>Ga0105353_1001499_pt1 | contig 11542 bp, 14 predicted proteins | sample EN1Hudsemesocosm_2_FD_83657 | JGI IMG/M metagenome (GOLD analysis project Ga0105353, IMG submission 83657) | Methane-oxidizing microbial communities from mesocosms in the Hudson Canyon - EN10B Hudson Canyon | ecosystem: Environmental > Aquatic > Marine > Cold seeps | place: Hudson Canyon...
CAGAGTGTTTGGTGGGTGATGACGGGATCGAACCGCCGACCCCCTCCTTGTAAGGGAGGTGCTCTCCCAGCTGAGCTAATCACCCTTGCCTCAAGCGAGGGCCGCATTTTATAGAAATTAAGGACAGAGTCAAACGTTTCAGCGAAAAAATTTCATACACTGCAAGCACTTAGCCCCATTTGTATGTAATTTAAACAAAAACACAAGTGAACTGTATTAGGCAGAATCGACCAATAGAAAAGCCAAAGCCCAAACAGACAAAACCCGGCACTTGGCCGGGTTCAATTTAACACTGACGACCAATGCTATTGGGCCGCCACTACCATGCGTAATCGATTTTTATCAATAGTGGCCCTGCCGATGCCTTTTACCTTCTGTAAATCTTCAATGGAGCTGAACTGCCCATGAAGGGTACGGTACTCGACAATCTGCTGAGCTTTCTTTAGGCCGATATTACTCAACTTGGAAAGTTGCTTGGCATCGGCACTATTTATATCAATGGCGGTGCTAGCTTCTGCCTTCTCTACCGGCACCTGAGGCTGAGCCTTCATTTCAATCGGCTCGGCCTGTTCAGCCCAACTTACAATACTTACTAGCATGGTTACGGCCAATGCCATGGCTTTCAATTTCAACATAATATCTTCCTTGTTTATGAGTCTCGACCATAACAAGTGAAACCCTGTTGAACTGTAGGCATTCAGCTATTTATTTTGTAAGTATTATGCAAGAGATGCAATTTCTTGCTCAATGAGCTGCAATGCGGCGATAGGATCCTGGGCCTGAGTAATGGGGCGTCCAATCACCATATAATCAACGCCTGCCTCAATGGCCTGGCTGGGCGTCATGATTCGTCGCTGGTCCCCTTGCACTGCGAAGCTTGGGCGAATGCCAGGGGTCACCAATTTAAAGTCGTTGCCGCATAGCGCTTTTAAACTACTGGCTTCCTGAGCCGAACACACCACCCCATCCAACCCACTGGTTTGGGTAAGCTTGGCCAGACGCTCAACCTGCAATTGAGGCGCAATATCCAAACCCACCCCCGCCAAATCCGATTGCTCCATACTGGTTAATACCGTCACGGCAATCAGCAGAGGTTTTTGTTGAAAATTCGCCAGGGCTTCCTGAGCCGCCTCCATCATGCGCTGACCGCCACTGGCATGCACATTCACCATCCATACCCCCATTTTAGCTGCCGTGGCCACCGCCTTGGCGGTGGTATTGGGAATATCGTGAAATTTTAAATCCAAAAACACGTCGAAGTCTTTATTTTGCAAGGCCTCAACCAATTGAGGGCCCTCACTGGTAAAGAGTTCCTTGCCCACCTTTAAGCGACAGCGCTTTGGGTCGAGACGCTCAACCAACTCCAGAGTTTGTTTTTTATTGTCAAAATCCAATGCCACTACAATAGGTTTACTTTGCATAATTGATCCTTACTTTATCTTTGGATTTGGCGGTCGCCTTAGACGCCAAGTTAGGCACGAAACTCTCCCACTGCTTGCAGCTAGGGCAGCGCCAATAATGTTTGTCTGCTTCAAAGCCACACTGTCGGCAATGGTAGTCGTCTGTGCCGGCACCTAATTGTTCAAGAATTTCTTTTAACCCATGCAAAAAGCTAATGGGCAAAGGCTCTCCTTTATGAATCAGCTCATCCAGTAATAGCCTAAAACCCTCCATGGTGGGGACTTGTGCGATGGAATGAGTTAGCTGGGAGATGGCCGCATCATGGGTACGGTGCTCGGCCAAATGTTTAGTGTAGCTGTGCAGGGTCAAAGGCATGGGTGCGTCATACCATAACTGTTCGAGTATTTTTTCCAGCTCTTGGGGGCGATGCCTGGACACCAATAAACTTTTAAGTTGTGGCAATACCTGATGTAACAAACCAGGTTGGTATTGCAGGGCCTCTTGCAAGGAGCCGAGCATTTTTTGCGGAAAACCTTCTAATTCCGCCATGCGCGCCTCTAAAATTAGCGCCCTGATGCACTTATTATCCCACTTCAAAGCCCGTGTGATTAAATTACTCGCCTCACGCCAACGACTGTTTTTCATTGCCACGTCGGCCAGTTCACAACAGGCATATGCTACAGACTTACTGCCCCTTAGAGCTTTACGGTCGGTTGCCAGGTCCAGTATCTTTTGCCAGTCCTGCTCTTCCTCGTACAGGGTCACTAATTTATTAAGCACTTTTATCTTAAGGCTTGAATGGCCTTTTAATAATTCCAACAACAAACGTTCGGCACGATCAAACAGGCCGGCATTCAAATAGTCCGAGGCCAGGGCCAATTGCACTTGCGCTGAGATATTTTTATCTAGGTCCGGGCGAGCAAACAGGCTTTGATGAATGGAGATGGCCTTATCCAGTTCTCCACGGCGCCGATAAAAGGCCCCCAAGTTTAATTGCAGCTCTACCGCTTCCTGGCCTTTGGCCATATCCAAAATCGCCAACATGGTTTCCGAGGGACCATCGTTGGCAAACATATCCATACTGGGGAATGGTGTGCCGCTGTTTTTTTTGCGCCCATCATGGCGCCCCAGTAACCAGCCGCAAGCTACGGCCACCACTAAGAGCAGCAACATATGTAAATCAAAGAGTGGCATTACTGTAGCTGTTCAAAACGCTTTACGGCGCTGTCCAATTGTTTTTTCAATTTGTTGCGCTGACGTTTTACCTGCCACAACCACAAGCTGTTGGCCGTTAATCCCAGTAAATACCCCAATAAAAGCGCTACCACCAGTAATACTCCCAAGGAGTATTCCGAACTGCGCCATACCACCACATCCAGAGTCACCAACTCAGGATTGCGTATCCCTAATACGATACCCACAACCACGGGAATGAATAACAGACTTAAACTGATAAAGGATTTAATCCATCCCATGAATACTCCTAACGATTCAGCGTGTAGATAAATAAATTGATTGGGGAATTATCCCTGTTGGACCCTCTTCTTGCAATCCCATGAAGGATTCCAGGCTTTATTAACCAGTGACGGCAATGGGTTGGTAGCGCAATGCCTTCAGGTTAACATCCAAATGACAGTCCAGCTTTAGGCTCACCAATTTCCTAGCCAGTAAGGCCACTCGATAATGCTCAATCAAGGCCCTACCTGCTCGGCCCTCAACAGCCTCACTGTGAATGAGAATATTATCCAGATCTCCATAGGTCTCGATTAAGGTGCCCGCTGTTTTGGGGCCAATGCCTGGCACACCGGGTACGTGATTGGTGGAATCCCCCACTAGGCTTAAAAAATCCACCAGCTTATGGCTTTTAAGCCCCAGAGCTTGCTCCACATCATCCAAGTGCAAGATGCGTTTATCAAAGTAATGGTACAGACTGATATTGGGGTTGGCGATCTGCATGAAACCCTTGTCGGTGGACACTATCATCACCTTAACCCCTTTATCGGCGGCCTTCACTGCCAAGGTGGCGATTAGGTCATCGGCCTCATACTCCTCCATCAATAAACAATTAATACCCAAGGCCTTAAAGCGCTCTCGAAACAGGTTCAAGGCTTGGGCCAAATCTTCCGGCATGGGTTTACGGTGGGCTTTGTATTCGGCAAACATCTCATGACGCCAGGTGGGGCCCTTGCCATCAAAGACCACAGACACATGAGTGGCGCGACTTACCTCGATATTTTTTAAAATGGCATTTTGACTTAACAATAAGGTTTGCTCGATCACATCCGTAGAGCGGGTGGCCTGAGCCGCATATATACGCCGAATCAGATTCATGGCGTCAATTAACAATAGTTTCATTTATTTTTCTTGGTTACTTTGCTGTAAATGCCACAAACGAGCGTAATGGCCGGCCTTTTCGAGCAGGCTTTCATGGTTGCCCTGCTCCACCACCTGGCCATCTTCAATAACTAGGATACGGTCGGCATTAATGATAGTAGAAAGGCGGTGAGCAATGACCACGCTGCTTTTATTGCGGGACACCTCATCGATGGCCTGCAATACCGCTCGCTCGGAAACACTGTCCAGTGAACTGGTGGCCTCATCAAACACTAGGATGGCAGGCTGCTTCAAAATGGTACGGGCGATGGCCACCCGCTGTTTCTCGCCACCGGAAAGCTTAAGCCCGCGCTCTCCCACCTGAGTATCATAACCCTTTGGCAGCTGCTCGATAAAATCTTTTAAGTGGGCTAACTCAATGGCCTGCTTCACCTCGTCATCGCTGGCTTCCGGGCGACCATACCGAACATTCTCCAAAATGGAATTGTTAAATAACACAGTATCTTGCGGCACTACGCCTATGGCCTGACGTAAACTCAATTGCGACACCTGCTTGATGTCTTGTTCATCGATAAGAATCTGGCCATCATTTACATCATAAAAACGAAATAACAACTTGGCTATGGTGGACTTGCCGGCACCACTGCCGCCCACCAGGGCGAGCTTTTCACCAGGCTGCAAGATAAAGTTCAAGCCCTTTAATATGGGCCGCTCAGAATCATAGGAAAAAGCCACGTCTTTAAATTCAATTTTACCCTGCGCCACATTGAGGCCAGGGGCCAGAGACGTATCACTCACTTTGGAGTCCACCTTCATTAATTCAAACATGCGCTCAATATTAATCATGGAACTTTTAATTTCGCGATATACAAAACCCAGAAAATTGAGCGGCATAAAAATTTGCATCATGAAGGCATTGATCAATACAAAATCACCAAGACTCATCTCCCCTTTGGCCACATGACTGGCCGCTAGGGTTAACATGGCGGTCATAGACACAGAGATAATGAGCGCCTGCCCGGTATTTAACGCAAATAAGGTGAGCCGGTTTTTACGCTTGGCTTGTTCCCATTTAGATAATTCCTCATCGTAGAGGTCGGCTTCATGTTTTTCATTGGTAAAGTATTTTACGGTTTCAAAATTAATTAAGCTGTCGATGGCGCGTGTACTGCTGCGGCTATCGGCCACATTGGCTTCGCGAATAAACTGACTACGCCAGTCGGTGGCGGTCTTGGAGAACCACACGTAAGACACCACTGATAGCAACACAATAAGGGCAAAGTCGATGCTGTACTGCTGCCATAATATGCCCATGACTAAAAACAACTCTAAAAAAGTGGGCAGAATATTAAAAATCAAAAAACGCATTAAAAAGCTAATGCCGTTGGTGCCCCGTTCAATATCTCGCGACAACCCACCGGTACGACGCTCCAGGTGAAACGCCAAATCCAGGGCATGCAAGTGTTCAAATACTTTTAATCCCACCCGACGCATGGCACGCTCGGTGACTCGCCCAAACAGGGTATCGCGAATTTCACCCAGCAAAACATTGCTCAAACGAATAAAACCATAGGCCAACAACAACCCTATTGGCACAGCTATCAAAGACAGACTACTGTCTGCCTGCTGGGTATCTAGGTCATCCACCACAAACTTAAGCACAAACGGCATGCTGATACTGGCCAGCTTGGCGGCCAACAGACAAAACAGCGCCAATCCCACTCGATGTTTATATTCCAGCAAGTGAGGCCAGATTTGCCTAATCACACTCCAGTCTACCGGCTTGTTTGGATCATAATTTGAACCCATACCGCGCATGAAGACACTCCGTTAATTAATTATGGCCATTCTACCCGAATCACCTGTCACGGGTGTAGTGCCCACTGGACCAAAACCCCAACCCAATGTTGTTGGGTAAATACTCTAAAGTGAGACTTGTGTCTCACTTTCCATTCTCTATAATCCCGCCTGCTCAAAAAACAAACAGGCACAAATCTATGAAGGCTCAACAACTCATTATTCCACCCCGCCCCAGTGTACTGCTTGAATTACAGCAACAGATGCAACAAGAGGAGATGGATATTCAAAGCATTGGCCGCCTCATTAAACAAGATGCAGCCCTATATGCCATATTATTGTCTGCCGCAAATAGTCCATGGAACGGCCTATCGCAACAAATTGACAGCGTAGAAAAGGCCATCGTTATTTTAGGCCTTAAGCGGGTCATCAACTTGCTGCAGTCAGTCATGATGCGTTCGTCTTTTAATGATAGTCCGTCTCTTGAGAGCTTTTGGAATGCAGCTGGCGAAGTGGCCGCCATCAGTGAAAACCTAGCCCAGGTATATCATATGGTGAACACTGAGCACGCTTATACGGCCGGCATGCTGCACAACATTGGCATTCCCGTGATGATGATGAACTTTGCGGGTTATAGTCATTTTATGCAGCAGTTGGCCCATGGCTCGGCCAATGAGCTGAGCCGTAGGGAGCAACAAGAATTTAAAACCGACCATTTTCTGCAAGGCGCCCTTATGGCCAAGGACTGGTGCATGGCACCCGAAGTGACCCTGGCCATTCGATACCAACCCATGGCCCATGATATTTTGCAGGGCAAAAAACAGCTACCCAGTAAGGTTATTAAGTTGCTGGCCATTCTGGTCATGGCCAAAAATATTAGCCATGAATACCATCATTATTGGAGCGCTAAAGAGAACAAATGCCAGCAAAACACCCTGGATTGTGCCCTTGAGTATCTGGAAATTTGCCGCACCGAATTTAGCGAACTAAAAGAAGATAAGATAAACGAGATGATCAAAAAGGAAGTGGCGTAAGCCTCCAAAGCCAATGGAATAGACAAAACGGAAGCATTAGGCTTTTTTTTACCGACTTTTTGGCATAACCGCCCTCTTTTTAGCCACTATAATTAGTATACCCCCTTTAAACGGAGGGTTGCTCGTGACCAGTTCACTGATCATCCCGCCACGCCCCACCGTTTTATTAAACATTCAAACCCTCATGGCCGAAGAAGAGGTGGATATTAAGGCCATATCCGTTCTGGTGAAGGAAGATATTGCCCTGTATGCGATTTTTTTATCGGCGGTCAATAGCCCTTGGATGGGCTTAGTCACACCCGTCACTTCGATTGAACAGGCCATCATGCTGCTAGGGCTGGACCGGGTATTCACCCTGGTTCAGGCCGTTTCTGTGCGTAACAGCTTTGAAGGATGCCCGCTGCAAGAAAGTTTTTGGACTACCGCGGTGGATGTGGCTGGCATTTGCTGCGACCTGGCGAACCACTACACAGGGATCGATAAAAACCAGGCCTACAGTACCGGCATGCTACATAATGCCGGCATCGCAGTAATGATGAACCACCATAAAAGCTTCAAAGGTTTTATTAAAACCCATGAGTTTCTGGCCGCCGATGAGCTGTGTGTGCGTGAACGCAGGGAATTCGCCACCGACCATTTCTTACAAGGGGCCATCATGGCCAGGGAATGGCATTTGGGGGAAGAAGTGGTATTGGCCATTCGCTATCAACCTATCGCCGATAAAATTCTTAAGGGACAAAAGACCATGGCCGAAGGTATCTCCACTCATTTAGCCATTCTGACCCTAGCAAAAAATATCAGCGCACCATTTCGACGTTACTGGCTAATCGATAACGACAGCGAGGAGATCATTCAGTCTACTCAAATGGCATTGGATTACCTGCAAATAAACCACAGTGATTTTTCTGAAACCCGTGAAGACTTGCTGGAAAAATATATGCACGGCAGCACTGGAACTTAGCTTGGACGGCATCAAAGCCATGAAGAAATAGCAGTACTGACATACGATACAAGGTTGTTTTTGGAGCCTATTAAAACAAACTCATTTGACTATTATTGAGCTCCTGCAAGCGCCCACCTATGCCAATGAGCCTTACCGCCTTATCGGCCCGCAGCATAGCCTGGGCCAAGAGCTCACGATAATCATCCATGGTGACACTGCGCTGATGATCAGCCAGGGTCGTCACCTGAAAGTCTGAAAATTTAACCTTAACAAACGGCGCCAACTGCAATAATTGCAAACCGGCCCGCTCTACCCGAGCCAAAAATTTTGGCCACATGTCATCCAGAATCTGATTAATCTCTTCCTCGTCTGTAAGGTCGCTGACAAAGGTATGTTCCATACTGATGGATTTTCGGCGATCCCGAACCCGCACCACTCGATCATCAATTCCCTGGGCGCGCTGAATGAGTATTTCGCCAAACTTGCCCATTTGTGACCTTAAACCCTGAGCAGATACATCTCGCACATCCTGACAGGTGTGAATTCCCAGGTCCTTGAGTTTTTCGGCACTTTTAGGCCCCACCCCGGAAATCAATTTAACCGGCAGCCTGCCCACAAAATCATGCACCTCGCCAGGGGCGATGGCAAATTGCCCATTGGGTTTGCGCCAGTCACTGGCCACTTTGGCCAAAAATTTGTTAGGGGCGATGCCCACCGACACCGTGATGCCCAACTCACTAAAGATTTGCTGGCGAATTTGCTGCGCAATTAATTCTGCATTACTGGTGGGGGCCAATTCTAGGAAGGCCTCATCCACAGACACTGGCTCAAAGGCCAAGGCATATTGCTGCAGAATGGCCATGACTTGAGAGGACACTTCGGAATACTTGGCCATGTTGCCGGGCAACATAATCAAATTAGGGCACAGCTTTAAGGCCTGGCTGCTGGCCATGGCCGAGCGAACCCCGTATTTACGAGCAGGATAATTACAGGTAGAGATGACACCACGGCGATCGCGAGCACCGCCGATGGCGATGGGCACATCCTTATATTCAGGTTTGTCGCGCATTTCCACGGCCGCATAAAAGCAATCACAGTCCACATGCAGAACCTGACGAGCCATCCTATCAACACCTAACCATTACTGTAAATTCATACAGTAATTATCACCATTATCCGCCAAATAGCAAGATTAAAACTCCAGCTCAATTTCCTCCTCTTCTTTTTGCAAGCGAATGGTGACACGGCGGTTAAGATCACGGCCCTTCTTAGTTTTATTGCTGGCCACCGGATAGCGTTCTCCATGATAACGAGTGGTGAACATCTCAGGGTCTAGCCCCCGTTTTATCATGTAATCTGCCACCAATAACGCCCGGGTCTCCGATAGCCGCCGATTATGATAACGACGCCCGGCGCTGTCGCTGTGCCCGTCTATATATACGGCAATCACTCTAGGGTCGGCCCTCACATAAAAGATGATGAGGTCCAGCTTTTTCTTGGATTTGGCATCCAGGCCTTTTTGCCCTCCCTTAAACAGCACCTTACTCTTGGCCACCTGACGGAAATTAACCGGTAATAGGCCGGTAACACACCCCAGGTAGTCTTTATAAAAACTGGTAAAATTGGCCGCTGAAATGGACACCCTAATGGGTTCACCGTCGTCATAGCGCGCCTTGCGGGTAAAAGTAGGTTGCAAACCTTTCATGAGTGCCTGCATCATTTTATTGGCTCGCTTAGGCTCTACATCGAGCGGGCGTCGATTATTCTTTACGTCCACTAACCCCAAACTCTCGGCAAAGCGACTAGGAGACCAGATGGGCGGTTCGATATGCAGTGCCGCTTGCCCCGGGCCCATGAGGTTCTTTTTGGTTTTAAGGTGAAACATGAGATCTTCGCCAGCCTCGTGATAAAACACCGCTTCACCAAAATCAGGAATGGGTTGCGAAAACTCACATTCAAAGATGGAAGGTACCAAACGCCACTCGGTCTCCTCTATGGGGGCTTGAAAGGTCAGGGCTGAACTGAATGATGACAACACCAGCAAACAACCCAACCATAAGAAGGTTCGCACACCCATAACACCCTCCTGATTGATGATAGAAAACACACTCATTGGAATGAAGCGTTTGTCACTACGGTAAGTTTAGAACACCCCTAGATTATCGGCCAAACCATGAATTTCTACAGTGGCATCTTGCATATGCCCACAAGCCCATGGGCACTCACCTGAGCATGGGGTACAATCGCCTCCTAATTATCACAACCCCATTAAGGCAGCCTGTGTCCGATCATCAACCCAATCTCATGGCGGAGCGTTTTCGCGGCTATTTACCGGTAGTGGTAGATGTGGAAACCGCCGGCTTTAATGAAAAAACCGATGCCTTACTGGAAGTGGCCATGGTGGTCATGGACATGGATGAAAAGGGCTTTTTGTTCCCAGGCTACGAGATGGAAGCCAAGATCAAACCGTTTGAAGGGGCCAACCTTGAGCAAAGCGCTCTGGACTTCACCGGCATCGACCCGTTTGACCCAGATCGCAACGCCGAAGACGAAGGCACTGCCCTGAACAACATGTTCAAGTCCATTCGTAAGGCAATGAAAGCCAAAGGCTGCAAGAGAGCCATATTGGTGGGTCACAACGCTCACTTTGACCTAGGCTTCATCAATGCTGCCATTGAGCGTCATGACCTAAAGCGCAATCCGTTTCACCCATTCTCAAGTTTTGATACCGCCACTCTGGCCGGACTGGCTCTGGGACACACCGTACTGGCTCGCTCATGCCGCTTGGGGGGCATCGACTTCGATAACAAAGAAGCCCATAGCGCCTTATATGACACCCAAAAAACCGCCGAATTATTTGCTTTAATCACCAACCAATGGAATCAACTGGGTGGCTGGGACTGGGCATTGCGCAAGCACAGGCAAGAACAGCAAGAACGAGAAGCTGAAAAAGAAGAGAGCGAAGAATAACCCCCTCCTTAGGTGCCCTCACCTTATATCAATATATTCTTATATTAGAATATATTGATATTCAACTCTTATATTAACTTATCCTAAAATAGCCCTAATCTAAACGTCTACGAGATAATCATGATTAGCGCTCTTCAAGCTGTGCCTTATCTATCTGTCCTAAACGGAGGCCTGCTCATTGGCCTTGCCGCTTTATTGCTATTTGCCTTTAACGGTCGCATCGCCGGGGTTTGTGGTATTACCTTTTCGTTAATTAAGCATCCGCCCTCTTTGCAATTCACGGCCTGGCGTTGGCTGTTTTTAGCGGGCCTGATAGCAGGCACCCTGCTTTACCACTTTTTAACCAATACCCCGCTTCCAGAGCCACCCAACAATTCATTACCCCTGCTCATTGCCGGGGGGCTGTTGGTGGGCTATGGCACATCCATGGGCAGCGGCTGCACCAGCGGCCATGGTGTATGCGGCATAGCCCGTTTTTCCACGCGTTCTATCACTGCCACCGCGTGTTTCATGCTGGCTGGCATGGCTAGCGTATTCGTCTTTAAACACCTTTTTGGCTGGAGCATATAATGAATCAGAAAATTATCGCATTACTTGCTGGCCTGTTATTTGGCGCCGGATTGGCGGCTTCTGGCATGAATGACTCTAACGTCGTGCAGGGTTTTTTAGATGTGAGTGGAGACTGGAACCCTGCCCTCATGTTTGTGATGGCGGCGGCTTTAATGGTGACCATACCTGGCTTTCAATATTTTTTAAGGCGCAAACCGCTTTTTGCCCAAAGCTTTAATCTTCCTGCTTTGAAGAACATCGATAGGCAATTGGTGATGGGTTCTATTATTTTTGGCATAGGTTGGGCACTGGTAGGCTATTGCCCTGGCCCTGCTATTGCGGCGTTGGGGTATTTAAACTGGGAAGGGATTGTTTTTGTATTGGCCATGCTGGCTGGGGCCAAACTTAGGCAGTTTCAAGTGGTTTAAAACTACATACAACACTCCATATCACCGCGCCATTGCTTACATGGATGTAAGTACTTAGGGTTTGCCTGGAGCAATAACCCTGACCG
>Ga0105353_1001505_pt1 | contig 11527 bp, 9 predicted proteins | sample EN1Hudsemesocosm_2_FD_83657 | JGI IMG/M metagenome (GOLD analysis project Ga0105353, IMG submission 83657) | Methane-oxidizing microbial communities from mesocosms in the Hudson Canyon - EN10B Hudson Canyon | ecosystem: Environmental > Aquatic > Marine > Cold seeps | place: Hudson Canyon...
GCCTATGTATAACAACTCACTCTTTCATTAAAGATTTATTTAAAGAAATAAATCAACATTTTGAAGATGGCACCATATCTAAAAATCACTTCATCGATTTCATGCATAGTATGGAAGAAAGTGTCGATATCTTGAGCAAAAATCTTGAACGAGCAGCAAAATTAGTTAAAAGTTTTAAGCACATCTCCGAAGATCAAACCGGAGAAGCCGCCCGTAAGTTCAACTTAGATGAATACCTGCAAGAAATCTTATCAACTTTAAATCCAAAATTAAGATTGACCAAGCATGTCGTCAAAATCAACTGCGCTTCTGACATTGAGATTCATGGCTACCCGGGGGCCCTAAGCCAAGTTATTACCAACCTCATAATGAACAGTCTACTGCATGGCTTTGAAGACATCGATGAAGGCATCATTACCATAGAAGCGGAACTCCATGGTACTAACGTTGATATTCTTTACGCCGACGATGGCCGCGGATTAACAAAAGAAGCTCAGGTTAAAATTTTCGAACCTTTCTTCACCACCAAGCGAGGTTATGGAGGTACTGGGCTGGGTATGCACCTAGTTTATAATTTAGTACACCAAGCACTACAAGGCACCATTCAATTACAGCAGGCCTCTCAAGGCTGCGCTTTCAGCCTATCAATTCCCGTTCAGATTAAGGTTATCCCCCCCGAAAAGCAGGCCAGTAGCTAAGTCCGGTAATTAGATTAAACCTTCTCATACAAAAAAGCCCTTTGCTATTTCTAGCAAAAGGCTTTTTTATTGTACTCAATCAATATCGACTATGAGCTAGCTCACAATCCTAGCTTTAAGCAAGCTTATCGACTGCAACACGATACTTAGGATCTTCCAAGACATTCACATCACAAAGATCACCGGCGTTCTTCAACAGCAAACGACATTCTGCACTCAAATGACGCAAGTGAAGCTCTTTACCTTCGGCAATATAGCGCATCGCTAAAGAATCAATCGCCTCGATTGCAGAGTGATCGGCAACACGGCTATTTTTGAATTCTATGATGACTTTATCTGGGTCGTTTTTAGGATCAAATAAATCCTTAAAGTTAGCCGCTGAACCAAAGAATAAAGGCCCTTGAATCTCATAGATCTTAGTACCATCTTCTTGAATCGTTTGGATAGCGAAAATGTGTTTTGCATGTTCCCAAGCAAAGTTCAATGCCGCCACGATCACACCAACAACAACCGCAATTGCTAGATCGGTAACTACCGTAACACCAGAAACCAGAACAATAATGAAAGCATCACGCTTTGGAATAGAACGCATCATGCGGAAACTAGACCATTCGAACGTACCGATAACAACCATGAACATCACGCCTGTTAATGCAGCAATTGGAATCTGCTCGATTAACGGCGAAGCAAACAAGATGAAGCTCAATAAGAATAATGCAGCAGCAATACCCGATAGACGACCACGGCCACCTGAGTTCACGTTGATCATTGACTGACCAATCATGGCACAACCACCCATACCACCAAAAAATCCAGTAGCGACGTTGGCAGTACCTTGAGCAACACATTCTTTGTTACCTTGGCCACGAGTATCCGTCATTTCATCGATTACTGTGATGGTTAACAATGATTCAATTAAACCGATCGCTGCAAGAATAACCGCGAATGGCAAAATGAAGAATAAAGTATCCAGAGTTAAAGGCACGTTAGGCGCTGCAAATGTTGGTAAGCCACCGGCAATGCTGGCGAGATCACCAACGGTCTTAGTATTAAGATCTAGGCCAATTACGATCAAGCTCACCACAAGAATACCGGCAAGTGCCGATGGAATGGCCTTGGTTACTTTCGGTAAGAAGTGCGTGATAAACATCGTCGCAGCAATCATGCTGATCATAATATACAGCTCGTTACCTGCTAACCAAGTACCTTCTGTCCAACCCCATTTACCACCGGGAGTACTTTCTTGAAGCTGAGGAATTTGCGCTAAGAAAATCACAATGGCCAAACCATTCACAAAACCTAGCATCACTGGATAAGGTACGATTCGAATGAACTTACCTAATTTCAGTACACCAGCACCGACTTGAATAATTCCCATCAGCACAACTGTGGCGAACAAGTATTGTGGTCCCATGCCGGCACCAAAATCACGCTCGGCTTGGGCAACTAAGGCAACCATAACAACGGCCAAAGCACCAGTCGCACCAGAAATCATGCCGGGGCGACCACCCATAATGGCAGTAATTAAACCCACCATAAAAGCAGCATAGAGACCGGTTAATGGATGAACACCTGCGACAAACGCAAACGCTACGGCTTCAGGAACCAAGGCAAGTGCCACGGTTAAGCCGGATAAAGTATCGTTTTTCACATTCGGTGAGAACGTTTTGATGAATTCTTGGAACATACGCTTCCAAACCCCTAAATTTTTGAAGCGCGGATAATAACAGAATGACGGGGGTATTTCAGATTTGATTTAGCGCACCCTAGCCCTTCAGCGGATGCTCTTTGGGCAGGATGAGGGTAGCTAGTATTCTAAGCAGCAGTCTTGTCAGGCTTACTCTATTGCTGAGACCAAGGGCTATTTTTGACCTGAAAACGCGTTTTTATGTAGAGCTCTTCTACCTTGGTACGCGCCCAAGGGGTTTTACGCAAAAATTTGAGGCTGGATTTAATGCTTGGATTTTCTTTAAAACAAAGAATATTGATCTGGCTAGCCAGCTTAGGGTAGCCATAAAACTCGACCAGCTTAGTCACGATGGTTTCTAAGGTAAGGCCATGTAATGGGTTATTCACTTGTGTCATGATCATTTCCGTAAAATTTTATGCAGTTTAACAGTCACTAAGTCGCTACAATAGGCTTTCTTACATTATTAACCGTGTTATCCATGCTTATTTTACGCCTACTCTCAATCGCCCTAATCCTTTTCAGCTTAGAAAGTCAGGCTATAGGTTCCAGTCGTTTTGCTAAAAATGAGCCCATTCCTCAATCAATATTGGGGGTCTCAACATATGTTGGCCACATTTCGAATGATTTTGATGAACAAGCGCTGTATGTAGGTGCCAGCTTATACATGTACTTTTTAAACTGGTCACTGGAAGCCCGAGGGTTTTCAGATGATACCTTTCAACGAGATAACCTTTTACAGCCTTATATGGGCTTTGGGCTCGGCCGATTCCTACAAATTCAGCGAGGCATTGATTTCACCTCGACGACGCGCCTGCGTATTGTCTCAGAGATTGCATTTGATGAGCTTATCGATAAACGCAATCATTGGACCTTACAAGGCTTTGTCGAACAGGTAGATACATCCGGTGATAATAAACGCCGCTATGGATTAGCACTAGGTTACACATTTTAGACAAGAATTTTATGAATACTAAATCAACCGACCCATTACGTTACATTGCTGGATATGCCCCTGAAATAAAGGCGCAAGTACAAGCAATGATTGATAATAATTCGTTAGCAAAATATTTAGCTAAAAAATATCCTGAACCGCACAACATTGCTAATGATAAGTCATTGCGTGATTATGTAATGAGCTTAAAAAATCAGTACATGAAAAAATCTTCACCGCTCAGTAAAATCTCTTTTGATAACAAAATTCATGCTGCCCACAATGCGTTAGGATTACACTCTTACGTATCTCGCGTACAAGGTGGCAAGATAAAAAGTAATAATGAGATTCGTATCGGCAGTGTCTTCAAAAAAGCACCTGCGGCACTTTTAGAAATGATTGTTGTACATGAACTGGCGCATTTGAAAGAGAAAGATCACGACAAGGCGTTCTATCAGCTCTGCCAACACATGTTACCGGATTACCATCAGCTCGAATTCGACATGCGCTTGTATTTAGTGCAATCAGAGCTCATTGAAAGTAATTAATTACTTGTTACTGTGTGAAAATTTTTTCATTAATTTTAATTCACTGCCAATTACTATCCTATACTGAGTAAAGCCCCCTTTATCAGGAATACTGTAATGATTCGTTCAATTCTATGCCTGCTGGCTATATTAGGTTCTGTCTCCATTCAAGCCGAGAAGATAACAGCTGTAGGTAATCCATGGCCTCCTTTTCTTGATCCTGCCCAATCCAAAAAGGGCATTATTAATGAAATTGCTACCGCTGCCTATGCAACTCAAGGTTATGAAGTAGAAATGAGCTTTGTCCCCTGGGCGAGAGCAATCGATGGTGTTAGAAATGCTACGTTCGATATATTATTAGGCACCTGGTTAACGGAAGAGAGAACTAAAACCCTTATGTTCAGCGAGCCTTATCTTAATAACTCGATTAAGTTCATTAAGAGAAAGGGAAGCACATTTGACTATTCAGGCTTAGAAAGCTTAACCGGAAAATCAATCGGCGTTGTTAGAGAATATGGCTATGGAGATGAATTTTTAAGTGCCAATAACTTTAAACGGCCAGAAACGAAAGATTTTATTGGCAACATTCGAAAACTCATCGCTGGGCGTATCGATTTAACGCTAGAAGATGAAATAGTAGCAAGAGCGACTATTGCTAAAGAAAGCCCTGAGCTACTTAATAAAATTGAATTTACAAAGACAGATTACTCAACCAATGCTCTTTACGTTACCAGTGGTTTAGCCAATGCAAAACATAAAGAACTCATTGAAGCCTTTAATAAGGGCCTTGCTATCATCAAACAAAATGGCGAGTACGATAAAATCTTAGATTCACTGAATAAGTAACAAAATTTCAGCAATAAAAAGTAAATAAAAATAAAACTATTACTGCTGTACGGGTCATACCTGGTGCACCGATTAAGTTGGGCACTAGGATTTGATCTCACTCTTCGCTAGAAATTCGCCCAAAATTAAATAAAACGCGGGTAAGATTAAAAGACACACAAAAGTAGTAAATAGAATACCAAAACCTAAAGATACCGCCATGGGAGTTATAAACTGCGCTTGACGTGAGGTTTCAAAGACCATCGGTGCTAAACCCCCAAAGGTCGTTAGGGTCGTCAACAAGATAGGACGAAAGCGTCGTATTCCTGCTTCAACGATTGCATCCAATGTAGTCAAACCTTCCGCTACTTTTTTATTCGCGTAATCAACCAAAATCAGACTGTCGTTTACCACGACTCCGGCAAGGGCAACTATACCGAGAATACTCATGATCGATAAGTCTTCCCCTAACATCAGGTGCCCCATAATTGCGCCAACGGCACCAAAGGGAATAATCGCCATCACCAGAAGCGGCTGGGAATAACTTCTAAAAGGAATGGCTAATAAGGCGTAAATTAATAATAAGGCAAAACCCCCATACAATTTCAAAGTATCCATGGTATCGGTGGTTTCAGCTTGGCGACCACGAAAGCCTACATCGACATGAGGATATTTTTCTTTAAATTGTGGGAATATTTCTTCTCTCAATAACGACATAACCCCGGGGATCATTCTTCTCGGTTCAACTTCCGCCGTCACCGTAATAATGCGATCACCATCACGGCGACGAATCTGTGAGGGAGAAAGCTGCTTTTCAAAAGTCGCAACTTCTACTAAAGATACGTAACCTCCCGCAGGGGTTTTAATCATTAATGATTCAATATCTTTAGCATACGTGCGCTCTGCAATCGGTAAACGTACTAAGGTTGTGACTTCATTTTTATCTCTTTGCTGACGTATCGCTCTGGCGCCATATAAAGCATGGCGTACTTGGCTAGAGACATCCGCTGCGGATAAACCCAAACTGCGACCCACCGCATTTAATTCAATTTCCCATTGCGGTTTACCATTGGTAAAACTGCTGGCTAAATCAATCACACCCGTTAAAGTCGACAGTTCAGCCATCAATTCATTGCTAAGTGCCAAGCTATCTTGCTGACTTGAGCCTCTTAGCTCAATGGTCAAACCCGCACCACCGGAAGGACCACCACCCCGTTCAGCATCAAAAGTTAAACTGCGAATGCCCGCAATTTCACCAATCGCTTCGCGCCAACGAGCAACAACATTATTCGCATCTAAAGGGCGAACTTCGGTTGGTACTAAGCGCGCTTGAATTTCAATGGTCGAGTCGCTGATATCCCCTTCCACACTAATCACCAAAGGCGTACCTGCAGCTTCAACCGGGTCTGTCACTTGGCGCAGTTTTTCTTCGACATAAGCGCGTACTTTAACCGCTTCACTAAAAGGCGCATTAGCGGATAGCTCTACTTTAGCAACAACAAACTCACCTTCTAAGCGTGGAAACATACTGAATCCCATACGGCCACTAATCGGATAGGATAAAACTACAATCGCGACCATAAGCGATACCGCTAAAACTAAACTCGGTGCTTTTAAGCACTTTTCTAATAGAGGGCGATATATATTATGAATAAAATCATGCAGCTTTTTATCCGCAGGCTTTTGAATTCTGCCCATAAACTTAGCCAGCTTTGATTCTTGATTCTTTTCTAAAGATGCCAAGTGTGTTGGCAAAATGAATAAGGCTTCTAACCAAGAAATTAAGAAACAACAAATCACGACGATAGGAATGGCCAAAAATAGTTTGCCCATTCCCGGCAACGCTAGCAAAGGTAAAAAGGCAACCACATTGGTTAAGATGGCAAAGGCTAAAGGGACTGCAACTTCTCGCGCGCCAATAATTGCGGCATTTAAAAAGGGAATTCCCTTTTGCATGTGCTCATAGATATTCTCCCCAGCAATAATCGCATCATCAACGACGATGCCTAAGGCAATAATAAAGGCGAACATTGATACCATGTTGATCGATACATCAAACAGAGGCAGCAGCAATAAAGAACCCAAGAAAGCCGTTGGAATACCCATGGTGACCCAGAATGCTAAGCGATACTCCAAGAAAACACTTAACAAACACAAGACTAAGATCAAACCAATGCCAGCATTTTTTAATAACAGACCAACCCGCTGGCGGTACGTTTCACCATCATCGTCAGTCACTATAATTTCAATACCCACAGGAAGCTGCTGTCGAATTCGATCCAGCTTCACATACATAGCATCCACCACAGTGGTTGGAGTTTGATCATCAGAACGGTAAATCTTTAAACTAATGGCGGGTTTGCCATCGTAGGTCACCGAGCGATTTGAATCCGCAAAGCCTTCTTTTAAACTTGCAACATCCCCAAGCCTAACCTGCACACCAGCACCATCGTAACGCAATGGAATATCCGCATAATGACTGGCCCAATAACGGCGATCATTTAAAGTCACCAGAATTTCTCCACCCTCGGTACGAATGCTGCCAGCGGATTGTTCGATCGCATTTTTCTGAATAATATTCGCGACTTCTGCTAGAGTCAGCTGGTAACGCTGTAGGTTCTGCTGGCTAATCTCAATATGAATTTCTTCGCTAGGCGTACCGCGAAATTCGATTTTTGAAATTTGGTCGGAGGTTAATAAATCATCTCGAATGGATTCCGATAAGGCTTTAAGTTCTAATAAAGAGACATCGCCAAATATAGCAAGCGTCGCAACGTCGATCGCTCGACTAGCGATTTTAACCATGGGCTTTTCAGCTTCCACCGGAAAGGTCGAAATTCGACTCACGGCCTGCTGAATATCTTGAAAGGCGACTTGCCTATCCGTGCCGTTGGCCAATTCTAATACAACCTTAGCCGCACTCGGATTAGCAATAGAAACAACATCTTTAATGCCTTCCAGTGCTCGAACTTCATTCTCTATCGGTAAAATAATACTCTGTTCTATTTCAGCCGGTGTAGCCCCAGCATAAGCCACATCAACCACAATCGTTTCGGATTTATGATTGGGAATAAATTCTTTTTTAATCGCTAATGACATCATAAAGCCACCAATGATCAATATCGCCATAAAGAGGTTGGGCGCGACTTTATGACGTGCCATCCATGCGACAGGGCCTTTATGTAAACTAGGGTCGCGTTGCATTATTTCACCCCAACACTAAAACGAACCGGTGTACCTTCGGTAATTGTGCCTAGCTTGCTAATCAGTAGCTGATCACCAGCATGAAAGCCGGAATCTACCCATACTTTCTCGCGGCCTTGATAAGCGATATTAAGCTTACGTTTATACAATTCTTTATCATTCACAACCCAAACAGAGTCTTCATCAATTAAATATTGGCTTGAGATTTCATAAGCATTTGAAATTACATGGCCAAACAATTGCACATCCACATAATCACCTAATAAAATATTCGGCTGCAATGCCAAGGGATTTTGTATCGCGATTAACAATATAGCTTGTCGATCTGCCATATCTACCTGAGGCAAAACGTGCAGGATTTTAGCTTTATGCCAAGTAGGTTTTCCCTCTTTTAAAGGCCAGCCCGATTGCCCAACTAGGACATTAGCTTGCTTATCTAAAAAAGGTAAATACTGTTTAGCGACTTTTACTTGCAACCAGTACTCATCACTATTGGCAATATTAAACAGCACACTCGCCGCGGTTACCTGGCTGCCAATACTCAAACTACGTGAAATTATTTGGCCATTAAAAGGCATTGTTAGCTGCGTTCTTTGTAAATTTAACTGTGCAGTATCACGCTCAGCTTGAGCTTTTAATAAGGCGGCTTGTTTCGATTTTTTCTGTGGCTCACGTAAGATTAAAGCCTTGTCTTGTTCGCTCGATTTTTTGTTAGATAGTCTTCGCGATTTATGCGATGTATTAAAATCTTGTAAGGCGACTCTTCCTTGGCCTAGCTCAACATCTAAATCAGCCTGCGCTTGGGTGACCGACGCTTCTTTTTGAATCAGTTGTAATTGAAAGTCTTGAGGATCAAGCTGAGCTAAATGAGAGCCTTTGGATAAAAAGGCCCCAGGAATTGCACTAGCATCAATATTAGCGACTCTGCCATTAACCTGACTACTGAAGGCTACTTGTTGTGCGGCAGAGACTTCTCCCCCTGCAAGCCAACTAGGTCTAGAGTCTGAGCGTTCAAGATCTATTACTTCGACTAGACGTTCTTTAATGGGAACTATTTTTCGCTCTGGCTTGGGCGCTGTTTTAATGATGATGAAAGCGATACCGAGTGCCAATACCAAAATCAAAATAAAGATGAGGCTTGTTGGAAGCTGTTTAAGACGTTTCATATCAGCTGTTATCCCTGATTTAATAATGGACTTATTATGGCTCAGGGATAACTAAATGAGAATGATTTTTACTCAAATTGACGAACTGGATCAATATTAGCTTAAATTAGTAATAATAATTCAAACTGATTTGCACATAATCATCACGCTTGAACTGATAACTTACGTTTTCGTCGTCATCCGACATTGGTAAGAAAACATCGACATTAAACTTCAAACCTTCAGTAAGACGAGTCGCGACCTCCATTACAAAACTTTGAGTACCTGCACTATCAAGATCTTGACTAATACCGGCTAAAACTTCACTAGAAGCAACATCATTAAACGCAATGCGACTGCCTAAAAAAAGATCATTTTGGCCAATCGCCAAAGACCCATCTTCACGAGAATCATATTGATGCTCAGCCAATACTCCCCAGTCCCAAACCGTTTCGAAAGGACCGTAAAAAGTATATTCAACACCGCCTGTCGTCGCGGTGAAATCTTCTAATGTTTGCCCCATCTGATCAAAGCTACTTTTAACAGAGTCATCGTAGGTACGGTAGATAGCTTCAAATTTCCATAACCAAGAATCTAATGTCGCCTGTAAATCAAAACCCAGTTGATTAATTTGGGCGTAGAATGGTACTAGTTCGCTAAAGGTATCATTTGGTTTAAATAGTGGGTCGCGACTTGTCCCATTAAACCAAGAAAGCCCTAAATCATAATCTTCAATGGTATGACTCCAACGCACAGCATAATCAACATGCGCATCTTCTTCAGCAGCTTGGTATTGAGCATTATCAGTATCAATAACTAACCCAGTACGAACACGTCCTTCTTCTCCAGGAAAGGTACGTTCACGAAAGCCCGGTAAAATAAAGCTATCCACAGTACCCCAGTCACGAATCAAACTGAGTTTTACCATTGGCTGACCCAACTTGTCTTCACCATCAGGGGCTTCAACAAAATCAGTTTGATTAATGATATCGACTAGATGCTGAGATTCTGCAACCCCCCAGTAGACTTTCGATAAGCCCGCGGTGACTTCCCAATCATCACCATAGGTCATCCACGACAACTCACGAATATCACCATGGCTGCGTTCATCATCTTCACTATCGATACGAGCATAAGGTTTGAATACGATGGTATGTTCACCGTCTGCTAGTGACCACACCATTTCTGGCTCAGCGGTTAAGCCGATTTGACGATCTGCTTGTTTATTAGAAGGCGTATTAAACTGACCTTCTTCAAAGTGCTCACGCCATTCAAAGCCGACATAACCACTGATTTCAAAATCAGCCGCTTGTGTCAAGTTAGCAGCAAGTAGCGCACTTGCTATTAATAATTGTTTGTTCATCACAACCCCGTTTAATACTGTAAAAAAAGAGCAGCCTAAGCTGCTCTTATTTTTAATCCATTAATCGCCAAATTAACGCGCACGCTTTAACGTAGCCTTATTAAAATCAGAATCTTTCAAGCCAGTTTTAAATGCCAGAGACGCGGTATTTAATTCAGTACTCTTTTTAGTCTGATGATTGATCATATCCATCTGCATTGGACGCCAGTACTTGTCCAAATACAGCTTGTAATCAGTAAAGGTTAAGGTTTTTAACAATGATTTTTTACGATCATAAAAATCTACCTTTTGACCACGGAAGTGCTCTTTATCTAACCAAGCAACTTGACGGGTATAACCTGAGTTTTTATCCGTTGGGATTTGCTCAACTTTATAACAATCAATACCGTTCACTTGCTCTTCAGCAAGAAACTTAAAAGTGTATTTTTCGATTTCAAACGAGCTCAAATCTTCGTAGGCAAATTCGCTACCCATGAAAGGACCTGATTTATTACGTGAAGAAATACGCTTCACGCGCTTAAGTGCAGGTAAGTACAACCACTGATCATCTGACTTTTCAATGTGTGAAAAGTTTAAGAAAGCCGTACCTTTTACATCTTTTGGCTTATCAAAAATCGTTAAACCTTTATCACCGTCATCAGAGATTTCTAGAGACTTCATACGCATTTCACGAATACTTTCTTCGCCTTGAGCATTACGCAAGGTCATCGTTACTGCAGAAGTTGAATCACCCCAGCCGATATCGCGAGTTTTACGCTCTTTAGCAATGGCTAAGCCTTGCTCTTCAGCCGATAAACCTGCCAAAGATAATTCGGCATTAGCGCTCACACCCGACATCAATGCAACCGCAGTTGCTAGTGAAGCTGTTAATTTTGTAAATGCATTCATAATATAACTCCTTATTTTTATGCTTAATATTTTCTTATGTTCTACGATAACATTATGATTTATTACTAGCCAAGTCAGTCGCAGTAAGCTGGGCATCATTTGCCGCACTGCCTGGTTGACCTGCATTATCACCATCATTTTCACGCTTATCTGCCAATAACAAGAAAGCAGGTAAGAATAAGAAATCAACCACAAGCGCGACAAAGATAATAATGGCTGTTGCCATGCCCATGTCTGCATTCATACGGAAAGCAGA
>Ga0105353_1001506_pt1 | contig 11517 bp, 13 predicted proteins | sample EN1Hudsemesocosm_2_FD_83657 | JGI IMG/M metagenome (GOLD analysis project Ga0105353, IMG submission 83657) | Methane-oxidizing microbial communities from mesocosms in the Hudson Canyon - EN10B Hudson Canyon | ecosystem: Environmental > Aquatic > Marine > Cold seeps | place: Hudson Canyon...
GTTACCAATATATACTTCAGCATATAATGCCGGTAGTGCTAATAATAAAGTGACAATAAGGTATACAAATAAAAACGCACCACCACCATTGTTTGCTGCTTGAGTTGGAAATCCCCAAATATTGCCTAAACCAATGGCAGAGCCCGCGGCTGCTAATATAAAGCCAATGCGAGAATGAAATGAATCACGAGAAATAGCAGAAGATGACATAAAATTTATAGTTTTTATTGGTAAAATATATAATAGTTTGTGAGCTTACCTAGTAAAGCGCTTTAGGGGAAGTAGTAATCATTTTTATTCGTTATTAATGCTGCTTTATAATGCAGATTTATAGCAAAAATTTATGTTATCATCTGGCAAATTTTAGAATTAGCCTTGAGATCGAAAAAACATGCTTCAATATGAAATTATCCCCGTAACTCCTTTTCAGCAAAACTGTACTTTATTCTGGTGTGATGAGACCAAACAAGCGGCTGTTGTTGACCCTGGTGGCGATATTGATAAAGTGATTGCTGCTATTGATAAGCATCAAGTAACCTTAGTTAAAGTGCTTCTAACCCATGCTCATATTGACCACGCAGGGGCAACTAATGCGTTGGCAAAACACTATAGTGTTGAAATAGAAGGGCCTCATAAAGAAGATCAATTTTGGATAGATTTAATTGAAGATCAAAAACAACGTTTTGGTTTTTCCCAAGCTGAATCATTCACTCCAAATCGCTTTTTAAACCAAGGTGACACGGTTAGTTTTGGCAATATCGTCTTAGAAGTGTATTTTTGCCCTGGTCATACTCCGGGTCATGTAGTGTTTTTCCATAGAGAATCTAAACTTGCGCAAGTAGGTGATGTATTGTTTCAAGGCTCTATTGGCAGAACAGACTTTCCTAGAGGTGATCACGCAACCTTAATAAATTCAATTCGAAATAATATTTTCCTGTTGGGAGATGATGTTCGCTTTATTCCCGGCCATGGACCTATGAGCACCTTTGGACAAGAGCGTCGTAACAATCCCTATGTTAGCGATCAGGCTGTAGGTTTTAATCGTTAATTATGGCAAGTTTTGTTTTTCGTGCGCAAAGGCGTTTAAAAAAGATTGATTCCAGCAAATTGTTTCAAGGGGCAGTCATTGCTGTAATTTTGTTATCCGCTTTATTAATTGGAGCAAAAACACATAATTTGTCAGCTAATACTGTTGCCATACTCGCCTTATTAGATCTTGGCGTGACTATATTTTTTGTTCTAGAAATTGTTATTCGCTATCTTGCATATCCAAATAAAAAGCAATTCTTTCATAGTGGTTGGAATATTTTCGATACGGTTATTGTTATTGGTAGCTTAATTCCTGCTGGAGGATCTGGCGTATTGTTAGCTCGTTTGTTAAGAGTTTTCAGGGTATTGCGTCTAGTTTCTATGGTTCCAGAGTTACGGTTACTTATTAATGCCTTGCTCAAAGCAATCCCTCGTATGGGTTACATAGCTTTGCTAATGTTTGTGATTTTTTATATTTATGCTGCCATAGGTAGTATGTTCTTCCATAAAATAAACGAAGTGTTATGGGGTGATGTTTCTATTTCAATGCTGACGTTATTTCGCGTTGCTACTTTTGAAGACTGGACCGATGTAATGTATGAAACAATGACTGTTCATCCGCTTAGTTGGATTTATTATTTAAGTTTTATCTTTCTAACTGCTTTTATCTTCTTAAACATGATGGTCGGTACTGTGCTTGAAGTTATGAGCCAAGAGCATGAAAACTATCGTGCTGAGCAACATGGTGAAACAGGGGAAGGTGGTGAACCTGCAAGTCGAGCTCAAATTGAAAAACTTGAGCAAGAGCTGGCAGAAATTAAAAATTTATTATTGAATAAGTAACAGGACGTTATTGTGACTTTTGATAACGCATCAAAATAGTATCTAAGTGATTGGCAAAGGTTTGGCGATCACTTTGGTTTAATGCTGGTGGCCCACCTGTTTGTACACCACTGGCACGCATAGTGTCCATAAAATCACGAATATTAAGCCGAGATTTTATGTTTTCTTTGGTAAAAAGTTCGCCTCTTGGACTAAGAGCTATTGCAGACTTGCTTATCACTTCATCAGCTAACGGAATATCTGAGGTGATGACTAAATCATTTTTTTCCACTCTATTAACAATTTCATCATCGGCAATATCAAAGCCCGATTTCACTTGAATAAAGTGAATGACACTAGATGGTGGTATTCGAAGATGATGATTAGCGACTAATGTCGTTTGAATTTTTGTGCGCTGTGCAGCTTTAAATAATATTTCTTTTATCACTACTGGACAGGCGTCAGCATCTACCCATATTTTCATAAACTTTCTAAAACCTTAACTATGAACGTAAGTATAAACAAATTTTTCATTTTGATATGATAACTCATTCTATTGATTCATAGGGCACTTCTTTGTCAAAAATAACTAAGCATTCAATTAAACCGCACTATGCTCAAATATGGCAAACAGTACAGCTTATTCCACAAGGAAAAGTTGCTTGTTATGGCCAGATAGCAGATTTAGCTGGATTGCCGGGTAGGGCTAGGTTAGTAGGAAAAACCTTGGGCAAAGTACCTGAATGCGGCTGGCAAGAAAAACTAGTTCCTTGGTATCGAGTCATTAATTCACAGGGAAAAATTTCTTTTCCAGTAGGTAGTGATTATTTTGAAAAACAAAAACAGCTATTACAAGATGATCAAGTTGTAGTTATTGGTTCCAGAATCAAACTAAATGATTTTCAGTGGCGGCCAGATTTAGCCGAGTTATTATTTTCGTTAGAGTTTTGAAAAAAATTTAATGCTAATATCATATGCTAAGTAAAGCTATTAAAGCCTTTTTTTGTGGCGTTTAATCAATATGACTGTTTTTTTAATCATCAAATGGCACAAATAAAGTTGACTTGCTACGAAAGAATTAGTAAAACATGTAAAGCAATTTATTTGTGCCTGATTATAGGCCTTTTTGCTTAAGTAATAATCAAAAAAGACCATATTTTATATTTGAAACAATTTATTTACATAAATTTTTCATTTTATTTGTGTGATATTTTTTATTTATTACTAGAATAAATAGATAACTTTGAACTCCCATCTTGACAGCTTGTTTGTCATTTGGGATTATTGATAGGTTGTATTCATAAAAAGTTACATATTAGTAACAAGTAAAAAACGACAGATTTTTATATTTGCGGTAACAAAAATCTTTGTTATCAAAATTTAAATAGCAATTGGTTGGGAACTATGTCCAAAGTAAGTAAGAAAAGCCTCATCGCTACGGCAATGGTAGGCGCACTAGCATTAACAGGTAGTAATATCGCTGCTGCTGATGCATTATCAGACCTTCAAAAAGCTGAAGCTAAAATATTTAAGCAATCAGCTAAATCACAAGTTAAAGTCAATACACTTTACGAGCAAACGCAAGATCTTCTTGCTGAATACCGTAACACTGTTGATGAAGCTGATGTTTTACGTGGTTATAACGATCACGTTCAACGTATGGTTGATGATCAAAAAGCAAACATCGCCTCATTACAAAAGCAAATTAATGGTATTGATAAAATTAAACAAGGTGTTGTACCGTTAATGTACAAGATGATTGACACCTTAGAGACATTTATCGATTTAGATGTTCCTATGAATATTGAACGTCGTAAAGAGCGTGTTGCTAATTTACGCAATGTTATGACTAATTCAAACGTAACAACATCTGAGCAATTTCGTTTAGTACTTGAAGCGTATGAAATAGAAGCGGGTTATGGCACTATTTTTGATGCTTACCAAGCAGAAATTGATTTTGGTGGTACTACATTAACAGCTGATTTCGTTCATATGGGACGTATCGCTTTTGTTGCACAATCACTTGATGGTAAACGTTCTTGGTTATGGAATAACCAAAATCGCGGATGGGAAGAGTTAGGTGACGAATACTTGAAGCCTATTAAAGATGCTGTCGCTATGGCGCGCAAGCAACTTCCAATGGATTTAACTAAATTACCAGTATTTGCAGCAGGAGCAGAATAATGAAGAAAATTATTAATTTTGTAGCGCTAGCAGCAATAATGACCGCTGGCTTAGTTGCAACAACACAAGCAAATCAGTTAGATGATTTATTAAAGCAAGTTAAGGCTGACCGTGTTTCTGAAGCTAAACTTGATAAAAAACGTGAAGCTGAATTTAAATCTGCACGTGCTGATAAGCAAGCGCTTTTAAATAAAGCAAAAAAAGAACTAGCTAATCAAAATGCCCGTAACAAACGTTTAACTAAAGAATATGCAGCTAACGAAATTACCTTAGCGCAAAAAGAAGTTGAACTGGATAATGCTACAGGTACTTTAGGCGAAATGTTCGGTGTTTCTCGTGCAGCTGCTGCAGGTGCATACGGTCAAATTGCTACTTCAATTGTAAGTGCTGAATTCTCAGGACGTGGCGAAGCGCTTAACCGCATTGCTAACGCTAAAGAAATTCCAGCATTAGAAGATCTTGAAGAGTTATGGTTTGCTTTGCAAACTGAAATGACTCAATCAGGAAAAGTTTCACAATTTACAGCTGAAATAACCAACTTAGATGGTTCTAAGTCTACAGAAACCGTTACTCGACTTGGTACTTTTAACTTAGTATCTGATAACGGCTACTTAACTTATAACGATGAAGTAGGTCAAGTTCAGCCTTTACCTAAGCAACCAGCAGGTTATATTGCTGAAACTGCTTCTGGCTTCTTTAATACAAGCTCAGGTTATGCTGGTGTTTATCTTGATCCTTCACGTGGTGGTATTTTATCACTAGAAACACGTAAGAAAACTTTAGAAGAGTTCTTCCATGAAGGTAAAGAAGTTGGTTACGCTATCACGGTTCTTTTAATCATTGGTTGTTTAATTGCCCTTGAACGTTTAATCGTTTTAGGTGGCATGAGCGCTAAAATTAAAGCACAAGAGAAAAATCTTGATACACCAAATGACAACAACCCTCTTGGTCGTTTACTTAAAATTTACCATGAAAACAAATCAGTTGATGCTGAAACATTAGAGCTGAAACTTGATGAAGGTATTTTACGTGAAACACCTAAAGTAGACCGTGGCGTTAACTTAATTAAAATGTTTGCTGCCATTGCCCCATTAATGGGTCTATTAGGTACGGTTATCGGTATGATAATGACTTTCCAAACTATTACCTTGTTTGGTACTGGCGACCCGAAAATCATGGCTGGTAACATCTCACTAGCATTAGTTACAACAGCATTAGGTTTGATTTGTGCATTGCCACTTATTCTTATCCATTCAGTTATTGCCGGTAAAGCGAAAAGCGTTTTACAAAAACTTGACGAGCAAAGCGCAGGTTTAATTGCTGCGATTGCTGAGAAGGAGTCTAAATAATGTTATTCCTGATAGAGCTTTGGGAATCTGTCAGGGGTTTTATTGCAACTGGCGGTAACGTACTTTACGTTGTTGCCTTTGCACTCTTATTGATGTGGATAATGATGATAGAACGCTATTGGTTCTTGTCATCAGTCTACCCAGCAATGAAAAACGATATTGTTTCTCGTTGGGATGCACGCACAGACACAACGTCTTGGTATGCACATCGTATTAGAGAGACTTGGATTTCCGAAGCAAATGAACTGCTTGAACAGCGTATGATCACCATCAGAACTTTAGTGGCAATGTGTCCACTATTAGGCTTGTTGGGAACAGTAACCGGTATGATTGGGGTGTTTGAAACAATGGCACAACAAGGTACAGGTAATCCGCGATTAATGGCCGCAGGTATATCGCAAGCAACTATCCCCACTATGGCGGGTATGGTAGCAGCATTATCTGGCGTGTTTTTTAGTTCAAGACTAGACGCTCAAGTTAAACTAGCAAAGGCTAAACTGGTTGACAGTTTACCTCATCACTAGAGAGATATTTTCATGGCACGTAAAAAGATTCGTGAGGACGAAGAAGCGGTAATTGATATGACACCGATGCTCGACATCGTATTTATCATGCTGATCTTCTTCATCGTAACTACTTCTTTTGTTAAAGAAGCAGGTATTGAAGTAAATAAACCAAAAGCGGCACAGCAAACTAAACAGAAAAACGCCAATATCTTTGTTGCAATAAAAGATAATGGTGAAATTTGGTTAGATAAAGGCCGTGTTGACATCGAACGTGTTGGCGCAAGAATTGAAAAATTACTTGCTGAACAACCTACAGATGTAGTTATTATCCAAGCTGACAAAGATGCTAAACACGGTGTTGTTGTTAAAGTAATGGATGCAATTAAAGAAGCAGGAAGTGGTCTTAGAATCTCTATTGCTGCAGCGAAGGGGTAGAGTATGGGACGCTTTTTAGTATCAATACTACTAGGCGCTGTGGTTACCTTTGGTTTATTTGCTTTTATGGCTTTCCTTGTTTCTAGCGGTGATAGAAGTAAGGATGAGGCACAAGAGAATATAATCGTAGAAGTTAATACTACGCCGCCAAAGTCTTCTGCAGAGACGCGTCGTCGTGTACCGCCGCCGCCACCGCCGCCGCCTAAAGCGCCGCCAAAGCAAATGGCTCCTGAGCCTGAAGCAAGTAACGACACTGGTGGTTTACAGTTCAATATGCCGGGTGTCCAGCTATCTGGTGCATCAACGGGATTATCTGCGCCGGGTGCTGGTTTTGGCCGTGACGGTGATGCTACGCCAATTGTTCGAATAGAGCCTAAGTACCCTATTCAAGCAGCTCGAGATGGTAAAGAAGGTTGGGTTAAGCTTTCTTTTACTATCAATGAAATTGGTGGTGTTGAAGATGTTAAAGTAATTGAAGCAAAACCTAAGCGTGTTTTTGACAAAGAAGCCAAACGTGCACTTAGAAAGTGGAAATACAAACCAAAAGTTGAAGATGGTAAAGCATTAAGACAGCCGGGTTTAACAGTTCAATTAGACTTTAAAATGGACGGAGGGAACTAATGATTTTGAATAATAAAATGTTTAAAAAATTATCGACTTCTTTAGTTGTTATCGCTTCGCTTTTAGTTGCTCATGTGCCATTTGCAGATAATGCAATGGCTGCGGGTGCTAAAGAAGAGAAAAAGAAACGTCCTACGCAGCTTGTTGGTCCATCTGTGGGTAAGAAAGTTCAAAAAGCTTTCGAAGCATATACCGCTGATGATATCGATGGTGCTTTAGTAATCTTAAAAGACATTAATGCCAAAAAAGATTATGATAAAGCTTATGTTGCGCGTTTTATTGCTGTTATGTACGCCACTAAAGGTGACCATGAAAAAGAAGCAATTAAGTACCTTAAGATAGCTGTAGCTCCTGATCTTTTAAATGAAGGTGACCACGGCGAAGCTATAAAGTTGTTGGCTGATTTGCAAATGCAGACCAAAGACTATAAAGGTGCTTTGAGTAATTATTATACTTGGATGGAATTTACCGGTAAAAATGATGGTGCCACTTGGGTTAAAATAGCCCAAGCAAATTATGAGTTGAAACAATTGGATAAAATGATTGTACCAGCTAATAAAGCCATTGCTGCTTTTGGTGATAAACCTAACCAAAACCCTTACATATTGAAATTAACTTCTTATTATGAACGAAAGAAATATAAAGAAGCAATTAAAGTATTGGAAACGGTTATTTTAATATTCCCTGAAAATAAATCTTGGTGGACACAATTGCCAATGTTTTATTTACTTGTTGAAAATTACCCTAAAGCGTTGCAAACACTTGATCTAGCTTACAAGCAAGGGTTCCTTGAAAAAGAAACTCAAATTAAAACACTAGCAAACTTGTATTCTTCTAATGAGTCGCCTTATAAAGCAGCAAAATTATTAGAAAAACATATTGCTTCTGGCTTAGTTAAAAGAGATGACAAAAACATCTCAACTTTAGCGAATGCTTGGCATGCTGCACAACATGTTGGTACGGCCGCCAAATATTATGGCGAACTAGCCAAGATGACTGGTGAAGCTAAGCATTATCGTAAGCAAGGGATGTTGTTGAAGCAAGATGAACAGTTTACTAAAGCAATTCCAGCTTTGAAGAAAGCACTAGAGTTAGGTGTTAAGAATAAGGGACGTTTATACATGAGTATTGCTGAATCTTATTTTTACCTTGAAAAGTATAAAAAAGCTTATGTTGCAATCAATAAAGCAATGGAAGATCCTAAGTCGCGTAAAGCCGCTAAAGGTTGGAAAGGTTTTATTGCTGATACGGCTAGACGTAAAAAAGTTTCAATTTAGTTAAATACTTTTTTAGCTTTTAACGCTGAAATGTAAATTTAAAAGCCAGTTTTTCTTTAAAAGGGAAGCTGGCTTTTTTGATGTATTAATAAATTTCATTAAAAACCATTTTTTTGAAATTTAAATTAACTCTTGATGGTCTATCTAAAAAGTCATATAACTAATACAGTACAAGTATTAAAATTTTAATAATAAGGAAACATGTCATGAATCTATTTAAGAAATCTGGTTTAGCTGCAATTATGGGCTTATTAGCTTTTTCTGTTTTTGCTAGCAATGTTGCTAAAGCTGAAACTAACCCATTTGCTGCTCAAAACTTAGTTACATTTGCAGCTGAAGAAGCTAGCGAAGGGAAAACTAAAGGAAAATGTGGTGAAGGAAAAGCTAAAGGTAAATGTGGCGAAGGCAAGTGTGGTGAAGGAAAAGCTAAAGCCAAAGGTAAGTGCGGCGAAGGTAAATGTGGTGAAGGAAAAGCTAAAGCCAAAGGTAAATGCGGCGAAGGTAAATGCGGCGAAGGAAAAGCTATGGCTAAAGGTAAATGTGGCGAAGGAAAAGCTAAATCTAAATGTGGCGAAGGAAAAGCTAAATCTAAATGTGGCGAAGGTAAAGAGAAAAGTAAGAAGTGTGGTGGTTAACCCACTAAGTTAAGAAAAGTTAATATTTCTACAAAAAAAAACGAGCTCTGTGCTCGTTTTTTATTTGATTTTGTAGTTATAAATAAGGCTACTTAATTTGGACTGCCAATATAATAGTAAATAGTCCACTTTTCACTGAAAAGGCTATCTAGTGGCACAATGTGTGTAGATAAAGAAACTTGGCTAATCGATGATGTAAAAGTGCTTATACGGCCATTATCGTTCTTTCTTGGCTGTTCTGCCATTTGCCATTCATCACCTAAGCACTGTTGTATAGTTTGTTGGGCATTTTGGTAATATGTTTCAGCCATCACTTTATCATCAGTACTAATATTACAGGAATAGGTGGCTTTAGCGTTTCCTAAAGTCCATATATGACAATTTTCACCAATAATATTATATTTAGCTTTCCATGTGTTAGTTACACTCTTTTTAACTCTTGTCAGTTTCACTTCTTCAAAACCAGTATCGTAAGCTTTGACTAATAAGGATATTTTAGTGCAAGGGTTAGTTACAGGGGATAATTTATTTTGAGCAATAGTGTTTTGGTTAACACAAGCACTCAGTAAGGTACTTGATAAGATCAAAGAAAGTTTTGTTAAATTATTCATCAAAATAGCTTCCTGCTACTTAAGGATATCAATAAGTTAAATGATACATAATTACATAAGATATTCATATAGAAATCCCAGATTTTAATAATAGCTTAAAACTGCTAAAATATATCCATCTCACTATTTGTATTTTTATATTTTTTATTAGGAACAATTTTGAATAATAATGATGTGCTGCGCCGATTGCGCTATACCTTCAACTATAATGATAAACAGATGATAGCCTTGTTTTCGTCAGCAGGAGTTACGGTTACTAGGGAAAAGGTTAGCCAGTGGTTAAAAAAAGACGATGATGCAGATTTTGTTAGCTGCTTTGATGTACATTTAGCTGCTTTCTTAAATGGCTTTATTAATGATAAGCGAGGTAAGAAAGAAGGTACACAGGCAGTGCCTGAAAAGCGATTGACTAATAATATTATACTTACTAAGTTGAAAATTGCGCTAAATTTAAAAGCAGAAGAGCTTATTGAATTACTTGGGACGGTGGGTTTTCGTCTCAACAAGCCAGAATTAAGTGCTTTTTCGAGAAAAACTGATCACAAGCACTATCGTGAATGCAAGGATCAAGTGCTTCGTAATTTACTACAAGCCATTGATAATAAATATCATGTTGCTAGAACGGGTAAAATTGAGAAGAGTAATTCTAGTACTGCTGCTAAAAGTAAACCCTCAAGTAATAGCCAAACGAGTAATAAGCGGAAAACTAAAGACGTGGAACAATGGGTTGAAGGCGCAAGACCCAATGTTAGTACAATTTATGTTAACCCAAACAGTGATAAAAAAGTTAAAGAGAAATCTTCACGTAAGGTTTTAAAGCTCAAACCTGAAGATATTTATAAACAGCCTAATAAGTAGGTAGTGTAAAAAGCATATTTTAGTCTTAAAAAATGCTCCCCTAAAATACAAAAAATTCAAATATAGCTATATTTGGGTTTTTATTTTATTCCTCAGCTCACCTTATGCGCGATAGAATTGTTAAGCCAAGCTGAGGCTAGTAATTAATCAAATGTTTAATACCAAGATGATAGCTGATGTAGTCATTCTTTTAACGACTTAAATATTATTCAGTAAACTAGGATTGTAATGAAAAGTAAAACCTTGATGATACAAGGCACAACATCAGATGCAGGAAAAACCACCTTGGTAGCAGGTTTATGTCGCCTCTTTGCGAAGCAAGGCATTCAAGTCGCGCCATTTAAGCCGCAAAATATGGCGCTTAATAGTGCCGTAACCCCATGTGGTGGTGAGATAGGTAGAGCCCAAGCATTTCAGGCTAAAGCCGCTAACGTGGCACTTAATGTGGATTTTAATCCTATTCTATTAAAGCCAAATTCCGATACCGGCGCACAAGTGATCATTCATGGAAAAGCGATATCAGAAATGGAAGCTGCGCAATACCAAGATTACAAAAAAGTAGCTATGGATGCTGTGCTTGAATCTCACCAAAGGTTAAGTAAACAGTACCCATTGATTATGGTAGAAGGAGCGGGTAGCCCTGCAGAAATTAATTTACGAGAGGGTGATATCGCTAATATGGGCTTTGCCGAAGCGATAGATTGCCCTGTGATCATCGTTGCCGATATTGATAAGGGTGGTGTTTTTGCACAACTTGTTGGCACTTTAATGTTACTTTCTCAATCAGAGCAAGACCGTGTTGTTGGTTTTGTTATCAATCGCTTTCGTGGAGATATTGCCTTACTTGAATCAGGTTTAACTTGGCTTGAACAAAGAACGAGTAAACCGGTACTTGGAGTTTTACCTTATTTGCACGGCTTAGATATTTCTTCTGAAGATGCTTTGGTGACTCAACAAAGTAAGAAGAGTTTTGAACCTAAAGTTCGAGTTGTGGTGCTAGTGTATCCGCGTATGAGTAACCACACTGATTTTGATGCTTTACGCCATCATGATGAAATTGACTGTCAGTTTTTGTTTGCTAAAAATCCAAAAGTAAAAGTGAGTATTCCAGCTTGTGATTTAATTATTTTGCCGGGAAGTAAGAGTGTTATTAACGATCTTAACTTTTTAAAAAAGCAAGGTTGGCATAA
>Ga0105353_1001512_pt1 | contig 11495 bp, 9 predicted proteins | sample EN1Hudsemesocosm_2_FD_83657 | JGI IMG/M metagenome (GOLD analysis project Ga0105353, IMG submission 83657) | Methane-oxidizing microbial communities from mesocosms in the Hudson Canyon - EN10B Hudson Canyon | ecosystem: Environmental > Aquatic > Marine > Cold seeps | place: Hudson Canyon...
CTTAATGCGAGACATCAAACGCCTACATTCGCACTTCACCGCAATTGCCTACCCGGTGCTCAACCGTGAAGGCGAGTTACGCACCAGCCGTTGGCGTGGGTTTAGTGAAACAAAACCTGCTGCCGCAGAAACTACACTAGGTACAGAAACTAGCGTAGACACGGATGCTGAAACTGACCAGAAGCCCGCTACAGAATGAATATTAGCCAGATTAAAGGTATTGTGTTTGATAAAGACGGTACCTTGCTCGACTTTCATGCCACCTGGGTACCTAGAGCCAAAGTCGCCGTATTGGCGGTGGCCAAAGGCGATGAAGGCTTAGCGCTCACTATGTTACAGGCGACCGGTTACGATTTGGCACAAGAGCGGGTTTTAGGTGGCTCCATTTTAGCCGCTGGCAATAACCTAGACATCGCTCAAGTGTGGGCGCCCTTGGGTAACCAATCCGTCCGTGAGGTAGAACAGCAACTTAATCACATCTTTGCTGACGAGCAATATGGTGCCAGTGTTCCTGTCAACCACTTAGCGAGTAGCTTACAAGCGCTTGCCGATAACGGTCTGGTATTGGGCGTAGCCACGATGGACAGCGAAGCAGGTATTGAGGCCACTCTAGGTCATTTTAATTGCTTGCACTTATTTGACTACAAAGTGGGTTACGACTCTGGCCACGGCAGCAAACCGGGCCCGGGCATGGTGCTAGGCTTTTGCCAACAAACTGGCTTAAAACCTGAGCAAGTGATGGTGGTGGGCGACAACACCCACGATCTGCACATGGGCAAAAGTGCCGGTGCTGGTATTAATGTAGGCGTACTTACGGGGACTAGCCACACAGCAGAGCTCGAAGTCGATGCTGATTTGGTGCTTGCGTCTATTGCGGACTTACCGGGGTTGTTTGCTTGCTAAGGTAAGTTATTTCGATATATTGTTAAGATTTCTATCTTCTGACCTTTTGGGAGGCGGCTATTTCAAGAAGGAAGTCGAACAGCGGCTTAATCGTCGATCTGAGCCACTGAAAAAGGGCGGGGACAGAAAATCGTCTGCCTACAGAAGTAAATTTGAAATCAATCGAGTCTGACCCCTTAGATCGATCGAGTCTGACCCCTTAGATCCAAACCCCTTAGATCACCACTGATGCATACGCTCTTGATGGGAATGCGTGGTATGCTGATCCAGCAATAAAAATAGCTCGTTTTAGGTGCTCGTCCGATGTTACAAAAGTTTGATTATATTATTGTTGGAGCGGGCACCGCTGGTGCTTTACTAGCGAACCGTTTGAGTGCCGACAGTTCTAAACAAGTGTTGTTGATAGAGGCCGGGGGCAAAGATAATTACCACTGGCTTCACATACCGGTTGGGTATTTGTACTGCATCGATAACCCACGCACTGATTGGCAGTATAGGACGGAGCCGGAAACTGGGTTAAACGGTAGAAGCCTATTGTACCCCCGTGGCAAAACATTGGGCGGCTGTTCGTCGATCAATGGTATGATTTACATGCGTGGCCAAGCCAGAGATTACGATCAATGGGCGGAGCTAACTGGTGATCCCGAGTGGTGCTGGGATGTTTGCCTTGAGAACTTTAAAGCCCACGAAGACCATTATCGGCTTGATCAAAACGCTGCGCCTATTAATAGGGACGTAAATGACATAGCCCGTTTTCATGGTTCGGGCGGCGAGTGGCGAGTAGAGCAGCAACGCTTAAGTTGGGAAGTTCTAGATGCCTATTCAAACGCAGCGACTCAAGCAGGTATACCGCCCACCGATGACTTTAATGGTGGCGATAACACAGGCACGGGTTACTTTGATGTTAATCAGCGTAAAGGTTGGCGCTGGAGCAGCTCAAAAGCGTTCTTGAGGCCTGTGAAGAAGCGCAAAAATCTGCACGTGTGGACCCATGCTCAAGTCACCAAACTTAACCTGACTAAAGCCGCTGATGGTCAAAAACAGTGTTCCTCTGTGAATGTCTGGCGCAATGGTCAAATGTATACCCTTCAGGCCGATCTAGAAGTAATATTAAGTGCTGGTGCTATTGGCAGCCCGCAAATATTACAACTCTCTGGCATTGGTTCGCCAGAGCAGTTGGCTAAAGTAGGTATTAACGTAGAGCATGCACTTGAAGGCGTTGGCCGCAATCTTCAGGATCATTTACAAATTCGCACCGTATATGGCGTTGAAGGAGTTAAAACCTTGAATATGATGGCTGCAACATGGTGGGGTAAAGCCGCAATAGCGCTCGAATACGCGATCAAACGCAGCGGGCCCATGAGTATGGCTCCATCGCAGCTAGGTATATTTACCAAAAGTGACCCAAGTCTCGAACATGCTAATATTGAATTTCATGTACAGCCCCTCAGTTTAGAGGCTTTTGGCCAACCGCTACATGATTTTCCAGCCATTACTGCCAGTGTTTGTAATCTCAATCCGACCAGTCGCGGGACCGTATTTCTCAAGTCTGACGACCCATTTCAAGCGCCCGCGATTGCGCCCCATTATTTAACCACCATAGAGGATCAAATAGTTGCTGCCGACAGTTTACGCCTAGTGAGAAACATTGCGCAGCAAGAAGCACTTGCCCAGTATAGGCCTACAGAAATTAAGCCAGGCATTGAATACCAAACCAACGATGAACTAGCCCAAGTTGCAGGTGACATCGGTTCGACCATCTTTCATCCCGTAGGGACAACCAAAATGGGCCGAAAGGATGATCCACACGCGGTTGTGGACAGTCAGTTAAGGGTGCATGGCATTCAAGGTTTACGAGTGGTGGACGCGGGTATTATGCCCACTATTACCAGTGGCAACACTAATAGCCCTACTCTGATGATTGCAGAAAAGGCAGCACGCTGGATAGTGCAAGAACACTAAGTTTGTGGCTTAACCTCAAAAAATACTTGCCCAATGTGGCATTGGTCGCCCGCAGCCTGCTATTATCCACACACATATCTCATTCTTTTTAAGGGGCATTTCCCATGGCAAAAACTATCATCGCAACCGACAAAGCTCCAGCCGCTATTGGCACCTATTCGCAAGCCGTTAAGGTCGGCAATACAGTTTATATTTCTGGCCAAATCCCATTGAATCCAGAAACTATGGAAGTGTGCAGCCAAGACTTTGCAGAACAAGCCACGCAAGTATTTGAGAATCTAAAGGCGGTAGCGGAAGCTAGCGGTGGTACTTTGGCAGACGCAGTAAAGCTTAATATTTCCATGACCGATTTAGCCAATTTTCCCACCATTAACGAAATTATGGCCACTTACATTGATCAGCCATATCCTGCTCGTGCAGCGGTAGGCGTAGCGGCTTTACCTAAAGCTGTGCAAGTAGAAATTGAAGCTATTTTGCATCTAGACGACTAGGTCGTCATATTGAAAGCAAGCGCCCAACGTGGCTACGGCCAACATAAAGTAAAAGACTTTAAAGAACTCGAATTAATGGTTCTGTTAAAAGCCTTGTGGCCGTACCTTATGATTCATAAGCTACGGGTGATTATAGCTATGGCCCTGTTGGTGGGCGCTAAAGGGGTAGCTTTTGTTATGCCTTGGGCCTTTAAACACTTAGTAGACGCCTTAGATGGCGGCAGCCCAGAACAATTTTTAGCCATCCCCTTGGGGTTTGTATTGCTCTACGGTGGCTTACGTTTTGGTGCGGTGTTTTTAGGTGAATTGCGAGACGCGGTATTTAGCCGAGTCACAGAAAGCGCCATGCGTAAAGTGGGTTTAGAAGTCTTTGCCCACTTACATCAACTCGAACTCGACTTTCATCTGAGCCGCCAAACCGGTGGTATCTCGCGCGACATCGATCGCGGCACCAATGGCATCAATTTCATGATGCGTTTTATGGTGTTTAATATACTCCCCACCATTCTAGAATTGATTGGCGTGATGCTGATCTTGCTGTTCGCGTTTAACGCTTGGTTTTCTGCTGTGACCTTGGTGTGTGTGGTGGCCTATGTGGTGTTTAGTATTAAAACTACTGAGTGGCGCACACGCTTTGTAAAGGAAGCTAACCGCCTGGACAGTAAGTCCAGCACTCGCGCAGTTGATAGCTTATTAAACTACGAAACCGTGAAGTACTTTAATAATGAAGCGTTTGAGGCTGAGCAATACAACACCAATCTAAAAGCATGGGAACAAGCACGGGTGGATAACCGTTTGTCGCTTGCGCTGCTTAACTCAGGTCAGGCGCTCATTATTGGCTTGGGGGTAACGGCACTCATGTACCTTGCGGCCAAAGGCGTGGCTGAAGACACCATGACCATTGGTGATTTGGTTATGGTGAACATGTACCTATTACAACTGTTTGTGCCGCTCAATGCGTTAGGCTTTATCTACCGAGAAATTCGTCGTGCATTGTCAGACGTAGAGAATATGTTTGGCCTGCTCAAACGACAACCCAAAGTACAGGATCAGACAGATGCGCCTGATCTAGATGTGCCTAATGCAGCTATTGAATTCTCCAATGTGGACTTTGGTTATCAATCACAAAGGCAAATACTTAACGGCTTGAGCTTTAGTGTAGCCTCTGGTGAAAAGGTGGCTATTGTCGGACCCAGTGGTTCGGGTAAATCCACCATCGGCCGTTTGTTGTTCCGGTTTTACGACCTGGATGCCGGCGCTATTACAGTAGACGGCCAAGACTTAACCCAAGTGAAACAACTTAGCCTGCGTGAAGCCATTGGCGTAGTGCCACAAGACACGGTGCTATTCAACGACAGTATTTGGAATAACGTGGCTTATGGTTGTCCAGAAGCGAGCGACGAAGCCATTTGGCTAGCCATCGATATGGCTTCTTTGCGCACTTTTGTAGAGTCAATTCCCGATGGTGTGGAGACTATTGTTGGTGAGCGTGGTTTAAAAGTGTCAGGCGGCGAGAAGCAACGTATCGCCATTGCTCGTGTGCTGCTCAAGAACCCACCTATTTTATTGTTTGATGAAGCTACATCGGCCTTGGATTCAGAGTCGGAACGCAGCATTCTCAAAGCGCTGGCCGATATTTCGCAAAACAAAACCACCTTGGTGATTGCTCACAGGCTGTCTACTATTATTGATGCTGACCGCATTTTGGTCATCGACGATGGCAAAATAGTAGAGCAGGGCAGTCACCAAGAGTTGCTGACTCAAGCCGGCCACTACGCCCGTTTGTGGCAAATGCAGCAGTAAAATCGATTAGGACAGGCCTTGGAAGAACGTTGTTAACCGCTCACAAGCCGTCTTTAACAGCGCTAAGTCTGTGGCATAAGACAAACGAAAATGACCATCCATACCAAAGGCGCTGCCGGGCACTAAAGCCACACCCGTCTGGGTGAGAATGGCTTTAACCAATGCCACGTCATCCTCATAACCCAGTCGTTCCATTGCTTGTTGGCAATTAGGAAAGGTATAAAAGGTGCCTTGGCTAGGTAACACTTCAAGGCCTTGGATAGCGCACAGCTGGGCAACCACATAGTTATGTCTTTGTTGGTATGCCTTTAACATAGGTTGCAGTAGGTTTTGGGGACCATTTAGGGCAGCTTCTGCAGCAGCTTGGCTGATGCTACTGGCACAGGAACTCGACTCCACTTGTACCTTGGTCATAGCAGAAATAATCGCCTCTGGTCCCACGGAATACCCAATACGCCAGCCAGTCATGGCATAGGCTTTTGATACACCATTCACCAATACACATCGGTCCGCGAGATCTGGACAAACATTCAAAAGGCCAGTGAGACGTGATTTAGCCCAATAGATGTGCTCGTAAATATCGTCGCTCATGATAATTAACTGTGGGTGCCTACGTAATACGTCCCCTAGGGCTTGCCACTCGTCAGCTTGATAAGCTTGTCCGTTGGGGTTGCTTGGGCTATTAAGCATCAATAACTTGGTCACGGGTGTGATGGCCCCAGCAAGCTGTGCGGGAGTCATTTTGAATTGTTGTTCGCTAGGGCATTGCACAATAACTGGAGTGGCACCAGCCATGGTTACCATCGCACTGTACGACACCCAAAATGGCGCAGGAATGATGACTTCATCACCGGCTTCGAGCAGGGCTACAGTAAGATTATAAATGCTCTGTTTGGCACCGTTACTCACAAGTACTTGAGAGGCTTTATAATGAAGTTGGTTCTCGCGTGTGTATTTGGCGCAAATGGCCTGACGTAGAGACGCGGTGCCGCCCACTTGGGTGTAACGTGTTTGACCCGTTTGCATGGCATGAGTGGCAGCACAGATGATGTGTTCTGGCGTGTCAAAGTCTGGTTCACCCACCGCAAGGTTGATCACGTCTTTACCGTCAGCTTCCATTTGTGCCGCAAGGTTACTTATGCTCACGGTAGCCGAAGGCTGAAAAGATTGAATTCGCTGAGAAAGTGGCCACGTCACGGCTGGAACTCCGTTATACTATTGGGTTTGCTGGGTAGGGTATCACGCTGGGCATCACATAATGAATCGAAATGAACTGAATAATGAATCGTCCCTTTGAATTAACATCCAAATTTGAACCCGCAGGAGATCAACCCACTGCGATCAAACAACTGGTAGAAGGTATAGATGCTGGCTTAGCTGCTCAAACCTTGCTGGGCGTAACGGGTTCAGGGAAAACCTTCACGATCGCTCAGGTGATCAATAAAGTACAGCGCCCAACCATTGTAATGGTGCATAACAAAACCTTGGCAGCGCAATTGTATGGCGAATTTAAGGAGTTTTTCCCTAATAACTCGGTGGAATACTTTGTTTCATACTATGACTATTATCAGCCAGAAGCCTATGTGCCCGCTTCCGACACATTTATCGACAAAGATTCATCAGTCAACGAACACATAGAACAAATGCGGTTGTCGGCCACTAAAGCATTGTTAGAACGCTCCGATACGATTATTGTAGCCACTGTTTCGGCCATTTATGGTTTGGGAGATCCTGAGTCTTACCACAAGATGGTGTTGCACCTTAACCGTGGTGACACCTGGGAACAACGTGATTTAGTGCGCCGTTTGGCCGAGTTACAATACAAACGTAATGACCTTGATTTTCATCGCGCCACTTATCGGGTGCGCGGTGATGTGATTGATATTTTCCCTGCAGAATCTGATGAAGAAGCTGTCCGTATAGAGTTGTTTGATGATGAAATTGAACAGCTCAGTTATTTTGATCCACTCACAGGACAAGTATTGCGCAAAGTGCCGCGCCTCACCGTGTACCCCAAAACGCACTATGTAACGCCACGGGAAACCTTGTTGGCGGCCATTGATGAAATTGAAGTGGAGCTTAAAGGTCGTCTCGAATATTTTCGTAACAACAATCAACTGGTCGAAGAACAGCGTTTAGATCAGCGCACCCGCTACGACATTGAGATGATTCGCGAACTGGGTTTTTGCTCCGGCATAGAAAACTATTCTCACTACTTGTCTGGCCGCAAACCTGGCGAACCACCGCCAACCTTGTTCGATTACTTGCCAGCAGATGCCATGTTGGTAATGGACGAATCCCACGTAACCGTGCCTCAGCTAGGTGCTATGTACAAAGGTGACCGGTCACGTAAAGAAACGTTAGTGCAATATGGTTTTAGAATGCCAACTGCACTCGACAATCGACCTATGAAATTTGAAGAATGGGAAAATATTGCACCCCAAAAAATCTTTGTTTCAGCCACCCCCAGTGTGTACGAGCAAGAACATGCCGACCGTGTGGTTGAACAGGTGGTAAGGCCAACCGGTTTGGTGGATCCGCAAATCGAAATTCGTCCAGCTACCTCGCAGGTAGACGACTTAATGTCGGAAATTAGCATTCGCGCGGCCAAAAATGAACGTGTGTTGGCCACCGTATTGACCAAGCGTATGGCCGAGGATCTAACGGACTATCTACACGAGCACGGTGTGCGAGTGAGATATTTACATTCGGACATTGATACGGTTGAGCGGGTGGAAATTATCCGTGACTTACGCTTGGGCGAATTTGACGCGTTAATCGGTATCAACCTGCTTCGAGAAGGCTTGGATATGCCAGAAGTATCTCTAGTGGCTATTCTAGATGCCGATAAAGAAGGTTTCTTGCGTTCAGAACGATCATTGATTCAAACCATAGGCCGTGCCGCCCGTAACTTGAATGGCCGAGCTATACTTTATGCCGAGCGCATTACCGGTTCCATGCAAAAAGCCATGGACGAAACTGAGCGTCGCAGAGTTAAACAAATAGAGCACAATACCATCAATAACATCACTCCAAGGGGTGTTATTAAGTCTGTACAAGACATTCTAGAAGGCGCATATGCTCCAGGTTCTGGCAAAAATCGGGATGGAAAATCGAACAAAAAAGTGGCTGAAACCAAGCTCGATTACACTACCGGTAGTGCTCAGTTGAACAGTAAACAGCTAGCTAAATTGATCAACCAAACTGAAGATGCCATGTACGAAGCATCAAAGAACTTGGAGTTTGAACAAGCAGGCCGTTATCGTGATCAATTACATCAACTTAAGGGTCAGTTGATGAGCCGTTAAAAAGCCCAGAACGCGGAAAAACAGCTTGAAATCAAGGCCTAATATCCGTATTATTCGCGCTCTAGACTTTCTAGGACTATAGCTCAGTTGGTTAGAGCGCATCCTTGACATGGATGAGGTCGGCGATTCGAATTCGCCTAGTCCTACCAAATTCAAATGCCCCGCTTTTTAGCGGGGCATTTTTGTTTGTAGATAAGCCATTCGAAGCGCCTGATTCGAGCCGCAGCCGCGTAGACAACGTGCAGCGTAGCGAGTGAGGCCCGAAGGGTGAGCTAGCTGGCTGGCGAATCATTCGCCTAGTCCTACCAAATTTTTTAATAAAAACAGCTGCTTACGGTTAATTCCTGGAGGCTGTTTTTGTTTGTGATATGGTGTGGTAGCACATGAATGGCTACATGGACTTTTTACTCGTAAAGCCAATCGGCCTACAATAAGTTGTGTCCACGTGGCACACGGCGTTTTTTAAGATAGTTGGCACTCTTTTCTCAATATTTATACTGCGTTCTTTACTGCTTCTATTGTAGGCTTTTGTGGGTTTAGCTCCACGGCCTCAATATAATCCCAGTTTCTCGTGTCCGGACCAGCGGTTTGGGTTTGCCGCTTTAGCTGCCTAGTATATTCTTGTTCGAGCACCAAACTAATGGCGTCTAACTTAAACTCTTTCGGGTAGTTCTTTCTTGTGGTCATTTAATTTGCTCCAGTTTTGAGTATTATCTCTTAACTAGGCTGTTCTAATCTACGGCGCCTGTGTCGTCACCCCAGTATATCGGGTTAACGAATGCGACCATATTTTATTGGTTCATAGGCTAGTTTCTTTTGATTGATGTGAAGTGCCTTACCAGCACTGATAACAACGATCCGAGATTTGTCCATATCCATAACAATTGTTTGGCCATTAGCTCCAGTCATAATCAAGACATTGCGCCCGCTCAGACCAGCAGGGTCACTCCAAAACTGCCCCGCATACTTATTAGAGACTCTACTGAAATCGGCTTCACCCCACCTGCGATCCTTCTTGGGCCAAGTACCAACACGGCGCTCACCTGCTTTTGCTGCTACTCGTCGATCATAAATACTTTTTAGGTACGCACCTTCACAAGTATCATTCTGCCAATTATCCATCATCGCCTTTGCGATACGCAGGTAATCATACCGTGTGGCACTGATTCCATAACGGCCAACGCCCTGCTTTATTCTATCTTGTGTTGATGCAAAATCTGGTCGACCCTCGATGGGGTTCATTTCTAAATAAATTGGGTGTTCTATTCTAACTTTATTTTGATAAAAGTTAGCAATAAAACTGTCAAAGTCTGGACCTACACGATGCATCATGTAGTTAAACAAAACGTCAGCTGTTAAGTTGCTGTAAGAGAATTTAGGCGCGCGAACTGGCTTTGTGTTAGCCAGTTCTAGTGGGTTTTTTGCAAATGAGCTGAGGCCTCCTGCAGCTTGACTACCATGAATATTCCGTCCCGTTTTAGTAAATTTCCCTGCCCAAAGTTTTATGACATTAGTATCGCCAGCATTCATATTTAAAAGTTTAATCAAAGGTTGACCATAAAAAAGGGTGTTTTCCATTAAGGGCCAATCTGCTATTGGTGCGTCTATAGACTTAATGTAGCCTTCGCAAATGGCGTGACCAATGATATAGGACGTTATACTTTTACCCATTGAATGAGATGAGAAGTAAGAACTATTATCCAACTCCATTGAGAAGCGACCATCAGGGGGCATTGCGTCATAAATCACTAAACCATCTTCATAATACAGATAGCTAAACGCTGTTTTAGTCGCCATTTCACGGTCGATCACTTTATGTTGTTCAATTTGTTTAACGAATTTGACTGGATTGCTAGATGCATCTACTTTGTATGCTTCTGGTCGCAAGCGCAATGTATCGTTTTTCATATAATAATGAGAAATGGTTGCATCGTTTGGTTGCGATGCAATGTTGTCGGGTATTTCATACTCCTGATCAAAGAAGGTTATCTCATCAGATTTGACTTTAATTTTACTAACAACAATGTCATCTATACAGACTGCTGAATTAGGAGCGACGGCAATCATTGCAAAGCCGTTTTTTGCTCTACTATCTGTAGCGCTAGCAACAATTTTTCCATCAACGAGATAGTTTATATCGTTACCTGAGGCAATTAATTGAATTTCTGACCATGCATCTACTTTAGTAGATGCAACACCGCTAGCTATACTCTCATAGAATATGTCAGCGGACCTGGCAAATTCAATATTGGCGCGTCCAGACAAACTATAAATACTTGCCCTGTAATCACCATCATTCGTTTTTCTAATATGTGTTTCTAATTGACCTTCCTTGTCGGCAGCAAATTTCATTCTGTATGAAATGGAGTAATTTGCCCCGTTTTTACTTCCAAGATTATAGTCAGCCCAAAGATGGGTTACTTCGTTGCAAAAAATTGAATTACCATCTTCATCCTGTTTTATGTACCACTTGTTGTTTCCGTTATCATCTACTTGGACGTCCCGCCGATCTCCATTTTCGAAGTCTTCACTAAACATCGTATAGCTATTGTTGGCTATAACTGAGCCTTGTTGTTTAACCACACCACTTCCACAACTTAGCCCTCTATTTTTAGCTTCTTGAAGATACTGAGGGGCACCCTGTTGGCTAGAGGCTAGCCTACACACAGTCTTATCAGACCAACCTGATAGGTCTTGAGACAGCGCGTGAGTTGCCATTACGGATGCAATTAGTGCGCAGACGATACGAAAATAGAAATTCATATTAACCATTCTTGTTCAATTGGGCTCTGCAATAAACCCTGTTTCCACAATAATATTTTGGTTGTAGGAATGTTATTGCCATTTGACTTTGTTCCGTAAGAATACATGAATTATCCGGGTTTTGCCCCGACTTTGCGTTTTCTTAGCGGGGCATTTTTTGTTTCTGAAACTCTAAAATCCCGCAAGATTGCAACCTCTATGATGGTCTATTAAACTGAAGTGGTCACCATGGATAGAACAACAGAGGCGTAAGTTATGAATAACA
>Ga0105353_1001515_pt1 | contig 11482 bp, 9 predicted proteins | sample EN1Hudsemesocosm_2_FD_83657 | JGI IMG/M metagenome (GOLD analysis project Ga0105353, IMG submission 83657) | Methane-oxidizing microbial communities from mesocosms in the Hudson Canyon - EN10B Hudson Canyon | ecosystem: Environmental > Aquatic > Marine > Cold seeps | place: Hudson Canyon...
ACCAGTATCACCTAACATGGTTTCTGGACGAGTGGTGGCTACCTCTAAGTAATCAAGGCCTTCAGCGGTTTTGGCGCCATCAGCAAGAGGATAACGTAAATGCCACATGTGGCCTTTTTTATCTTTGTTTTCTACTTCTAAATCAGAAATGGCGGTATGGAATTTTGGATCCCAATTCACTAGGCGCTTGCCACGATAAATGAGGTCATCTTCAAATAAACGCACAAAAACTTCTTGTACGGCTTCAGACATGCCTTCGTCCATGGTGAAACGTTCGCGTGTCCAGTCAATAGAGTTACCTAAGCGGCGCATCTGTTTACCAATTGTGCCGCCAGACTCTTCTTTCCACTGCCAAATTTTGTCGATAAAAGCGTCACGACCATAATCATGGCGTGTTTTATCTTCTTCAGCCGCTATTTTACGTTCAACCACCATTTGGGTAGCAATACCTGCGTGATCACAACCCGTTTGCCATAAAGTATTCTTACCTTGCATACGTTGGTAACGAATTAAAGTATCCATGATGGTTTGCTGAAAAGCATGACCCATGTGCAAAGAGCCTGTGACATTTGGCGGTGGAATTGCAATGCTGTAGCTGTCGCCTTCACCTGTAGGGCTAAAGTAACCTTGCTCTTCCCAGCTAGTATATAAAGATTGTTCAATGTCGGTTGGGTTGAAAGTTTTTTCCATCATGTTCTCGAAATAAAATAAATTTTAAAATTGTCGGTCGGGATTAGCGTTACATGGATGCAACTGAATTAGAGCATGCTCGGAGCATAATCTCTTATCCCGACAAAAAGTATAGTGTCGCACAACAGTACAACACCATTATTACGGCTCTACCACCGCTTGGTTGTCTACTTTAAAGCCCCATTGGCGACACGTCTTAAAACGTTCACGGGCTTGTTGTTTTAGTGATTCATCGCTAGGTACAAAATCAACTATAAATTGAAATTGATTAGCGAATTCAGGCACTGTGCTAGTTAAATTAATTAATACGGGCCTACGACCTCGTGGTGCTTGGTTACTAATTTCTACTGCCGCACCCTGTTTGGGCCCTTCTCCAGATAAGTTATGGGGAACAAAACTGTCACTATCAAAAGCCCACAGTAATTCATCAATGTGTTCAGCACTTTGCTTGTCTTGCGTGTAAATAAATACGCGCTGATTTTGGCGATAAAAATGACTTGCTTGCAAGCAGGCATGATAAAACGCTGAGCTAGTATCTTTAGCATCATCGTTCTTGCTTATATCAGCGCTTTCATTCTTTGCCTTCTCGTCATCAAGAAGGTAAAACATAACCTGAGTCTGCATGGTGTAAATTTACTCGCCTTGCTCTTGCCCTGCACGGTTAAGCATAAACTGCGTTAACATACTAACAGGACGACCTGTTGAGCCCTTGTCTTTACCACCACTACGCCATGCAGTACCTGCTATATCTAAATGCGCCCAGTGATATTTTTTAGTAAAACGAGCTAAGAAGCACGCAGCAGTAATAGTGCCCGCACCTTTACCACCCAAATTTGACATATCAGCAAATGGGCTTTCCAACTGTTCTTGATAATCATCCCACAAAGGTAAGCGCCATGCTCTATCGCCACTTTGATCTGAAGCGTTTAATAATTCATGAGCAAGTGGGTTATGAGAGCTTAATAAACCAGTAGCATGTTTACCTAATGCAACAACACAAGCACCTGTTAGTGTAGCTACGTCAATTACGGCTTCTGGGTCGAAACGCTCAACATAAGTTAAAGCATCACATAATACCAACCTGCCTTCAGCATCAGTATTTAGCACTTCAACTGTTTGGCCTGACATCGTGGTTAAGATATCACCTGGACGGTAAGCATTGCTGCTCGGCATATTTTCACAACCCGCTAAAACGCCGATTACATTGATAGGTAAATCTAACTCAGCTAAAGCGTGCATAGCACCTAAGACACCAGCAGCACCACCCATATCATATTTCATTTCATCCATGCCGGCGCCGGGTTTTAATGAAATCCCGCCACTATCAAAAGTAAGGCCTTTACCAACTAAAACAAGTGGTTTAGAGTCATCATCAATGCCGTTATAAGTCATAATGCTCATTAATGATTCATTTATTGAGCCACGGCCAACAGCTAGATATGATCCCATACCTAACTCTTCCATTTCTCGTTCACCGACAATAGTAGTTGACACCTTGTCGTAATCATTTGCTAAAATTTTAGCTTGTTCAGCTAAATAAGCAGGGTTACAAATGTTTGGTGGCATATTCGCCACATTTTTACAGGTACTAATACCCTCAGAAATAGCCAATGCATGACTGATTGCACGTTCACCAATAGGTAATTCGCGACGAGTCGGTACGTTAAAAACAATTTTACGTAAGGGTCGGCGAGGTTCTTCTTTGTGAGTTTTTAAACTATTAAAACTGTATAGACCATCTTGGGTTGCTTCTACCGCTTGACGAACTTTCCAATAAGTATCACGACCCTTAACGTGTAATTCTGCTAAGAAGCATACAGCTTCCATAGAGCCAGTTTCATTTAAGGTATTAATGGTTTTTTTTATAATTTGGCGATATTGGCGCTCGTCTAATTCACGCTCTTTACCACAGCCAACAAGTAAAACTCGTTCACTAAGAATATTGGGAACGTGATGCAATAATAACATCTGCCCTGATTTACCTTCTAAATCGCCTTTACGCAAAAGGTTGCTAATGTAGCCTTCACTAATTTCATCAAGTTGTTCTGCTGTTGAGCTAAGGCGGCGAGGTTCAAATACACCGACAACAATACAGGCACTACGCTGCTTTTCTGGGCTACCGCTTTTTATACCGAACTCCATGAGTTCTCCTTTCACATTTAATGAGACTATAACTTGCTAAAATTAATAAAAAATTGCACTCTTATCTATTCAAGTGATGCCGCTAAGGGCTATAATTATAGCTGCATATATCAATTAAGCTTATCTGTTGACTATATAGTTTAGTTATGAAAACGGCAAGTTTACTTGAAAAACTAGTCGATTGTCAGAAAAAACACAGTTTTAATGGGATCTTTTTGTGATCATTTTTCGTTATTTATTAAAAGAAGTGGCAAAAACGCAACTAGCGGTATTTTTTGTGTTGATGACCATTTTTATTAGTCAAAAATTTGTTCGAGTTTTGGGTGATGCTTCAGAAGGTAGCATTCCAGGACAAATGGTGATGATATTTATTGCGCTTAAAGTTCCTGATTTAGCTGGTATGATGTTGCCATTAAGTCTCTTTTTAGGCATTTTGTTAGCTTATGGTCGCATATATGCTGATAACGAAATGACAGTGCTACATGCTTGTGGTGTAAGTGAATGGTATGTAGTACGGGTGACTTTAGTTCTTGCTTTTGTTACCGCCATTTTTACCGGCATTTTTACTTTGTACTTAGCGCCAATGGCGTCAGAATATCAATACCAAGTAAAAGATAAACTTGCAGCAGATTCAGGTCTAAGCTCTCTTATAGAGGGACGTTTTCAAAAAACTGGTAATGAAAAAGCAGTCGTTTTTATTCATGATAAAAATCGTGATGATAATAGTTTTGATAAAGTATTTGTAGCTCAGTTACCCGATGAAAGCCATTCTGAAGATAGCATAATCAACTCTAGTTTAGTTTATGCAAAGAAAGGGCAAGTCTTTGAAGATGATTCAGGCTCTCAACGTTTGGTACTATCTGAAGGAATGCGCTATCACAAAGATGCAGCTAACGGAGAGTTTCAGTCAGTTACTTTTGATAAATATTATATTCAAATTCAAGATCAAGAAGTAGAGCAAAAGCATCGAAAACTTAGTGCTTTACCAACCCAACAATTATTTAATTCAACTGATGTTAAATCAGCAGCTGAATATGGCGCCACTATTCAATGGAGAATAGCTTTTCCTCTTGCCTGTATTATTTTAACTTTTATTGCTGTTCCATTAAGCGTAGTTAATCCTAGGCAAGGTAAGTTTGCAAAAATGCTGCCAGCGTTAATGCTATTTTTGGGTTATTTTTTATTATTAACTGCAATGAGGTCAGGTGTTGAACGACAAGCTTTGCCAGCAGTTATAGGGCTTTGGCCTATACATATTAGTGCCCTATTTTTAGGTGTTATTCTATTAATGAAAGAACGTAGCAGTGGTAGACAATTCAAAGCAAAACTACCTAGTTTAAAGCGTAATGTTGCCAGTGCTAATAATACTAGTGGCCAAACATAATGAAGATATTAGATGTTTATATCGGCCGTATTGTCGCATCCACTACCTTTTTAACTTTAGCGGTTTTTGTTAGCGTTAGCGGTATCATTAAATTTGTAGAACAAATGCGTGCGGTTGGTCGAGGTAATTATGATTTGTCTCATGCTGCGCTTTATGTGCTTTATTCAGTACCAAGAGACATTGAAATCTTTTTTCCAATGTCAGCATTAATTGGCGGTTTAATTGGTATTGGTATGTTAGCGAGTAATAGTGAATTGGTGGTAATGCAAGCTGCTGGGCTATCACGTTTAGATATTATTAAATCTGTTATGAAAACAGCAACGATACTTATTTTAGTCTCTATGTCTGTGGGTGAATGGTTGGCTCCTAATGGCGAGGCAACAGCGAGAGAAATTAGAGCACAGGCCATTTCTGGTGGTAGTTTGATCTCAGCCAAAAATGGTGTTTGGGCAAAAGATGGTGATTATTTTCTTAACATTGGCGAAGTATTAGAGCAAGGACAGCTGAAAAAAATTCAGTTATATCGTTTTAATGATGAACTAAAACTTGATAGCTGGTTGAGTGCAGAATCGGCTATTTATCAAAATAACGCTTGGCTTTTGACTGATGTTGTTGAAACAAAACTAGTTGATAAACGAATTATCACTGAAAAACTCCCCTTGCAAGTTTTAAAATCTTCATTAACACCGAAAAAATTAGGTGTGGTAACTGTCAAACCTGAGTCATTATCGATACGTGGTTTACTGGATTATTTAGACTACTTAAAAGCGAATGAACAAGATTCTAGCCGTTATCAACTTGCCTTTTGGAGAAAACTAATTCAACCCGTAACAGTTGCGGTAATGCTATTGGTTGCTTTGTCATTTATTTTTGGGCCACTTCGTTCTGTTTCTATGGGGGCTAGAATAATGATGGGTGTGGTGACAGGAATTCTATTCTTTGTTTGTAATGAAGTGCTCGGCTCTTTAAGTTTGGTTTATCAATTTCCGCCCATTATAGGGGCAATTTCACCTAGTATATTGTTTATTAGCGCCGCTTGGTATTTCATGAACAAGAAGACAACATAACCAAAACGGTTGCGAGCAATAATAGTAGCGAGTTTTTAAGCCCGTACATGCTTAGCATGGTGTCTTCGAAACTCGAAACTAAGAACTCGTCACTTACTATTCGAAAATGTCTATAACCTACCTTTGTTTGCTTCTAATGATAAAACAACGACTTCTGTGTTAGTTAACCTATCTTGTAAACTAAGTTTATTTTTACGATCAAATATCACTGTTAAATTACCTAATCCAAGTAAGGTAGGTAATAAGCGTTTTAAGCCAGTCGTTTTAGTGATGCGCGTACCGTCTTGATTTTGTAAACGTAACCTCCATGCTTTCATCCCCAAAGTTTGACCACTTTTTTCCCAAAAGAAAACAAAGAAAAAACCTACCCAAGCAAGTTTCCAAAATTCATTTGGCCACTTTAACCAATAGGTATGTGAAATAGTATCTGAAAAATGTTCATAGCCTTGCATGTTATACAAACCAATATAATAACCTAGGTATATCAATAAAAATGATACCGCTCCTGCCACCATATAAACAGCAAAAGCAATAAGAACATCATAAATCCAAGAGCCGAAACGGCGACGGAAACCAGCACGGGGAAATTTATTATCAGAAGTTAAAGTCATAACTTAATCAACTTGGTATATGCTCAGAAAAATTTGTCGTAGTCTAACAAAGACGCAGCTAAAGTTTAAGTGGATATAGATATTCACCAACGAATTTTTATTAACTCGCTTTAACTTTATAAAATGACGAGTAAAGTACGGGTACCACGCCGAGAGTTAATATGGTGCCGATACCTAAACCAAAAGCAATAACATTTGCCATGCCGTAGAATAATGGGTCTTTACTAATGATCAGTGGCAGTAAGCCCATCACTGTAGTAATTGTTGTCATGGCAATTGGGCGTAATCGTGTTAAACAAGCATCAACAAGCGCTTGATATTGGGTTTTACCACTGTCAATTTCGATTTTGATTCGATCAATAAGAACGATGGCATTGTTGATGATAATGCCCGCCAAGCTATATAAACCTAGTGTTACCATAAAACCAAAAGGAGCTTGCATCACTAATAAACCGATAACAGCACCAATAAAAGACAATGGCATGGTTAGGGTTATTATTGCGGCCTGCCTGAAAGAGTTAAATTGGGCAACAAGTAATATTAATATAAAGCCTATTACCATTGGCATACTTGCACCTAACGCTTTTTGGGCGGCTTTAGATTCTTCAATTGCGCCACTGTAAAGGATTTCATGATTAATCGGTAAATCGGCAGCTAATGCTTGAATTCTTTCATCAATAACTAGCTGCAGATCTTCGGCTGCCATGTCGTTATTGCGAGCTTCAATGCTAATAGTACGGAACATATCCTCATGATGTATTACTGAAAACTGGTTCACAGGGGCAAAAGTTGCGACTTGAAATAGCGGAACGGCTTTACCTGTTTTTTCAGAATAAACATTTAGCGTACGCAATCTGTCTATGTTATTTCGTTCAGCCTCATGTGCACGGAGTATAATCGGAATAATCTCATCTTCCTCTCTATACTCGGATATTTGGGCACCAGAAAAGTAGGTTTGTAGTGCATCTGCAATTTCAGTGGATGTTAAGCCAGCTCTTTTCGCGCGATGCTGATCAATTTGCACATCAATTTTAACAATTAAATTTTCCCAATCATTGCGTATATTAATTGTGTTAGGGACTTGATGAAGTAAGTCCATAATTTGTTGAGCTTTTTTGTAGATGACGTTTTTGTCAGGGCCTTTAACCTGAATTTTTATAGTTTTCGCATCCGATGGTCCTAAGAACATTTTTTTAACTCGCGCTGAAATATTAGGAAATCTTGCTTCAAGTTGTCTATCTAGCTCCAGTACTTTTTTGGTAACGTTAGTGCCTTCAACTACATTAAGCACAGCAAAGCCTTTGTTTTGGGCTGGGTCTTCAGGGTTAAGTGATAAAACAAATCGAGGACCGTTAAAGCCTACATACCCTGAATAGTTTTCAATAAAGCTGAACTTTTCTTTATTATCCAACCACTTGAAAATTTCTTTCATTTGACGGTTAGTTTCACGTGATGAAGTGCCGTTTGGCAAATCAATATACATTAATATTTGAGTACGATCTGATTCAGGGAAAAATTGTTTAGCCACATACTTCATTGAAGCAATAGAGCCAATAAATAATACCAAAATTAAACCGATAAATAGTGTTCTATGCTTTAACACCCCATGCAAAAACTTTTCATATCCTGCATATAATTTACTTAACGCAGAGTCATTTTGTTCTTCAATTTTAGAAGGTTTTATAAAGTAGTAACAAAGAATAGGTGTTACACATAAAGCAAGTATCCAACTGGTCATTAAGGTAATTAAAATAACCAGCGAGATTGACCGAGTAAATTCACCAGCAACATGTTCAGCTAACATTAGCGGTAAGAAAAATAAAATGGTAGTGATAGAAGAACTTAATAGTGGTATTGCAAGTTCCTGACAGCCTTGTAACATGGCATCATAACGACTAATGCCATGTTCAATTCTACGTTTGAAATCTTCTGCGATAACAATGCCATTATCAACTAACAATCCTAGAGATATGATCAAGGTAGCTAAACTCATGCGCTCTAGTTTCATATCAAAAAAGAGCATTATTGCGAGGGTTGCTAACATAACAAAAGGAATAATAGCCCCAACAATTAAGCCAGTTCTTACACCCAAAAATAAAACGACTACTACAAGAACGATTGCCAAAGTTTGCAATACACTGATAGATACACCGCGAACAGTTTTCTCTACTTGATCAGCTTGATAGGTGGCAATATCTAGTTGGTAACCGATAGGCAAACTATTGGTAATTTTCTCAAACTTAGCTTTAACTCGCGGGGCATATTTTAAGATGTTGTATTGAGGCAACATCGCAATGGCAAAGAAAATTGCAGGTTTGCCATTGAAATAGGCAAGTTTATCAGGAGGGTCGATATAATCTCGTTTTATACTAACCGCATCTTTTAAAGCGATAAAGTCTTCTGTATTTGGTATGTTGATATAAGTATTGGCAATATCAGATACGCTGCCAAAGTTACCAGATGGCTCGACAATAAAGCTTTTAGCGCCTGTGTCTACAACACCACCTGAACGAATAATATTTTGCTTTTGTAGTTCGTTGATCAATGCTTGAGGAGAAATCCCCAGTTGCGACAGTTTTGCGTTTGAAGCTTCAAGAAAAATACGTTCTTTTAATTGCCCTAAAATTTCAATTTTCTTTGTGCCTTCAACCGCATATAAGGAATCTCGAATATGTTGGGCAATATCGTACATTGCACTCATGTCAAAACCATCAGCAGTTAAAGCTAGGGTTACTACTGAAACATCGCCAAATTCAGTATTCACAAAGGGAGGGCTAGTGCTGTTTGGCATTTTACTATGCGCGGCATTTACTTTATTGCGAACATCCTGCCAAATATCGTCAAGATTAAAATACCGGTCATGAATTTCGACATGAATTGTTGATGTTCCTGTTGTTGAAAGTGATCTTATTTCTGTTACTTCGGGGACTTTTCGTATTTCTTCTTCAAGTTTTTTAGTTATTAGTTGTTCGACTCGTTCCGGTGCCATACCTGGGAAAGAAGTTGTAACAACAGCTTCTCTTATTGTGATGGTTGGATCTTCTTGTGAGGGTAAGGTGAAATAAGCAAATACACCATTGATTAATAACAGAGCAATGATAAAAAATACGGTTTTACGGTATTGAAAGGCGATCTTTGTGATATTCATGTTGTTGCTCTTAATTAAAACGCTGAGTAGTTTTGTCTAACAAGGTTACCTTTTGGCCATCTCGTAAAAATGCGACACCAGCAGTGGCAATTATTTCACCTTTTTTTAAACCCAAAGAAATAAAGGCAATATTGTTGAGCACATTTTCTGTTTGCACTTGGCGTTGATTAACAACGTGTCTTTTTGGATCATATACGAACACATAGCTTTTTTGATTTATACCTGCTCGAAGTGCTGTAAAAGGCACGCTTATGGTGACACCTTGATAGCCTGTTTGTCCTACTCCTTCAAAAGCAAAGTCAACTTCAGCAGTCATTCCTGCTCTTAACAACGGATTTTCTTCTTGTAATACCACAGTTACAGGAAAAGCATTAGCGGCTTCTGCTCTTGTTCCTATTTCTGCTATACGGCCGAAAGCTTTTGTTTGGGTTAATACTGGAAATCGTACGGGAATAATGGTGTTGTGCTGTAATTCTCTTATCAGTGTTTCAGGTACCATAACGTTTACTTCTAAACCGTGTTTACCCTCAATTTCAAAGGCGGCTTGTCCAGCACCAATTTGCTGAGAAGGCTCTATTAAACGCTTAGTTATAATGCCGTTGTATGGCGCAATTAACGTGCTGTCTTGCAAATTCTTTTTGGCGATATCTAATTGAGCTTGAGCAACCCCTACAGCACTTTTACTCGATTCATAATTGGCTTTTGCATTATCAAAACCTGATTGAGACACTAAGCCTTGTTTTATCAATTGGCTATAGCGAGTATAGCCATTTTTTGCTTCAACCATAGCAGAATTTACTTTATCTAATTGGGCTTGAGCAGATTGTGAAGATAATTCAAAGCTACGATGATTCAATTGAGCTAACATTTGCCCCTTTTGAACAGTATCGCCAAGTTTTACATCAACAGTTTGCACTTTCCCTATTACTTCAAAGCTTAAACTTGTTGCTTCAACGGGGGCTACAATGCCCGATAATGTTCGCAATTGCTGCAAGCTTGACTCCGTTACTTTTGTCCAAGCTATTGGCCTGATTACTTTTTCGGTTTTAACTGCTTGCTCACTACAACTTATTAAAAAGGTAGTTAAGAGGAGTGTTAATAATAAGCGCATAATGATTCCAGTGATGAGAGCTACTCTTTATTTAAGGTAGTAAATGCTAAAAAGTAAATTGGTACTGTTAAGTACCATATATTTTGGTACTATGTAGTACCAAAGTCAACCAATAGTTAGAAAAGAGTTAATGAAATTATGGCAAGTTGCGAAAAACCATGTGTAAATGAATTAAGCTCGCGCGGACAATTAATACTTGCTGCTGCGCAAAAACTATTTCTTAAACATGGTTATGATGAAACCTCGCTTGAAATGATTATTTCTGAGGCCGGCGGCTCGCGTCGCTCTATTTATAATGAATTTGGCAATAAACAAGGTCTGTTGATTTCAGTAATAGAGCAGCAAGTCACTATTCATGCTGCCATAATCGCATCAATTAATACTACTGAATTATCGCCCAGTAACGCACTAAACGAAATGTGCTTTCGTTTAGTTAAAGGTGTCGTGTCAGATACTTTAGTTTCTCTATTTCGTTTAGTTATTCAAGTGGTACCAAAATTACCTGAAGTAGGTGCGCTAATGTATGAAGAAGGTCCACTCAAATGTACAAAGCCACTTACTGATTACTTGATGCAACTTGATAAAGAGGGAATACTCTTAATAGATGATCCTTTTTATGCCACACAAATGCTAATAGAAATGGTAAAAGGGCGTTTACATTTTAAAATGCTCCTGCTACCAAATGATCAAATATCAGACGAAGATATTCATCAACACATTGATAAAGCAGTTGGTCTTTTCCTTAAAGCGTATCAACCAGAACATAAATTGAATAAATAAACAGCAAATAGTCATTGTGCCGAGAAAAACTATTGCACAAGCAAAGATATCTCGTATAATGCCAATCTCTTCAGCTCATTACTGAAGTCACTGTGTCGCCGGAGTGATGGAATTGGTAGACATGACGGATTCAAAAAACAAAGCGTATTCGCTATGATTTTTGTAACTCATTGAAAGTTAAATTTCTTTCAATTAAAATTAAATAAAAATTTCTCGTAAAGTTTTGTAAAGTTTCTTGTGAAGTAATTTTACAAAACCTTATGTTAATAAGGTTAAAGAGTATTGCCGCAGTGGTGGAATTGGTAGACACGCCGGATTCAAAATCCGGTTTCGAAAGAAGTGACGGTTCAAGTCCGTCTTGCGGTACCATCATATGAAAGCCCTGATTCGAAAGAGTTGGGGCTTTTTTATTTCCGAAAGGTAATATTAAAATAACTAATTCATGAACCGCTATAATATGCGTGTTTATCAAATGGTATTAAAAGGTTTCAACATGGCATCTACAGCGCACGCACTTCACATTTTGGTTAAGCATAAAGAAATTGCAGA
>Ga0105353_1001517_pt1 | contig 11475 bp, 7 predicted proteins | sample EN1Hudsemesocosm_2_FD_83657 | JGI IMG/M metagenome (GOLD analysis project Ga0105353, IMG submission 83657) | Methane-oxidizing microbial communities from mesocosms in the Hudson Canyon - EN10B Hudson Canyon | ecosystem: Environmental > Aquatic > Marine > Cold seeps | place: Hudson Canyon...
AATTGAAGCCAGCCATATCGATTCACTATCGCACAGTGTTTGGTTTTACGATGAGCTCAGTGTGGAGACGAAGTTATCAGAATTGGTGAACTTGCCTGACATTGCCTATTTGGAGCTTCTTGCGCCCCCGCAGTTATCAATAACAAAGGGACAACTACCGGAGCTTCATCTGCAAGTCATCAGAGAGTTTAAACTCTCTTTCCAAGTAGAAGCTGACGCAGAAATATTTCCTGTGGGTTCCTTGAAAGTCGTCGTTACATTAGAGCATATCTATCAAAGCCTATTGGACAAATTGTTTACCATACTACTTACACAAGCAGTCAAAGTTCTGTTTGTATCTATATTTATTACCTTTCTAGTTTATATGCTTGTGACTCGCCACCTAGAGAAAGTTAGTAAGTTTATGGCGATGACCACTCTGAGTTCACTCTACCAAACTTCAAGTCTGCAAGCGGATGAATTATCCCTAGACCGGAAAAATGCAAAAGACGAGCTCACTATACTCGTAAATTCTATAAATATTATGCGCTCGGATCTGAAAAAAGGCTTAGAAGAAAAAACTACGATAGAGCAGGAGCTTAATCGATTACGAAACTATCTTTCTAATATTTTTGATTCAATGCCTTCCGTGCTCATTGGTGTTGATTCTGAAGGAAAGGTTACCCAGTGGAACAATCGTGCACAATTAACGACATCAATTTCCGTTGATGAAGCCATTGGTCAGTCGCTTGAAAGTGTTTTCCCCCGGTTGTCTGGTGAAATGGAACGGATTAACCATACAATTTCAACAGGTAAAGAGGAGCGTGACCTCAAACGTAGCTTTCAGAAAAATGGAAAGCTTTGTTATGAAAACATGACCATTTACCCCTTGGTGGCTGATGGTGTTGAAGGTGCTGTAATTCGGCTGGATGATATAACAGAAAACAATACAAATGAAATTGCCTTACGTCGCTCACAAAAAATGGATGCGATTGGCCAGCTCACAGGAGGAATTGCCCATGATTTCAATAACATATTAGGCATTGTCATGGGCAACCTTCAAATATTAGAGATGAAACTCGTAGGAAATGATGACGCGCTAGCGCGAATTAAAAAAGCACTTAAGGGAACGCAACGAGGCGCGGATATCACTCGGCGGCTTCTCAGATTTTCTCGTTTTCAAACCCCTGATACCGAACTGACTGATGTAAATAAAATAATTCAAAATATGGACGAACTAGTAGCCAAGTCGCTAACCGTATCTATCGAGCTTCAAACTTATTTATCGGAGGACTTATGGTCTGTAAATGTTAATCCTGGTGATTTTGAAGATACCATTCTTAACCTTTCACTGAACGCCAAAGACGCCATGCCCAAGGGCGGTTCGTTGGTTATTGAAACGTTTAACAAAGTGCTCGATTATAACTACGTTAGATACAGTCCAGAAAGTAAGGCCGGTGATTTTGTCATGATTTCTGTGAGCGATAATGGAGCAGGAATGACTGAAGAAACCAAGAATAAAGTTCTTGAACCTTTTTTTACTACCAAAGAACAAGGTAGAGGGACTGGCCTTGGTCTAAGTATGGTTTATGGCTTCGTTAAGCGTTCAGGGGGGCATATTAAAATCTATTCGGAAGTAGGAGAAGGTACAACATTTCATTTATTTCTACCTAGAGCGGAAAAGGCTGCTGAAATAACTGTGAACAAGGAGCATCCATTTACAGAATTACCAAGAGGTACGGAGACTATTCTAATTGTCGACGATGAAGTTGCACTGATAGATATCGCGGCAGAATACCTCACTCATCTGGGCTACTCTGTATTAACAGCTTTTGATGCCAAGCAAGCTTTAAAACTAGTAAACGTTAACAAGCATATTGATCTGATATTTTCTGACATCATTATGCCTGGCCGTTTGGATGGTTATCAACTGGCAGAAATTATCCATCAGGAACGTCCGACACTTAAAATACTACTGGCAAGTGGCTTTACAAAAAAACGCGAGGACTCAATGGGAGTTGCAAACGAGTATTTGCTTGGGCTGGCAAAAAATCGCTTACATAAACCCTATACCCAATCAGAACTAGCGATCGCTATTCGTAGCACTCTAGATGAAAGTTAAATATCGACTCTTTTTGAAGGGGGCCTGCACGGAAAAAACTGCCAGTTTCCACATTAAAAAAGATCTAGGGAATAACGGCGTTTAACCCTTCGGCAATTTAATAATAAATGTTACACCTTGCTCAACTGCGTAGTCTAAAACGATAGTGCCTCCCATTTTCTGAGACACAATATTATATACTATGTGCAAACCTAACCCTGTCCCACCCTTCCCTCTTTTAGTTGTAAAAAAAGGATCGAAAATCTTTTTTTGATTATCCCTGGGGATTCCTCGTCCATCATCATTATAACGAATAATTACTTCGCTTGACTCAGTTGTCTCAATATCAATCATTATTTTTCCTTCCTCTACATCCTCAAAACCATGCAGTAGAGAGTTAATGATTAAATTAGTGAAAATTTGCGTGAGCGCGCCTAAAAAGGACTTTATTTGCAATTTATCATCACACTTTACTGTAATGGTGTGGCAAGTATTCTTTAGCTTGGGCCCCAGACTCCATATTATTTTGCCCAAATACTCTTTGAGCAATATACTTTGTTTTTCTTCATTGGTTTGATCAACTGCGACCTGTTTAAAGGTTTTTATTAATTCCGAGGCTCTGTTTAAATTCGTCAAGACTATTTCAGATGCGTCTCTTATATGCCCAAGATTATTTTCAAAATCATTTTTACTCATACTAGCACTTTGGTGCAGATTGATGAGTTCATTAGTTGTATCATTTAAATGTGACGCTGCAGTCACTCCAACACCAATCGGTGTATTTATTTCATGAGCTATTCCCGCTACAAGCCCCCCTAGCGATGCCATTTTCTCTTGGGAAGTTAGAAGGTCCTGAGTCTGTTGTAAATTTTTCATTGATTCCGTTAACGCATCATTAACGGCCTTTAATTCAATATTTTTTTCTTTAAGTTCTATTTCCACACATCGGCGTATGTCAATTTGCTCTATTAAACCTTCGTTCGCTGCTCTAAGCATAGAAGGACTAGGTAATGCTAACGCCTTGGGTAGTAAAGGAAACAAAGCGATAGCTGTTAATACAGACAATACAGCGGTTACAGCTTTAACCAACCCTGTAACCCAATAAGCAGGATGCCATACTGTCACCACAGCTAAAAAATGAGTAAGACCACACGCAATAATAAAAAACCCAAATAACAAAAATACCCAACTGAACGGCAGATCCTTTCGTTGCTTTACAAAGGCTACCAAGCTAATTGGAATAATTGAATAAGACAAGAATATGGCAAAATCCGAGACAACATGCATGACCAGAAGCTCAGGCTTCCAAAGGTAGCAATGTCCATGTGGCATAAATCCTTCAGTTGAAAATATGACCTCAAACCACTCAAACATAGACACATCTCCTAAAGGTACTTCAAGCACTTAAAGTTCAATGAAGCCACCTTATTGGGTCAAATAAAATTATTAAGGATTTAATAAAAATACTAACTTTCGGGTACCCAAAGAATCATTCACCGTTATGAAGCAAATGTGTTTCTTATGATATAAATAGACGACAAACGCTTCAGTTGCAAGATAACTTAATACCTAAGGCGTCTAATATTGAGGTTGATTAGAAAACACTGGAACACAGTTATATTGGATGGTCTATACCCAGTGGAGAAAAAGAACGTATGATTGACCATTCTTATTCTTTGGTTGTAAGAAAACTCAAAAAGGTAGCGCGTGAATTATCTTATGGGCTGAAAGTTTTGTTCATGGATTAAAGATTGACTAAATTTTGAACCTTACATTAGGTCAATAAAAAACTCTAACGAGAACCTTAGGCACTTGTCGCACAGGTATGTTGGGCAACTACATTAAGGATTTCTTCAAAGCTAAACGGCTTATGCATCACGCCATCCATCCCTGACTCAAGACATTGTTTTTTTACATCGTCTGAGGTACTTGCTGTTATAGCAACAATGGGTACACGACTAACCATTAACTCAGATTCTATCGCGCGAATTGTTTCGACCGCTTTAAATCCGTCCATTACAGGCATCAAACAGTCCATTAAAATAGTATCAACTTTGTTTTCTTTAAATAACTGAACAGCTTCTTCTCCATTTTCAGCCATCAATAACTGTACACCAGAGCCATCAAAAGCCATCTTAATGATCTCTCGATTTATTTGAGTATCTTCAGCCACAATTATTTTTTTACCGACTAAACTTACACTTTGTGTTTTTGAATGACTATTTTGACTCTCATCACTATGAACCGATTGAACCTCACTCAAGGCTGGCGACAGTATTATTTTGAACTGACTGCCTTTACCCAGCTTGCTGGTAACATCAATCCTTCCCCCCATTAACTTAATAATTTGACTGCAAATACTCAACCCTAAGCCTGTGCCCCCAAAACGACGCGTTGTAGAAGGGTCGTTTTGAGTAAAAGCTTCAAATAATCCTTCTATTTTTTCTGGTTCAATGCCGATTCCTGTGTCAGCTACAGTTATCGCTATCTCAACTTTATCTTCCGTTTGGCGATATAGATCCAAACTGAGTTCAACTAAACCTGATTCTGTAAATTTGACCGCATTATTAATCAAATTCATTAAAACTTGCTTTAACCGTGTATCGTCAACGAGCACTTTTGGGTAATCAGTCTGATGATAAACTGATTTCACCTCTAGGCTTTCAGATTTATCCACACAGCCTGAGTAAATATCCACTACTTCATTTATGAGTACTTTCAAATCACAATTAACAGCATGTAACTCCACTTTATTTGATTCAATTTTTGAGAAGTCTAAAATTTCATTGATGATCGCTAATAGTTGTCTGCCTGAGCTGTCAATCATATTCAGATAATTAACTTGGTCATCACTTAGTTGTGTTTTACGCATTTGTTGCGCAACACCCAAAATACCATTCATGGGCGTTCTTATTTCGTGACTCATAGTGGCTAAAAATAGACTTTTTGCATTATTGGCCATTTCGGCTTTTTCTTTTTCTTTATTTAATAATGCGTTGTGTTTTTTAGACAAAACACCATAATCTTTCAACATTTTCTGCCGTTCTACTTCGGAGTTATTTACAGCACCTTGAAGAACAAGATACGACATACCATTAGACATTTTAACAACCGAGGTATTGAAGTCGACTGTGTTTTTTCTGGACTTAATCTTTACATCACTACTGAAACGAAATTTCCGCCCCTTCTTTATCGCACTTTGAATACGCTTAACATTAGCTTCTGAAATGTAATCTGATAAACAATCTCGATCAGGAGAGAGATCTAGCCAGCTTAATAAAGTTGAATTCGCTTCTACAATACACAAACTGTCTAACTCGCATATACCAACTCCTTGGTCTAGATCATCCAATAATTCAGAAATTAGAGAGTTCATATTATTTCAACACCATACGTAATGATAATTACCTTTGTTTATGCTGTTACAACCTGATCTTGAAGAGCAGCCACAGCACTCATAATCGTTACGATGTCTACGTCTTCCACACCAGCTTCTTCCAATGATTCTTCTAGTAGCTCAGCGACCTCATTAAAGTCAGGAATAGTAATATTCAACTTTGCATGGGCTTTTTTCATATCAAGGCCTTCATATCTATCTGGCCCACCAAGAACTTTAGAGATAAAATTTGTTTGGTGCGTAATTAATCTCTCCATATTAATTCCATGGAAATAGTGCTCTACTTGATCTGAGTCTAAAACCTTCTGATAAAAACTTTTTACTACTTTAGTAAAAGTATCAAACCCACCATATTTATCAAACAATGTTTCAGCCATTCCATATTTTCCTTTTATACATTATTTATCGACTAAAAATAGTATAGCTAGGAATTAGGTGTTTGCTAGGCTTGACGAACTTTGAACATAATTAATCAACTCAAAATGAGCTTAAATAAAGAACGTGAAGTGCCTAAATAAAGTGATGGGAAAGTTGATTGGTATCGTAGTTAATTTTTTGTATTTGTCCCAAAACCTAATTAAACGAATAAGCTCTTAGAGAATTATAAAAAATTCTGAAATTACTATTATATCTACAAATGATAACGGCTAAACAGGAATACTTTATGTAAGCTTAATCGGGTTAAATTCACTGTAATTCTTCAAGTACCTGACGCCTTATTTTTTGGAGTAGCCCCTCGTGCTGCATACGACGTAAAACACTTTCTATCTTGGGAATCATCGCTTCATTTTTAACGTGTAAATAGTGAAACAGCGGATAAACTTCAATAGATGGTTCTAATATATTTAAGTGCGAATAGTTCAAGGCTTTCATTCCATTTAACCCGTTGGAACGCGTAACAACAATAACATCCAACCGACCATGCTCTAACATATTAAAAAGAATTTTATTGGAGTTTACAATTTGACGGTTCATGCCAAAAGTCCCATTTTCACTAAATCGAATTCCCCGCCTAATGCCAATTTCAAAAGGTCGTAAACTTTTCCAGCCGTCAATTTCAAAGTTAAAATTTTTCGTTATTACTACACCCTCAAGATAATTAATAGGAATACTCAAAGGGATAAGATTTGGAAGATTTTTATTCATGCCTTTTAAACGAAAAAGTTCACCATCAAACTTACCGGCATTCGCTTCAATTAAGGACCTCTTTGCTGGCAAAGGTATTATATTTATTTCAACACCAATACGTTTGTAAGCCTGAACCATAACAATGCTGCTCACTTTAGCATTGACTGAATTTTCGATTGTAGAAAAAACAAGCTTAGTTTGAGCTTGCGTATAGGATACCTTGAGTGAAAGGCAGAGTAATACAATTAGGGTCGCTAGAGTGGGTAATTGTTTGTCTTTCATTATTTACCTCCCTAATTAATAGAATCATTAAAAGTGGTACTGTAAATTTGGCACTCCCCTTTTAGATAATAGCTTACTATCTATGTAGTTATAAATATTCTTTATAGAGAGCCTGAGTAATGCTATCTGAAATAAATAGGAACTAAAGGAAGGTATCCATAACCTTTTTGTAATCCACCTCACATTGACGACGGGCATAACGCTACGAGCTGCAATTGAGGTTAAGTTAAATATTTACTTAAGCTTGAGTGCAGCGCTGCTTTAATAATCGGTTTGCATAAGTAATCAGCCATTCCTGCTTTCCGAGCATTCGCAATATCACTCTCCATAACATGTGCTGAGATGCCTATAATAGGAGGGGTCTGATCAAGAAATAGCTTATGTATACGACGAGTAGCTTCGAGCCCGTCCATACCCGGCATTTGAACATCCATTAATATCAGGTCATATTTGTGCTCAGTACAAAGATGTATAGCTTGAATGCCGTTATTTACTTGATCCACAAGTAAGCCCATATTGCTTAGTTGCTCATACATAGCTTTCAGGTTTATAGCGTTATCATCTACCAAGAGTACCCGCCCTGAAAACTTTATCGCTAACAATGATTTTTCCTGCTCAATGGTATTTGAACGACATAAGTTAATTAAGCGCTGATGGCTGAGTGGCTTATGTACAACATCCACTTTATCTCTTAAAGCTTCAGGTAGCTGTTGACCGGACCAGGCCAGCCAAATTAAACGCTGATTTACTGAGTGAATTACCTCACTTAGTTGTATTAATACATTCAGACCTAACAGGGAATCTACCAGTATTAAATTGTAGCCTTTCAAGTCATCCATAGTTTGACTAGCGCTGTGAGCAAAATGGCAACCAAATTGACTTGAATGAAATTCAGACTCTAACCAATGCCCCAGAATCTTAGATTCTGTAAAGGCTATAGGTTTTATGTCGGAAGGGATTATTTCCTGAGCTAATAGACTTTGTGATTGAATAAGAGCGCCCACATAAAACGAAAATTCAGAACCCTTTTCGTCCGAATAGTTTAATACCAGATCACCATCCATCGCACGGCAGATTTGTTGTGATATGGGTAAGCCTAAGCCTGTTCCACTGTAGTGGCGTGTTGTGGAGTTATCTACCTGCTGGAAGATTTCAAAGATTCGAGCTTGCGCGTTACGTGGAATTCCGCAGCCGCTATCCGCGACATGACCAGACAATAATTCGTCTTTCCAGCTTAATGATAGCTGTATTCCGCCATGCTCTGTAAATTTTATTGCATTCGCAATAAGATTGATCAAGACCTGCCGCAAGCGTACCGCATCCAATTGAAACGTAGCAGGCAGGGATGAATCCAGGTGGATCACTAAATCGAGTTGCTTATCAGCGAGGTGTGGGGAAAAAATCTGAATAATATCATTAAAGAATGTACTAGTTTCTACCAATTCTGGTTTCAACTTCATGCCACACGCTTCAATACTGGCCAAGTCGAGTATTTGATTCACAGTATCTAATAATATGTCTGCACTTTGCTTGCTCATTTGAGCGTATTCACGCTGCTCTTCCGATAACTTGGTTGCCAATATCAGGTCATTCATGCCGATCACCCCATTTATTGGTGTACGCAATTCATGACTCATGTTGGCTAGAAACTGGCTCTTTATTTCACTAGCAGTATTTGCTTTCTGGGTTGCTTCAACTAAGTTCTTTTCCAGTTCCGCTGCTCGCTCAATATCTACTTGTAATTGCAGATTTAGTTCATGCAACTCGCCATTCATTTCCGTATAAGTGCGGCGGTAAACAATAGCAAGCGGGATGGCTAATAACAGCATAGATAAACAGATCAGCACAACCCATAATACCCTGTTCAATAAAGAGTCTTGTATTACGGTAATGTCCATATCTGCCGCTGCAACATAGGGAAGGCCTCCCGGGGATTTCATCGGAACCAAGATAGTTCGGAATAAGCCCCAACGGTCACCGGCCGTGACATACACAGGTTTGGTCGCTGTCATCGCAGAAAAATATTGTGGCGCGCCTTCTGGATAGGTGGTCCAATAGGTTACGACTTGATCTTTTTCAATGTCTTCTTGCGTGTAATTACAAGACGTGAAGTAAATCAGCCCCTCTTCATCCATAATATAAGTGTATAGGTACGTTAAGTCTCCAGTGCGAGCGTGCTGTGACATTAATTCTAGGTGATGTTTGTCCTGAATTTCAGAAATAGCATGCTCAGAACGAGCTTTGTCATGAAAATCATCAGGAAGAATCGCTGGAATATTATTTGCTGCGGCTAACAAGCGGGCATCGATATCATGCAAATACCGCTGCTGCTCAAGCCAATAAGTTGTTGTAGTGATAGCGACTACACCTAAGGTGTAAAGTAACATAGCGATTAAGAAACGTCTTGACCGTAATATCAATCTATTATCCTGTTATTGTATTTATAACCTTTAAGCTAGATAACTTTAATTGTAGATCATGGTGAATAGAAAAGATGAAAATATCAATAGGCGACCACTTATTTTCACTACCTACCGATTGTAATTTTAGTCATTCAAATAAATATAGAATTACGAACCATAACGACTTAACAATAATAGGATTGAGCCATAACCAGCACAACACTCAAACAAAGTTTATTAGTTTTAAAATTCAAGTATTGATCATTATGACTGTAATTCCACTCTCTGATATGACTTTTTATATAATGTGTTTCCGGTTAAATTTGTCATCGACAGAGACCCTGCCGGTTTTTATTGTATTAAACATATGCTCGAAGACCAAGCCGACTTGATCGTGACCATCATCCAAGAAATATGAATGCCCCTTTGGAAAGTCATAAGTATTATTAAAATTATCGCAATCAATTGCGTAAACGTTAGATTGAACTTTATCCATATCTTCAGGCCCAGTATGTCCAAGTCGTCTAGATGCCACTTTATTCTTTATATTTGATATTTTACTTGATCTTAGTGCAAGATCGTCTGACGCATAATATACCGACACATTCCTTGAAGCCTGGCTAATTAAGCGCCCCTCTTGTCCGCACTCAAGTGACTCATTCACAACATCTGCGGCCATCAAAATTGTATTTCTAAACAATAATGGCACGCCGTTGGCTAAGTCATATTTATTCCATACTGAAAGCGTTTCCCTATAAACTCTATTTCCCATCGAGTGTGCAAGTATATTAATACGCTTAAGACAGGGCGCATCTTCAGGTGATTTATCTCTCCATGCCATGAAAATTTGAAGTGCACGTGAATAAGCAAACGCACTTTGATCTGCTGATTTTTGATCATCCCAATAATCTTTAATAATCCCCGCATCATTGTCACATGGCCAAATCAAGGGTACTACTTGTATTAAATTTTGCTCTTTAGAATCAAAATATTTTTGTAGTTTTTCTACTCGAGGAAAAATATCAGGCTCTGGTAAGTTTGAGAAACCATGTACATATAATAATATTTGTTGAGCATGACTCTCCTTCAGTTTTGACATCAATTCGTTCGAACCAATTTCAATATAATTATTTTTTTCTTTGCGCTCGCAACAATAAATAGAATTTGATGGTGAGTTCTTACCTAAGTCAAATTTGTATGCACGGCCTAGTTTCGTTCGTATCGATCCCTGCGGCTCTCTATTTGTAATAAACAGCATTCTCAACCTCCATATTGTAATTTTATTTTTTACTATTTGTAAGTACTGTTCTCATTTCTAACATAGGGTCTTTAAATGATAATGTACCTGCTTTTTCCTAAGCATAGTTGTCATCCCTCCCCCTCTTTTTGTATATAAAAAAGAATATTAAGCAACGACAATTACATTGCCCGCAATATAATTAAAAATTTGAGGAATTTATATGAACTAATACCCTTTATTAAAACTCAAAATCAGATTTCCTATTCTTTATATACGACAACAAATACATAGATACGAACCTATCAACCTTTGCTTGAATCGTTGGAACTAAGCTATTGCAGTATCTAGTGATATTGGCTTTGGGAAATGAATACAAGGTGATTATAACGGACTTGGTGCAACGTACTCGGTTCGATGCCGGTACATTGACTTCATGCTGAAGTGACTAGAAAAAAAAGTGAGTGGATATTGCCAAGTCGACGGACGATTCTCGACAAAAAAATGTGCTATTAACCACTCGAGGAATGCGCTCGTAAACGATGCAAAGGGAATTCACGAAGCTTTAATTTGTCAAATAGAGATGACCCCACAAGAAGCACTTCAACTTAAAGCTCTAGCTGACAGCTATATGAACAGTTCACTCACTAAGAGAAGATTAATTCGAACGATTGAACCTCTGCTTTATAAACTACTGACATTAGAATAATACTAGAACGTCACTTCATCATGACCGAGACTATTAAGCATTCGTTTACTATAGCTATCTGCAGTTTTAAAATTTCTTTGATTAACATTTTTCTAATAACCTAATTCCAAAATTAGCTTTTGTTGCAAGTAACCAACTATGAACATATTAACGCTTGTATTACCCCTTAACATGAAAGAAATTGATTAGATTTCGCATTTGTTTTGCTTGCTCTGTAAGGGTATCACTAGCCGCTGAAGC
>Ga0105353_1001519_pt1 | contig 11471 bp, 9 predicted proteins | sample EN1Hudsemesocosm_2_FD_83657 | JGI IMG/M metagenome (GOLD analysis project Ga0105353, IMG submission 83657) | Methane-oxidizing microbial communities from mesocosms in the Hudson Canyon - EN10B Hudson Canyon | ecosystem: Environmental > Aquatic > Marine > Cold seeps | place: Hudson Canyon...
ATTTCCACGGCATCTGGAAAGGGAAGTATGCCTACCATTTTTGAAGACATGGCTGATGGTGCCATGGGTGATTTCCCGCCTCTCTTATCAAAGGTGGTTTGCCGTCCGGCATTGTTCAATTGAATACATGTTTTAGCGCCATTGTTATGAACGGCATCTACCCAGCGGGCATATGCCGCTATCTGTCCATCGTTATCAAAATATGGAAGGGGGGTGCTCACAGGGGTTTGGTGATCTCTGGAGGGGGCAACAGCGTCTGTGAAAACTAAAGCTGCACCACCTTTGGCACGCTCTGCTGAAAACTCTATATCCTCCGCGCTATAGCTGCCGTTTATAGTACCAAAACCAGTTGTAATTGGCGGATAAGCGATTCTGTTTTTCAGCTCCATCGATCCGATGAATGTTTCTTCCATAAGTTTCATGTAACTCTCCCGCATGTAATTTAATGGGTATAGAAAGGGAATAATTTGGTTATTTTTCCCGTTAGGTCTGGAATAGTGATGTTCAAGTCTTTTTTGAGAATGGCAGGCTATTACCTTTCTTCATTGAGTTTTAAAAAGGTATCATCATCATGTTACAATTGTAACAATCTAGCCTAAGACAGCCGTAACTAGTGACAAAGCAGTAGATTTTGTAACAACCCATGGAGATAGGACCTTGAATAAGACAAAAAAAATAGGACAGAGCACCTATCTTAAAGAGTGTTTGCGAGACAGTTATTTTTCGCTCTTGGCGCAAAAACAGGTCGACAGCATTTCGGTATCTGAAATCGTGAAGTTGGCGGGTGTGTCGCGCATGTCGTTCTACCGCTATTACCAAAGTAAAGAAGAACTGGTACAGCAGTATTTAACAGACTCTTTCACCGACTTTATGGAGACCGTTAAGAAAGACAAGATTAAAGATTCCCAAGCGGCCGCAGTCATTTTTTTTAGCTACTTTCGTAGTCATAAAACACGAATAAAATTACTCATTGAACAAGGGCTGTTTCACTTGTTTCTAGATCCATTTTCTAACTTTCTCAAAGACTCCAATCTTGTAATTGACAGTAACCCAAACATTTCAGATGACAACCTGAAGTATTATTATGAGTATGCCAGTGCGGGAGTTCTTAATTTGGCAAAAAGCTGGGTGATGGGAGGAATGAAAGAGTCTGACCAAGAAATGGCACAGGTGCTTAAGGCAATTAAACAAGCTCAAGGGGAAAGATACTCTTAGTAAAATATATGGATACTCAATCCTAGATTACGCAGTAAGGCCATGAGAAATTGGAATACTCTTTACTGGTTACTTCTATAGGCGCTGGGGGTACATTTAAACCAGCCTTTAAACGCACGATTAAACGTAGAAGTGTCTTTAAAACCTGTCGCCAATGCAATTTCAGATATACGCATATTGGTCTCAACTAAACCCTAACGTTCCATAAACTTTCTGTAAAAGATGTGTAAACACTGCGTATATAGCTTGAAACGCCAAAATTAGTCATTTCCTGGAACTCACCAGCGGTGAACTGCAGAAACTTCTATTCTTTCTCGCAGGCAATAAAAGAGGCGTTTTTTAAAGGGGGTAATTAATTTTCCACAAAAAACAATACCCGATAAAAAACGCCTTAGACATGAAGCATAGAAAATCCAGTAGCCACCGTAAATTTCATTCTCTGCCCAAACTTCGCTTTGATGAGATTACCCTCACCTCATTCGCCGGACTCCTGCTCTATTATCAGTTATTTAAACGTATCGCACTTAAGCAGCACCTGCGCAACTGCTTTCGTCACTTGCCAGGAAAGCCCACCTTCGGCGCGGCGGTGATTCTTCTGCAGCTTATTATCCATGTCCTGCTCGGATACCGACAGCTGCGCCACCAAGCTTACTATCAGAATGACTACACGGGTAAGCGTGAGCCGCACATTGGCGAGCCTGGATGCCAGCAGCATTACCCATCTGCACACGTTGCTACGCGAGATGGTTCTCGAGCGACTACGCCGCCTGTCGCTTGATCGCATCACACTGGATTTTGACGGCAGTGTGATCGGTACCGGCAAGTATGCCGAAGGCAGTGCGTTTGGCTTTAACCGCAAAAAAAAGGCCAACGCAGCCATTACCAGCTGTTTTGTACTATCGCCCAACTCGGCCAGGTCTTAGACGTACTGCATCGTTCGGGCAATGTCCACGATTTTAACGGTGCCAAAGACTTTATCTTGCAATGCATCCAAACTATACGTCTGGCCCTTCCCGATATTAAAATCGAATTACGTATGGATAGCGCATTTTTCAACGATGAGATCATTGCTGCTCTGGAGGAATTGGATAATGTTGAATACAGCATCAGTATGCCGTTCGCGGGCTTTGACGAGCTCAAGGGTTTCATTGAAAATCGCCAACGTTGGCGCGCCATGAATGATCGCTTTTCTTTTTTTGAAAAACACTGGAAACCAGCCAGCTGGTCTCGGTGTCACCGTTTTGTATTTGTTCGTCAGAAAGTGAAGCGTCCCTTAATAGGGCCTCTGCAGTTGGATTTATTTATGCCGTTAGAAGTTGGTCATGACTATACCGTGCTGGTGACAAATCGATGCCGAAGCGGTGTTGGACTTTCATCATGGACGTGGCAGTCAGGAAGGATTATTCGCAGAACTTAAGAGCCACAATCACCTGGATTATATCCCCTGCGAGCGTTGGTATGGCAATCAGGCGTACCTCTTAGCGACTCTGTTCGCGCATAATCTGAATCGTGAATTACAAATGGTCGGAAACGCGCCGCACTTTGGAAATTTGAAAAGTTGAATACGCAGCGCCAACGCTTGATACAAAGAGCCGGAAGGCTGTTGAGGCCGCAAGGCAAGCTGACTTTATCAATGGCAGTGAATGATGCATTGAAGGAAGAGTCATTAGATTGCTTGGAAAACCTCGCGCGCGCTGCCTGATATATCTGAGGGTTTATGCAACGTTAGGGTTTAATTTGGCCGCTCTGGCCACATTTTGGTAGCAACGCTTGATAACTTGGCCGCTCTTCTCTGTTTAAATGGCTATAAACGAGCTATTTGGCGTTACAGCCCGTGCTATCAGACCGCAATCCTGCTCTTGATGATGTGTACTTTTAGGGGGAAGCCTTCTTAGCAGAGCAAAAATTTAATGTATGGCATTGTTAGATTTTGCATTCACAAATTGAATATTTAAATATCTCTCATGATTTATTTGGCAATGCCTGGGAAAAAGCGATTAATCCAAATCAGTAACTTAGCCTTCCCAACGTAAATTTCAAACCGATCTTTCACAATTCCATGAATAATTTCTTTTACTACTTGTTCAGGGGATATTTTTCCCTTTCCTCTACCTTTAGTCATATCGGTCTCAACAAGCGGTATCATTGCTTCAAAAACAGATATGTTAGTGCATTGATCTTCAACCTGATATCGTAATGCTTGACTAAAAATATGTACTGCTGCCTTACTTGCACAATACACAGGAGCACTTTTCTTAGGGACTATTGCCAAGCCGGAAGAAACATTCACAATTCCACCTGAAGAAGATTTCTGGAGCAACGGCAAAAGCATTAAGTTCAATTTTATTAAGGAGTTCAGATTTATTTTCAATTCCCAATCAATTTTTTCCAAAGCAGGTTCAATATTCACTTCAGTGAAATCATAACATAACTGCACTCCCGCATTATTTATTAAGAGCGATAGATCTCCATAACTTGTCCTTACTTTCTCCACAAGCTCCAGAAGGTCGTTATCTTTGGATAAATCACACTGGATTATTTCAATGTCACCCAGTTTGTTTTTAGCTTTCTCAAGTTGCTCCATATTGCGCCCACAAATAACTACCTTATTTTGAAGTTTGTGAAATTCTTTGGCTAACGCGAAACCGATTCCTTTGCTGCCACCTGTAATCAATATGGTGCGATTTAATACTTTCATTATTTTCCCTTTAATCTAACAGTACGAATATACGGGCCCTTCGGTCCGTATATTCGCTTATCGTGCGCTATTTTGATTTACTAAGTGTAGCTTAATATTCAGGTCTTACCCTTCGTCATTGATATTACGTTTTCGCTGTATATGCGGATCAGACGGTCCGTATATACACTCACCCAAATTACGTAAAATGTAGGTTTTTCCTGTTTAATCAACCATGTAAGCAACAAAAGGAGCGACCCCAATGGTGCAATATACAGCCCGCTGAATCTCCCCCCCCCCCCCATAATTTTTGGAAAAATGCGCAATGAAATTCTGCGCCGACATTTCAGCTGCCATACGGAAATAAGTTACGTATATGGGGTTAAACAGTACATATACTTTAACAACAAACAGCACCTCAAAGACCTCAAAAATATTCCGACAACCACAATTTGCCAGGCAAAATTATGCGAGTGACTCGGGGCCGCATTATGATGGCAAGAACACTTGTAATTGGAGTGCTCAATTATTTCAGAAGACAACCAGGAATACTATTATGAGTATGCCAGGACCGGGGTTCTTGATTTGGAAAAAAGCTGGGTAATGCTAGGAATGAAAGAATCTGACCAAGAGATGGTGCAGGTGCTTAAGGCAATTAAGTAAGTCCAAGGGGTAAGATACTATTAGTAAAATATATCAATACTCAATCCAAAATTACGCTGTAAGGCCATGAGATATAGGAATATTCTTTACTGGTTACTTCTATAGACGCTGGGAGTACATTTAAACCAGCCTTTAAACGCACGATTAAACGTCGAAGTGTCTTTAAAACCTGTCGCCAATGCAATTTCAGATATACGCATATTGGTCTCAGTTAAATAAACTACTGATATGCTTTTACGGACATTGCTAATGACTTCCTGATAATTAGTATTTTCATTATTCAGTTTTCTAGCCAGCGTTCGCACTGACATATTAAAGTCACTGGCCACCTCATCTTGAATAAGAAATTTTGATTCTTGGGCACATTTACGCCAATATGTGGCGACTTTTTTACTCCACTGTTTTCTTGTTGATAACTGTTTAAGAGCTTTCTCTAAAAACTGCTTAGACAAATTTAAAGTGGAAGGATCTGAAGAAATGACTGATGTGTTTAAATAGTGCTCGGGAATAATAATTTTATTTGTACTGCAAGCAAACTCAACGTGACAGCCGAAATGCTCGTCATAGACGGCTTTATCATAAGCGGTTTTATGAGAAAAACAAACCCGCCTCTCAGACATGGGTGCCTCTAAATAGGAGTTAAATTGCAAAAATATTAAAACACATATTTCGACGATGGATGCTGAGGCTACTGTACCCAGTTCCTCAATGGGAATGAATTCACAGGTAATATTCCCATTATGAATGAAATAGTGAAATTCAACCCCTGGCATCAATAAAGGAAAAAACCTGGATAGCTCAAGTATCTCACCTAGATTATCGGCAGACATGGCAGCCAAACCAAGGAGGCCATGACTGGTAACCTTAATGTGCTTTGCTATAAGAAAGCTAAAAGGTATAGCACTATCGTTTAAAGAAATGCCCTTTTCAATTAGTTGTTTATATTGGCTACCCGAAATAGTCGCATCAGGTTTTTGAAGGTCGTCGACTACTATTCCTGACTCAGAGATGACAGTGGACTTATTTTCGCCAAGTTCCTCCAAGGCCCAACCTATAGCAGACGCGTAATTGACTGGAACCCTTTGTGCGTCTAATTTACTCATCATCTAGAATTCATGTCCGATATTGCAAGTTTTTGGTCTAGTTATAACCTAGTTCGTTTCAGAGCCTGAAGATACTATTAAACAAAGTTTAGGCCGTTATCAAGCTTAAAGGCAGCGGCCGCATATTATAGTCATAACCAATAGGAATATAGAAGCCATGGGAAATCAGTCAAAATCGCAGGCCCCTGACCATATACGGATTGGATTGCCCAACAGGGACGCAGCCTATTTACAATTTGACCAGGAACTTGTTAAAAAATATGAAAAATACCGGTTTGAGACCGATGTGGCGGCCGACAATTTAGCGGTATTTATCAAAGAGAACCCTCAACAGGGTTGGTCGTTATTCGAGCAAGCCGTAGCAGGAGGCATCAACAGCATCGCTGACGCCCCTGCAGAGTTTCGCACTTTCTTTGAAAGGGAATCGGTTCCTGACTGGCTAGACTGGCAGCAACTGGAACGGGCCAGCACTGCCATTTGGCGGCCGGGTAACTTAACACTTATTATTGCCGCTCAAGCGAGCATGATAGCTACTTACATTGCTCCTCAAGCGTCACAGTCGATGGATAGAACCGGGGAGCAGATGGTCCGCACTGAGGGCCGAGGCATAGAAACCGCCACCTGGTTTGCACAAGCCACCAAACCGGGCAACATGAAACCGGGCAAAGAGGGTTATAAACTATCGGTTCGGGTAAGATTGATTCACGCTTTTGTCAGAATCAATCTCGCTAAAGTAGAATGGAACTATGAGGCTTTAGGCCTGCCCCTCAATCAGGAACGAAATGCAACCGCCATTGCCTTTACCTTTTCAAGTGTTTTTATTGATGCCGCCAGAAAAATAGGCACTCATTACAATAAAACGGAGCGCGAGGATATCTATGCATTTTGGCGTTACATGGGCTACTTGTTGGGAGCCCCTGAAGCGCTTTTAATGGAAAATGAAGAGCAAGCCAGAACCCAATGTGCGCTCATGGCATTAACCGATCTGCCACCGGATGCTGAGGGCCAGCGTTTAACCAAACTCTTTACCGAGCGGACTCCAAAATTGGATGATGCCTTAATTAAAGTCGCCAGCCCCAGTGCAGCCAAATTCATAAAATCGGGCCCAGCATTTCACGCCTTAAAATATGCAGTTACCAGAAGAATGTTCGGTGACAAAATTTCCGATCAATTGGCGATACCCAGAAGTGTATCGTGGCGTTTAGTGCTTAGCAGCTCCACCCCGTTTTTATACTTAATTGATCAGGGTAAGAAATATTTAGTCAGTCAAAAAAGTGCACGCAAATCAGCAATTACACGAATTGATAAGACATTAAATACAATATATGAGGAAACTGGCGACACGGGGAAATTAATAGACAACAGTTAATTTTTAAACAAGCTAAACCAAAGTTGCCAGGGCCTTGGATGTATATGGAGTAAAGCGCACTATATGGCGCTGCTCCCAACTGTCCTAGCAGCCACGGCAGGCACGTGCCGGGACAGCGCGTTATAGCCGGGAGGAGTCATTGAAGGGCATGTTTATATTTTAAATCAGTGGGAATAATTCTATGAATAAAAAAATAATGCTAGGTTTGTCATCGGTCGTGATGATGTTTCTATTAGGGAATACCCTTAACAATGCGGGTGTATTTAAAACCATCGAACCACATTTCACAGGGCAATGTGATCAAATTGTTGGCATGGTAGGATCGGAAGACATTACCTTTATACCTAATGAAAACGCCGTATTAGTTTCATCTTACGATCGCCATATAGAAGCAGCAGACGCCTCGCAGCCTATTGCCGGAAGCATTTTTCATTATAACCTTGATACTCAAAAATTCAGTAAAATCTCTCCAGAAATAGAAGACTTTCGCCCCCATGGATTTAGTTTATATAAGATGGCCAATGGCGAGACACGTTTATTTGTCATTAACCATGCAGGTAAACAACAAACGGTGGACATATTTTCCTTAAAACAAAATAAGTTAACTTTAATGCGAAGTATTCAATCAGAAAAATTAAATAGTCCTAATGACATTGTAGCGGTGGGGCCGGAACAATTTTATGCGACCAATGACCATCACTATAGTTCTGGAATTATGCATGTATTGGAAAATTATTTAATGCTACCCATTTCTAATGTTATGTACTTTGACGGGGAAGATTATAAACAAGTAGCCTCCGGTATGTCTTTTGCTAATGGTATTAATGTGAGTGCTAATGGCAAGCAACTTTATCTAGCTTCGCTTTCGTCACTTAAAGTTCATGTTTATCAGCGTGATTTAACTAGCAATGAATTGTCCTTGCTTAAAAAAATAGATACGCAAACTGGCGTTGATAATATCGAGCTAGATGAAAACGGTGATTTATGGATTGGTGCCCACCCTCAGTTATTAAAACTGGCAAGTTATGCAAAAAATTCACAAGCACGATCCCCTTCACAAGTGCTTATAATAAAAGTAAGTGATGGATCTTTTGATGTGGAAAGTGTGTATTTAAATAATGGCGATCCTATTGCTGGGTCAAGTGTGGCAGCGGTTAAAAGAAATAGAATGCTAATTGGCAGTGTGTTTGATGATAAAATTTTAGACTGCACCTTTGATAACAACGGTTAAAATGTGGCGATATACTTTTAAACAGGGAGATATCTTCGATCTGTTGGCACAAGCAGATATGGGTATTAGCGCACTCACTGACTCTTTGAGTTATACCGAGTGCACGCGTTTTTAAGGGCCTTTAAATGATGGACAAGGCAAAGCCCTATACAATATATGAAGGTGCCTCGGGAGAAGTAGCGACCGTGGGCGAACAACCAGCGAGACATTGTTGATGGAAAGCGATTTTGTACGAGAAAACCTGGCTTAACATGTTCCGTTTAAAATAAGCTAATGATTGTGGGGGCCAACTTCGCTGCTCGAAACATTTTAAAGTCTAAGAAACTCTATGAATATAAGGATTTGTAGAAAAATAGTTTAATTGACCTAAAGGCCCTGGCACACAAATTTCCATAGGGGGTATTGAATTTTTAAAAAGCCGTAATTTTTTATTCACTCTAGGTTATTTCGTAAGGTTTGAATGCCATGGTTAATCAGCGGACCTTATTAGGGGGGCATTGATTTCAATATAGCGTTACCTGCCACACACTGCTTCGACTAAGGGGTTGGATGGGCAATCAATCTAAGCTCTCCTATACTGAGGAATATTATCAATTGCTTATAAGGGAGGGGGAGGTGGCAAAGTCTTCGTTAATCTGCCCTCTACTGCTTGTATTGGCCGTCAATCCAGCGACCTTATTGGCCGAAGAAGATTTGGATTACCTGTTTGCCTTATCTCTTGAAGAGTTGTTAAAGGTTAAGGTTATTGGTTCAACCCTCACTCCAAAAGACATCAAAACAGTCCCATCTGCCGTAACTGTTTTTACCCAAAGAGAAATCATGAACCTGGGGCTGGACTCCTTAGATGAACTAATAAACCTGGTGCCTGGCTTCCAATCCTACCGAACCCCCTTAGCGGCATTGAATTATACATACTCTTCCCGAGGTCGAAGCATTTCTGGTGTCGGAACGGAAATACTAATACTGGTGGATGGCATTCGTATTACGCAGCCCCGTGATAGTGGTGGCATTTACGCCGCGCCAAAATATCCACTGACGCTCATCGAGCGGATTGAATTTATTCGTGGCCCTGGATCGGCTATTTACGGCTCCAATGCCATGATGGGTGTGATCAATATTATTACCCTATCACAGGTAAAGCAGGCAAGTATCAGCTATGGCAGCTTTAATCGCCGCAAGGCAAACCTACAGGCATCAGGGCGCATAGGGGATGCGACGCTGGATCTATTGGCTGATATAGACAAGGATGAAGGGGATGATTACAAGGTGCAGGATAGCTTTAGCGCTAACCGCATAGCTACCCAAGACCCTCGCGAGATTATTTATCTCAATTTTAAACTGCACTGGCATAATACCCAGCTAAACCTGCAGCACAACCAATCAAGGGATGAAGATTTTTATCAGATATCTAACGTATCTAATGGTGTAAATAAGCGGGCCGCCGATTTCACGGCCATCTCCTTACAACAAAATTTTGAATGGCAGGGAGTCGATTCCTGGTTTTCGCTCGGTTTCAGCCGTGGTGAAGAAAATGTACACGTACAATTAGCTGCACCCGGTGTTTTTACTGGCAATAGCAGTCCAGACAGTAACGATGCCTGGTTTGCCATCGCCGATTTAGACGATTCGAACGAAACGCGCCTACAGTGGCATAACGACTGGGCGATTAAAGCGCAGCGTAGTTTACAATTCGGTATTGAATATAGGCATATTGATGCCCCCGAGGCCATCAGTAAGAGTAATTTTGACCAGGGCGATGTCAATAGCACAATCACCCCTATTCGTTACTACGGGAGTTCATTTGTCGATATCCCTGTTCAGTTGGCATCCAAACGTGACATTGTTGGGGTTTATGGTCAGTACCAGCATCAGCTTTTTGATAACACTCAGCTGACATTGGGATTGCGATATGATGAATTTTCCACTATTGGCAGTCACCTCAGCCCTAGATTTGCCTTAGTGCACGCGTTAAATGTTCATCATAGCCTTAAGCTGCTCTATGGAGAGGCTTTTCGTGTTCCTACTGAAGCTGAGCTTAACCTGGTGAATAATCCTGTGGTGTTGGGCAATCCTGAATTAGTGCCTGAAACAGTACAAACTGGCGAACTTATTTGGCTGGCGCAGTGGTCTAATACGGTAATTCATCTGGGCTATTTTGATAGCCGTTTTAAGGACGCCATTGTGCGGGAACTCAGTGGCGCCACATTAGTATATGTAAATAAAAACGAAGATCCCAGCAAGGGCTTTGAGTTTGAGCTAACTCAACAGTTGAATGAACATTGGCTAGGGCGTGGTACCTATACACACTTTAGTGAAACCCCTGCGTCCTCTTTTCGTGAAGCCAATCAGCTGGCCTCTTTCATGGTGAATTTCAAACAGGCCAACTGGAATGCCAATTTAGTTGCGAGCTATCACGGTGATCGGGATATGCCCGTGCTAGACAGCAGAGGTAAGCGCATTAGCTTGGATGGTTATTGGGTTTTTTCTGGCAAGCTGCAATACCAGTTTAATTCCCAGTGGCAAGCCTTTATGCAGGTGAAAAATTTTTCTGATAAGGCTTACCTGACGCCCGTTACCGGTGATAATCCAGTCGAAGGTACCCCGAATCGCGGGCGAGAAATACAGGCCGGAATGGTTTGGAAATTTTGAATTGAAACAGCTTACTGTCTCGCAAGCCACTTCTGTCTCGGCTGATTTATTTCAATCTGATTCTTGCGAGGGGTTATGCGGCCAAAACTTCTGGCCTCACTAACTGAAACATGACATTTTTCAAAGTCTTGACAGTTTGCTAAATCGTGTTGGTCACAAATTCTTGAACAATTAATTTTTAAAAAGTCATCATGGAGTAAAAATGGTGGTTGTTTTTACAGGGACCCATGGCATGCACGCCTGCCCATGGGCCGTAAGTGGTGATTGCACAAATTAAACTTATTTTAAACGCCCAACAAAATACGCAACCGCAGTAAAAAACGAATACATAAATAAGCCGCTTATCGCCACTTCCTGCACACTATGTGGTGTCGGCAGTGTTGGGCCGATGGCGGGTGGTATGAGAAGAAGTACTCCAAGTATACAAACAGATACTATTTTTTTCCGGCTTAAGTTGGGCTGATGTTTAAGGTAAAGCCACGATCCAGTTACTATAAACAGGGCTTCCAGGGCGAACGACAGGAGCGGGTAATTCATAAGCCCAAACCCGACTTTATAGCTGTC
>Ga0105353_1001527_pt1 | contig 11426 bp, 12 predicted proteins | sample EN1Hudsemesocosm_2_FD_83657 | JGI IMG/M metagenome (GOLD analysis project Ga0105353, IMG submission 83657) | Methane-oxidizing microbial communities from mesocosms in the Hudson Canyon - EN10B Hudson Canyon | ecosystem: Environmental > Aquatic > Marine > Cold seeps | place: Hudson Canyon...
AGGCTTTGCGGTTTAAGAACTTTTAACCTGACAACGTAAAATATGCGTATCAATCACGGGGCCAATCAACACGGTTTCACCTAACTGAACCGCCACACTGGCGCCAGAAAGTGCCTTGCCATCATTACGATAGATTGTTTCAGCCTGCATTGTCTTACCTGCAATATTAATACTTGCCACTTCAGAGGAAGAAATATTTATTGGGTTGTCTACATGCGCTAAAAAATCAAATGCCTTCGGGTGCCCTGCTGTCAGTAAGTTCCCGTTATCACTCCATTCCAAATTATCAACAGAAAAATCAAACTCAATACTATCTTGATATGTCCAATCCATCAGAGATATACCTCGACGATAACGCGATACACGCCGCGCTAGCGATTCTGCGACATATAAGGTTTGTTTATCTGCCGATAGTTCAATGCCATTAGCCATTCTCATGCCGTCAATTATTATATGTCCTTGTTCACCGTCAAAATACGTAACGGAAGACATCGGTAAGCCTAGGTAGGCTTCTAATTTCTGCATCACTGTCGCGTAGGTAGAACCATAGTCATTGGTGACAAAAAACTGATCTTTCGCCACAACAATTAAATCATTAGGGGAAACTAGTTCGGGATAGCTAACTCTGCGCCGTAAGGTTAAAACGCCAGGCGCTGCAATATCAAAAATATCTATTTCATGTTCGGTAGCACTAATATGATTCACCACATAAAGTTCAAGCGCCTCACCTTTTAAGCCTTTTCGTACCGTAATGCCATGCGGGTGAAATACCCCTGACATATCTGTTTTTAATTGAATAGCTTGAGAGTCTGGCTGAGATAAGTCTAACAGCCAAATCGCACCATTTTCTTTAACTGGTTGCCCGTCAAGTAAATAAGACCGACGATCATCGGCGCCGATGTACGCCACTTTATTATACGAATCAATCGTGATGTCTTCTGCGCCAATTGGCCCTATTAATGCCTCACATTGAAGTAAGTTCATAGGCTCAACGGTTAAACCTAAGCCTGTACTATTAACAAGCCTTATTGATTGAACAACTAAAATAATCGTGATAAATGCAAAAATACTTATTTTTATTTTCATGACAAATTAATGACCTTTATTATTAAACCTACTAACCTGTAGTTAAGTTTTTATATAGTCGTAAATCTATCGATATAACTGAAGTTTATTTGCGTGATAAAGCCAATTAGTTTCAGTAATACTAAGCTTTCACTCGACTTTAACTAATTTGCACAACACAAAAAAATCAAGGTGAAATTCGTTCAAACAGCATTTGATATTGCTGTTGTTTGATCCTTATTCCCCGCGCTTTAAATTCGTGGATAAGTAGTTGGCAGGCATCTTTAATAATGTCTGTTTTACCCGCCAACTCTAAAAACAAAAAAGCTTTTTCTGCTTTATTCAAGTCATCGTGCGCAACAAATACAGCCATCATCTTATGATAGTATTCTGGCTCTAGACTAATCTTTGCGCGCTGTTTAGACGGTGCATTTTTTTGAGTATCTTCAAAAATAAACGTCATCCGGGCATAGTCGTTATTTGCAACAGCAAAATTAACTAAGTCACGCGCACATGCCCAATAAAATGCTTCATTTGGGTACAGTTTTTCAATGTGATAACGCTGTTCCATCACTTCTGGAGAGTTTGGGTAATGCTCACTCATCAACTTTAACTGCTCTCTTGCCTTATCAAAGTTAAAGATCGATATCGTTTCCATCACTAGCGCTAACTCAGCCCTAAAATCTCGCTCCACTTGACTATGATCATCTATGCTTGCTTTCGTTTTTACCAAGTTCATTAACAATTCAAGCCGCCATAGCAGCGCATACAAACCACCACCAAGTATAAGCATCATGGTCAGAATACTTAAACCTCTGAAATCAATTTTCTCCCAAAACCAAAGCGCACTGAAATACCCCCCGATCATCGAGACATAGCTTAAAGCAAGAACAAGACTCAATTTCGGTCTAAGCCCATTACGATAGCTAAAATAAGTTTGAACAAGACAGGCTCCCATCAAAGTACATAGCGTGCCTGATAACCCCTGCATAACCGGGTTCAACTTACTTGAAAATAACTGGTAAAAAATACCGCAAATAAACGTACCACTAAAAAATAAAAGCAATACCTTACCTCGACCTAGTCGACGCTCTAAAAAGCCACCACACGCTAACAAAATTAAAATATTTATCGACAACCATAGTCGTGATGATTCAATAAACAGATAACTAATAAAATTAGAAATTCTGTGATGCTCCAGGCTTAAAGCAAAATGAAATTCATTTAATCGAGCGACAATGGGGTTGATTAACTCCTCTCTTTGAACCTTCCATTCACTGAAGTCAGTCGCCCCCATAAACAAGCGCCCTTCAGCCAATAAGTAGGGGTAAAAGAAGCGATCTTTTAGCAGTAAAGTAATGAAGTGGTCAGGGTTTTTATCTTTGGCGGCACGATGCAAACGATCCAGATAAGCTTCTGAACCAATTCGCTCTATATTAAAACGTCGCTCAACAAACTCGACATAAATCGACTGCTCTAGCTTCAGTAAGTTTTGCTGTTGGTATTGTATAATCGCTTGCTGAAGCGTTGATGAGTCTTGTTTTTCAAATAAAACAAAACAGGCGACGAATGCAATGGATAGCAGTAAAGAAAGTATCGGGATACGCTTTTTCTCAACCAGCTTAAGCACTGACATGTAAGATCTCTAATGATAATTATCCGAAACTTCGAATTTTCAATCATGAGACCTTACATCAATTATTAAATAAATAGAAATTATGCTTTCCAAAAAGGTTTATTTACCTCTTCAAACACTTGCGCTCGCGTAATACCAATATCGTCTAACTGCTCATCACTCAGGGTTAGCAATTGACGTCGCTGCTGAGCGCGTGAAGACATTAGTTTCAGCTGCTTATACAAAGCCTTAGCCCCTTTCGCTGTATCCTGATGATTATTTGGTTGATCTTTTACTTCAATCGCCAGAAATTTTAATAATACAGTGAGGTCTAAAAATCTTAATGTCATCACGCTTCTCCTTTACCCTTCATTTATGTACGTCATTTCGATACGTTTTTCATACTACATACTATAAAGCGACAATCTGAAGCAGAACAGATTCAAAAACATGGTATTATTACCAGTACAGATCCTGAATTAACCATCTGTACTGCATCCTTCTAAAAAATCTGTACTGGTATAGGGTAAAACAATGAACACACCATTATACAAAAAGCTGTCTGAACAACTTGCTAACCAAATTCGACAAGGCATTTACAAAACAGCAGAGAAGCTTCCCTCTGTTCGCCATTTAGCAAAACAGCAGAGTGTGAGCGTATCGACAGTGATCATGAGCTACAACACTCTGGAGGACTGGGGGCTCATTGAAGTAAAACCAAAATCAGGCTACTACGTTAAGGGGATAGCAAACAAAACACTGGCAACACCTCACATCCAGCAGTCCACCTCGTCTCCTAATGATGTGACCACCTCTCAGCTAGTCATGGGAGTAATGCGTGACTCAGGCGATCCTCGTTATATTAGTCTGGGTGCTGCAGTTCCAGCCAATGACTTCCCTATTCTTAGCCAGCTCAAAAAGACATTTTCTCAAATCGTACGAACTGAAAAGTTTTTAGGAATTGGTTATGACTCAACAAAAGGTTGCGAGTTATTAAGACGACAACTCGCTAGACGTGCAGTCGATTCAGGCATACATGTCAGCCCTGAAGATATCGTGATCACCGCTGGATGCCAAGGCGCTATTGGCCTTTGTTTACGGTCTTTATGCCGACCGGGGGATATTGTTGCGGTCGAGACCCCAAGTTATTACGGTTTACTACAATTAATCGAGTCATTAGGTTTAAAAGCAATCGAAATACCATCAGACCCTGTGACCGGTATGAGTATTGATGCCTTAAAGCTGGCGCTGGAGCAATGGCCGATTAAAGTTATATTAAGCGTGCCTAGCTTTAGTAATCCTGTCGGTACACTGATGCCTGACAGCAGTAAAAAAATGTTAGTCGATCTAATTTACGAATATGATATCCCTTTTATAGAAGATGATATTTATGGCGAATTAGGCTACAGCGAACAACGCCCTAAAGCTGTCAAAGCATTTGATACCCGCGGCCAAGTACTACTTTGCTCATCCGTTTCAAAAGTTTTAGAGCCACAGCTAGGTTTAGGCTGGGTGATGCCCGGTAAATATTTAGAAAAAATTGAGTATGAACGCTTTTTAAGTAGCTCAAGTCATTTTAGCTTGCCTCAACTAGCCGTTGCCGAGATTTTATCCCGCGGCAGCTTTGACCGTCACTTACGTCTTGCGCGAGAAACATACCGCCAAAGGCGAGACCGTTTAAATGACCTCGTTTGCCAGTATTTCCCTGAAGATACCCGACTATCAAATCCACAAGGTGGCTTTGTGTCGTGGTTGCAACTTTCCAACCAGACCAATGCCACTCAGCTATACCTTCAAGCAAAGAAGCAAGGCATCATTATTGCCCCTGGCGAGATATTTTCATCTAATCCTCAAAAGTATCGTCACTCAATCCGTTTAAGCTATGCCAATGAATGGACAAAAGAGCGCGAGAATGCAATTAAAGTATTAGGTAAATTGGCACGAGAGCTCGCGCCATAAATAAGAAATGTATAAAGGTCTTTAAAAATTAATTACGACGCTTCGGCGTCCAGGCCCAAACCATTTCCATTAAGATAGGCTCTTTGCCATCCGCATCGGTTATGATGACAGGTACAACCGTTTCACCTTTATCAAGCGTTTGCATCGCTGAGATTTGCTCTTCCGTCAAACTCGCAACCGCTTTCATATTACCTTTTGCCCGTTTAACGTAATCTGCTTTAATTGTTTTGATCACTGGTACTGAAGTGTCAGGAACATTCATACCGATTAAGTATCCGGTAGCCGATTCAGCAATCAGAATACTCGCCACGGCGTGCACAGAACCAATATGGTTTTGGACTGACTTTTTATTTTTCAAACTGATGACTGCGCGTCGATCAGTTAGTTCTTCAATTTTAATGCCGGCAGTACCGGTAAATTTAACCAACTTTCCAAAAAAGGTAGTCAGCGCCTTCACGCGTAAAAATTCAGGCAAACTATTAATATTGCTTACAATCTTGTTCATTTTGTTCTGCTTAGCCATAACCCTTCATTCCTCTAGAAACACAAAAACATGAATATTATTCAGTAACTGTGAGATTATACACGTTTTTGGAAAAGTGGTTTCAATCAAAATGCTATCGATTTACTTTTAGGCGCGTTATAATCGCGCCACTTTTTTATAGGAGCAAACCATGAGCGACTTAAAACAAAAATTCGAAGACACTGTCAACTTTGTACAAACAGCTGAAGGTGATATCGAGCTTTCAAATGAATTAAAGCTAAAAATGTATGCCCTTTATAAGCAAGCAACTGAAGGTGATGTTTCAGGTAAAAAACCTGGCATGATGGATTTCATTGCACGCGCTAAATTTATGGCATGGGAAGGGCTAAAAGGTTCATCTGCTGATGAAGCAATGCAAACCTATATTGATTCGGTAGAAGAACTAAAAAAATAATTGAAATAGACATATAAATGTCATAATTTAAGAGTCTAATGAACACCCTAAAATTTTAGCTTGGTAAGTTCATCTAACTAGCTTAAATAGAAATTTAATAAATAGGCTCTTAAACTTAGTCCACGGATAATTAATAATAAGAAGCAAAACCCTAAGACACTTAAGTAACACAGGTCTTTGTAAGGGTGAGCAAACATAATAAATATAAGAGACCGCACAAGGAGTGTGAGAAGGCGTTATTTGCGCTTTAACTTGTCTCGCTGTATAACAAGGGGAATATATGAGCACGACCATCGCTCTAGACGAATGCCAACCAGGTTTATCATTTGAACTTGCAGAGGCGGTACGTGACCAACATTTAAGTTCGCGCACCAGTCAGACATATCAGCATTGGATTACACAATATCTTGCGTATTTTGATCTAAAAAGTCCTAACTCACTTTCAGAACAAAATGTAAGAGAGTTTTTAAAACATCTCGTGAAGAAAATGTCGTTATCACGCGCACGCTTAAATCAAGCAAGAGAAGCGTTATTTTTTCTATATGAAAAAGTGCTTAAACGACCATTGAAACGCAAAGAGCTCGAATCCAGCTAAAAACCATTTGATTCAATGCATGTGACTCATCATGCATTGAGCAATGGTTATAAAGACACATTTGTTACGATGACTTGGAAATTTTGCCTTTCCTTTTATCTTCTTCAATGCCTTCACTATTCATTTTAGATATAAACATATGCGTACAATACCCGGCCATAACAATTAAAAATACCACCACCGCCAAACTTAATTGGCCTTCAAAGCTTGTAAACAGTTCAATTAATGCGCCCATACTGATTCCTTTTCTTAGTTAATAGTTCCATTTTAAGTAAGGCAAAACAGTTCAGCACTGACACAGGTCAAGACCACCGCAGATAACCTTTAATACTGCGAATTCATTAGCAGATCTTGACTAATGGATTAATAGACTAATAGATTTTTAACTGACGCGAGATTTCGTTCAGTACCGACCACTTTTTAGAACACCATGCAGGCGCTAACAAAATATCTTCTGACGCAGTACCGATAAGCCGATGAACCACAACATTTTTAGGCAGCATTCGAACTAGCTTAACAACCGTTTTAATGTAGTCATCCAGTTCGACTGGTAGGTACTCGCCTCTTTTCCATTCACGAGCGAGCTGCGTCCCCTTCACAATGTGCAAAGGGTGAAATTTTATGCCATCGGTCCCCAAGTTAAGTACTTTATCTAACGACTCAAAACTATCGCTGGTCGTTTCTCCCGGTAAACCGACAATTAAATGTGTACACACTTTTAAGCCTTTGCTACGCGCTCTTGAACATGCGTCTTCATATTCCGCCCAGCCATGCCCACGATTCACCCTTGCTAAGGACGCATCGAAAGCGCTTTGAAGCCCTAACTCCAGCCAAATATCGTAGCCTTGGTTTTGATAGTTCACCAGCAAATCCAAAACCTCATCTGGCACACAGTCAGGGCGTGTCCCGATAGACAGACCGATTACATTTTCAACTGCCAAGGCTCGATCATAAAGAAGCTTAAGCTTGGCCGCATCGTCGTAGGTATTAGTGTAAGCCTGAAAATAAGCTAAAAATTTTCTTGCACCGGTTCGACGCGCAATAACTGCTTTACCCTGTGCTATTTGAGTTTCAATCGAATCAGGGGCTTTTGCATTGGGACTGAAAGAAGCAATATTACAAAAAGTGCAACCGCCAATGCCTTTGGTACCGTCGCGGTTGGGACAAGTGAAGGAGGCATTAATCGATAATTTATGTACGCGCTCACCATGCTTTTGCTGCATGTATTGGCCAAAGGATAAATAAGGGTGCCGCACTCGACCAGCCGGATTATCTGACATTGTTTTACCAGATATTGTTTTACCAGACATTCTTTTATCAGACAAAGTAGGCGAAACTGACGTCATGGCTAATTTACTCATAGTCATCACAGGTTTTCTTTTGGTGAAACAGTGTCCATACCCGGCTTGGCATACCAATAACCATTACAAAACTCGTCACTGAGCGGGATCATATTCTGCTCGTCTTGCCCTGTCGACTTGAAACGCTCTATCATCTGTTCAGTGCCGTGTTCCACGGGGCTAATGCGCAGCATATCCACCCCCATCGACTGCATTTCAGCTTTTTGAGCAATCAGATTATAAATATCAGAAGACTGGGTCTGAATACCGTTCAAATTAAATAGCTTTTGCTGCTCCTGGCTTTTCACGACAATGCCTTCCGGGTAATCAATACATCTAAATTGACAGTTGTCTTTTGGCAAATTTAGGTAGCGCGCGGTAAAACAACGTGCAGAATAAGCTAACGGTAAATGCCCGAAACTAAACACTTCGGTTTCAATTTTGTTCGCAAACCCCATCTCTTCAGTTTGCTCCAGTATCGTTTTCAGGCAATGCCCTGAAAGTTCTACTGGCATCACCCATCGAACAGCGCCTTTTCGCTGCATTAAACCGAGCGTTCGGGCATTATAAATATTCGTACTAGGCCCACAAACAAAAGGTACTTTCTTGTCAGATAAAATTTGAACTGCAGAGATATCATTCGCTTCTACTTTGACCGACGCTTTCTCGCAAATAGAACGTAAAGTGCTTAACTCAGACTCTGCCATGAGTAACGCCATACTAGAGATCACCACCTCTTTACCGGAGTCCGCTAAACGGCTTGCTAACTCCAGCCATTCAGCCGTACTAAGCTCTCGGCGTTTTGAGCAAACGGTTTCACCGATATAAATCGTATCAACAGAGGTTTTTAACATGCGCTCATAAAAATCGAGCACTTTTTGTTTGGGCCAAAAGAATAAGATAGGGCCTAGCGAAACCTTCATGGTGATCTCCAAATACGTTTAAACCGTTCGTTAGATAAATCGATGAATAAGTGAGTGCAAGGTATTTACAGGGCAGGTTATTGCCACGACCTAGAATAAGCGCCTAAAGTGGTTTGTGCGCCTTCAGAAACCTTGGCCAAGGCCTTAGACCACTGCGGCCGAACTTGAAAACCTTGTGGATTTCGCTCGTAGTCATCAATCGCTTGTCGCCATACTTTGACCACTTGCTCAACATAAACCGGGCTGCGTTGCCGTCCTTCAATTTTGACCGCTTTGATTCCCATCGCATCGAGATCGGGTAGCAAACCGATGGTATTCAAACTGGTAGGCTCCTCTAAAACATTTGAGACCTGACCATCTATATCAAATCGCCCTTTGCATAATGTCGGGTAGCCCGCTTTTTCGTCTTCCGCATAGCGATCAATTAACACATTATTTAAACGCGATTCCAAACCAGCATCCGTTTCTTGCCAACGCACAAAGCTTGCAGGCGAACAAGCACCACAAGTATTCGGTGATTGATCGGTAAGATACGAAGAGAGATAACAACGGCCTTCAGCCATAATGCACAACGATCCAAACGCAAAAACTTCGAGATCTACGGGGGATTTTTTAGCCACCTGTGCCACTTGTTTTAATGACAACACTCTTGGCAATACCGCGCGTTTGATATTAAAGTTTTGCTTATAGAAGTTTAAGGATGCACTATTGGTACCCGAACCTTGAACCGACAGATGCAAATTCAAATTGGGGTGATGATGTGTCGCATAATCCAATACCCCCATATCAGCACAAATAAGCGCATCAACCCCCACGTCGGCAGCTATATCAACCGCTTTTTGCCATTTACGCCAGCCATCGGGTTGAGAATAAGTATTTACCGCAACAAAAAGCTTTACGCCTTTTGCACGCGCATAGCTCAGCGCACTTTGCACCTTCGCTTCTTTAAAATTCAAACCCGAAAAATGACGCGCATTTGTTTCATCTTTAAACCCGACATAAACCGCACTTGCGCCATGATCAACAGCTGCTTTTAAAGCAGGTAAACTTCCAGCAGGACAGACCAGTTCCATCAGCTTGGTACTCTTAGAAAAATGAGCTGACTATTTTGCAAAAATACACTCTCGCCTTCTATCCCCATTGAGAGGTATTTAAGCTACTCACACGAATTGTTTATATTAATAACCTTTTCGTATTTATGCGCTGAATCAGCAGTTAACCGACATGAAATAAAAGGCTCTACTATGGCATTCCCAGAAATAGCTTTCTCAAAATTTACATTTCCTCCAAGTCCGCGTGAATTTTCAGCCCGGCTACCTAAATTATTACTAAAGCCAGTCAGCTATTTACCTTTTCCCATTCAACGCCTCGCACTGGGACAGATACTAAAACAGGCGTTTAAAGGTCCTTTATCGGAAGGCGACTTAGATTTTTTACAGGGTCGCTGGCTAAAAATTGAAGTGAATGATCTTGAACTGCAATGGCTGTTTAGTTGTGGGCCTAAACGCGAAATATTGATGCGAAAACAAGGGATCAGTGACGTCTGTATTCGTGGTGACCTCAAGAGTTTTGCCTTACTCGCCGCCCAGAAAGAAGACCCAGACACCTTGTTCTTTCAGCGAGATTTAGTGATTGAAGGTGATACCGATCTGGGACTTGAGATAAAGAACTTATTGGATAGTTTAGAGTTAGATGAATTACCCCCTGAACTACTTTTTGCTATTCGAAGCAGTGCGGAATTTATGGTCTTGTTTCCCGAATAAAGAAGAGAATACATTTTTTAAGCGCATATCAGTTTGCTTACTGTCCTATACCGAAAGTATTTTAAGCAGAGAGATCAAATTCAAAACACACACATAAACCACCTAAATCTGAATCTAATAGCTGCCATTTAGCCCCATGAATGTCGGCGATTTTATCGACAATAGACAAACCCAAGCCCGAGCCCTGTTGACCCGAACCGGTTACCCGATAAAACCGGTCTCGCACTCTTTCTCGTAGTTCAGCCGGAATGCCGGGACCAGAATCCGCGACATAAATAATCACTTTATTGTTTTCACGGCGACACGACAACTCTACTTGTCCCTTATCGGGCGTATAGCGAATGGCATTATCTAAAACATTACGTAGCAAACTACTCAACAAGGCGGTATTACCTTGTAAAAGGCATTGATCATCACTGATGTTTACCCTTAATGTCTGTTGTTTACCAAGGGCTTTGTCCAACAGCATATTGTAAGTTTGCTGGCACAACTCACCCGCATTCACTTGACTGAAATGCCCCTGACTTAAATTGCCTTCGGTACGACTTAGCGATAATAACTGCCCCACTAAATGAGATAAACGCGCGATACCATGCTTCATGCTAATTAAGCTTTCTTCTAGCTCGCCCCCTTCACTTTCATCGATGGCATTTTCGGTATTAATTAATAATGACGCTAACGGCGTGCGTAATTCATGTGCTGCGTCCCCAACAAAACGACGTTCTCGCTCATGCGCTTCATTTAAATGCGTAAATAAATGATTAATTTCCAATAACAAATCATTCACTTCAAGTGGCGATTCCGAATCCTCTACCGTTTTAAGGTTGCGGTAATTCCGCTCTTTTACCTTTGTCGCAATACGATACAAAGGCGCCAAACCTTTTTTGGTCACAAACCAAACCAGCAGGGCCAAAATGGGAATAAAAATGATGATGGGTAAAATATGGCTATTGGAAATTTCGCTGGTAAGTTCACCCCTAATATCGGTACGTTCAGCCAGTATTAACCACCATTTATCATGGACCGAATATAAAGTGAAAGCCCGCCATTGATCGCCATCTATATCAATAAATGAAAAACCAGAGCTTAATTTTGATAAAGGACTGCTCGGGGCAAAGGGGGATTTAATAACAAGTTCTTCACCATCCCATATCTGAAAAGCTAATTTACGTTCATATTCATGAGCATCTTCATCTTCGTCCTCTAAGCCATCCTTTAAATGCAAGGA
>Ga0105353_1001531_pt1 | contig 11410 bp, 8 predicted proteins | sample EN1Hudsemesocosm_2_FD_83657 | JGI IMG/M metagenome (GOLD analysis project Ga0105353, IMG submission 83657) | Methane-oxidizing microbial communities from mesocosms in the Hudson Canyon - EN10B Hudson Canyon | ecosystem: Environmental > Aquatic > Marine > Cold seeps | place: Hudson Canyon...
CGTAACCCAAGCTCTGAACGTATTTGGTTTGTTGGCGATGCTTTCCGTTCTGGCATGTCTATGGATGAAATCTATAAGTTAAGCGGTATTGATCCTTGGTTCCTTGTTCAAATTGAAGATTTGATCGAAGAGGAGTGTGTTGTATCAAATATGACCCGCACAGATATGACAGCTGAAGCGATGCGTCGTTTAAAGCGCAAAGGCTTTGCTGATAGACGTCTTGCTGAATTATTAGGAATGACGGAAAAAGAATTACGTGCTCTGCGACATGGCTTTGATATTCGCCCTGTCTATAAGCGTGTTGATACTTGTGCTGCTGAATTCTCATCGAACACCGCTTACATGTATTCTACCTATGAAGAAGAGTGTGAATCTAACGTTACTGACAAAGAAAAAATTATTGTTATTGGTGGCGGACCTAACAGAATAGGTCAGGGGATTGAGTTTGATTATTGCTGTGTACATGCAGCATTCGCGATGCGTGAAGATGGTTATGAAACCATCATGATTAACTGTAACCCAGAGACAGTTTCGACAGATTATGATACCTCGGATCGTCTATATTTTGAGTCGATTACTCTAGAAGACGTATTGGAAATCGTTCAGCTTGAAAAGCCTAAAGGCGTGATTGTGCATTATGGTGGTCAAACACCGCTTAAGTTAGCGCGTGGCTTGGAAGAGGCTGGTGTGCCGATTATTGGTACTAGCCCTGATGCGATAGACAGAGCAGAAGATCGTGAGCGTTTTCAGCAAATGATTGAGCGTTTAGGTTTAAGGCAGCCGGAAAATGCGACGGTTAGAAGTCTTGAAGAAGCCTTAGCGAATGCCTCCGATATTGGTTATCCGCTTGTTGTCCGTCCTTCTTATGTATTAGGTGGTCGTGCAATGGAAATTGTATATAACGAAGCTGAGCTCGTTAAGTACATGAAAGAAGCGGTTAGCGTTTCAAATGATAGCCCTGTATTGTTAGATCACTTCTTGAATGCCGCCATTGAAGTCGATATAGATGCAATTTGTGACGGTAAAGAAGTTGTTATTGGTTCTATCATGCAACATATCGAACAAGCGGGGGTTCACTCGGGTGACTCTGCTTGTTCATTGCCTCCTTATACTTTGTCTCAGGATGTTCAGGAAGAGATGAAAGAAGTGGTTAAGGCGATGGCATTGGAATTAGGTGTTGTGGGTTTAATGAATGTTCAGTTAGCTTATCAAGATGAGCTTGTTTATGTCATTGAAGTTAATCCGCGCGCATCAAGAACCGTGCCTTTTGTTTCAAAAGCAATCGGTGTTTCGTTAGCTAAAGTGGCGGCGCGTGTTATGGCGGGTAAAACGTTGCAAGAGATTGGCTTTACGGAAGAAATAGTACCTAAGCACTTTAGTGTTAAAGAATCGGTTTTCCCATTCAATAAATTTCCATCAGTTGACCCTATTCTTGGCCCTGAAATGAAATCTACGGGTGAGGTAATGGGAATAGGGGATACTTTTGATGAAGCTTTTGCTAAAGGTATGTCAGCAGCGGGCACTATATTACCTACTTCAGGGCGCGCATTCTTAAGTGTACGGGAAGTTGATAAGGAAGGTGTTGTTGATGTAGCGCGAATGCTTAAAAATTTAGGGTTCTCGTTAGTGGCTACTTCAGGTACGGCGAAGGCGCTTGAAGACGCCGGTCTAGAGGTTGAATCTATCAATAAAGTGCAGGAAGGTCGTCCACATATAGTTGATGCTATTAAGAATGGCGATATAGACCTGATTGTAAATACGACTGAAGGTCGAAGAGCGATTGCAGATTCTGCTCAGATTCGTCAGTCAGCGTTGCAAAAGAAAATAGCTTACAGCACCACGCTAGCAGGTGGTGATGCTACCGCTAGAGCAATACGTTTTGGTGCTGATAAAAATGTACGACGTTTGCAGGATTTACATTAACCGCTGGTCGTTATAAAGAATAAAGGCGTGAAGAATATACGCATAAAGGAAAGAATATGATTCGAATACCCATGACAGTTGAAGGTGAAAAAGCACTGCGTGATGAGCTGGTACGCTTAAAGACTGTAGAGCGTCCAACAGTGATCGCAGCGATCTCAGATGCACGTGAACACGGCGACTTAAAAGAAAACGCCGAATACCATGCAGCGAGAGAGCAGCAGAGTTTCATTGAAGGCCGGATTCAAGAGGTGGAAGGTAAGTTATCTACGTCTCAGATTATTGACGTACTATCGTTGCCGAAAACCGGAAAAGTTATCTTTGGAACAACGGTGAATTTGATCAATGTAGATACGGAAGAAGAAGTTCGTTATCAGATCGTTGGCGAAGATGAAGCGGATATTAAAGCAGGCAAAATCTCAGTGTCTTCTCCCATTGCCAGGGCAATGATTGGCAAGGAAGAGGGCGATGTTGTTGGTGTTCATGTGCCTAGCGGCATCGTGGAATATGAGATCGATGAAGTACTGCACGTATAGTTGAGCCGTTTAGATAATTAAAGGCTTCTAAAAATACCCGCTTAATCTTAAGTGGGTATTTTTTTGTCTGCCCTTAAAGGCCCTTTCTCAAAAGCTCTTTCTTTAAACTCCTGTTTTTAACGCTAGCTCTTTAAAAGATGCATACTCTCTTCTGCGAAACCCATACCAACTTCAGCATAATAATTAAATGCGACATCGGCCCCTAAATGTAGAAGTTCTTGTCTCTCATCTTCATAGCGGGCTATTACCGCAATTCGACCAGTGTATTTACTGAGTTTAAGTTGATAAATGATGTTTTTCATTTCATTAACTGATGGAATTGCCAGCATGATTAATTTAGTGCTTTCTAGGTGGACCTGTTCCCAAAACTCGATATCATCGGCGTCTCCACAGACTACATTTAGCTTGTTCTCTTGAAATATATCAGCCCGTTGTTGGTCAACTTCGATGCCGAGTATTTTGGAATCATAACTTTTTACCAGTTCGTGGTAGGCGCCTGTGCCCACTCTGCCCATGCCTACTATCAGGACCTCTATGTCTGTACTTTGTAGTGCAGGAGGGTGTGGTTTACGTTGTGGGCGTTGGAATTGAATGATCTGATCTTTCTTTCGGCCATAAATAGTGTGGGCATATTTATATAGCAAGGTGCTGCAGATAAAAGACAGTGATATAGACAGGGCTATAATGACTAACCACTCATTGCTTAGCCATTTTTGATCAACGCTTAAGCTTGCTACGATGAGTCCAAACTCACTGTAATTTGTCAGTAGTAGTGCCGATAAAAAGCTGGTCCGTGCGCGGATAGAAAAGCCGACGAATATAAAGAAAAACATTAAAAGCTTGAGTGGCAGTACCAAGGCAAAAGCGAGTGCAATAAACCACATGTCTAATGTCGGTAGTGCGGTAAAACCAATCGAAAGAAAGAAACCGATCAGGAATAAGTCTTTAAAGCTGATGAGTGACTTATAAAGCTCATTAGTTTTGGGCAAGCCAGCAATCAACATGCCTACAACTAAGGCGCCGAGGTCACCTTTTAGACCGACCAGCTCGAATAGTTCGGCTGAGCCTAAAGCAAGCATGAACCCGAGTAGGGGGATCAGTTCGCCGTGGCCACTGGCATCGAATATCTTTCTGATCAAGGGGCGTAAAAAGAATAAACCAAGTAGTGATATGGCCCATAAGCTGGGTACTTTTCCTGTGGCGGCAAGCAGGAAAAGGACGGCGGCAATATCCTGAATAATCAATACGCCAATGGCTAGATCACTATGTTTGGTTTTTAATTCTGAATTATCTTCAAGTACCTTAATCGCACAAACGGTACTGCTAAAGCTCAGCGCGAAGCCAATAAGCGCGGCTTGAGTCAAGGTTATATCAAAATAGTAAATGCTTGTGAGCACGCTGCAGAGCGTGAGAAAGGGTAAAGTAAATATGACCCAAAGTGACATGTGAGAGAGTGTGCCTCCCCAAATATCAAGCCGCATTAGTTGGCGAAAATTCACTTTCAGACCAATGGTGAATAGCATCAAGGTGATGCCTAAATCCGCAAGCGTCTCAAGCGAGGATTCAGGTTCTATACCGACTGCATGCAGTATGAAACCGGCAGATAAATAGCCGATCAAAGGCGGTAGGCCAATTTGTTTTACAACGAAGCCAAATGTAAAGGCCACTAATATCCAGATGATATTCATATTAATCTCGATAGGTTCAGTTAATAAATAGGGCGAATGGTGACTTAGTTCTTCTTACTAATGCTTTTGTCTAAGAAGATAACTGGAATGATGCCAACCAAAACGATGATCAGAGCTGATAAGGCACTTTGTTCAAGTAATTCGTCTGAAGCAAATTGATATACCTGTGTTGCCAGCGTTTCAAAGTTAAATGGGCGTAAAATTAGGGTGGCGGGCAATTCTTTCAGGCAATCTACAAAAACAACAAGCATGCCGGTCAGTGCGCCGCGTTTTATAATAGGCAGGTGAATCTTGATTAAGGTCTGATAGTGGTTTTGACCGAGTGATCGAGATGCCATGTCCATATTAGGTGTCACTTTACTTAGGCTTGATTCAACCGAGCCTGAAGATACCGCTAAAAAGCGGACTGAATAAGAGAATATAATCGCAAAAGCAGTGCCGCTTAGAATGAGTCCGCTTGAGAAATTAAAGTACTCTCTCATTGCGCCGTCTACAAGATTATCAAAGGCTGCGAACGGTATGATGATACCAATAGCCAGTACAGCGCCAGGAATGGCATAACCTAAACTGGAAAAGTTTACAAAAAATTGGGTGAGCTTATTTTGATTCATGCGTTTGCTGTAAGCCAGAACAATACCTAATACGAGGGTTATTAAAGCCGCTGTTGCGGCAAGGGCAAAGCTATTAAAGGCATAGGTGATGAAATTGGAGTGCCAGGATACCTCGAAGTACTTGACCGCATAAATAACGAGTAGGGTAAAAGGTGCAATAAAGCCTAATAGTACCGGTAAAAATGCGAAGGCTGAGGCAATATAGCCGTGAACACCCTGCAAGGTTGTGGTCGGTATAGGTTCGCCTTGATTTCGAGGATGAAATTGCTTTTGTTTTCTGCGAGAGTAGCGCTCCAGAGAAATCAGGATCACCACGACAAATACCATCAGCAGCGCGATTTGTGCGGCGCCACCCAGGTTGCCCATATTGAGCCATGTGTCGTATAAGCCCGCTGTTAAAGTACGCACAGCAAAGTAATCCACCGTGCCAAAATCATTTAACGTTTCCATCAGTACTAAAGATAAACCTACCGCGATCGCCGGACGCGCAATAGGTAAGGATACCCGCCAGAAAAACTGTAGCGGGGTCGCCCCTAGGCTGCGTGAAATTCGATAGAGCGAAATGGATTGTTCGAGAAACGTGGCCCTTGCTAGCATGTAAACGTAAGGGTAAAGAACCAAAGACATCATGACAATCGCGCCCCCCATACTTCTGATTTCGGGAAACCAATAGTCTTTGGCATTTTGCCAACCAAATAGGGCTCTAAGGCTGGTCTGAATGGGGCCTGCATATTCTAAAAAGTCAGTGTAAACATAAGCGATTACATAAGCAGGCACGGCGAAGGGGAGTAATAACGCCCAGCTTAACCATTTTTTTCCAGGAAAGTCGTACATTGATATTAACCATGCAGCACCCGTTCCTATGCATAATGTTAGCAAGCCAACGCCTAACATTAAGGTGACGGTGTTTTTTAGGTAGGAAGGTAGGACGGTATTAATAAGGTGGGGCCAAGCATTCTCTTCTGGAAATAAGGCTAAATAAACGACAGCAATAATGGGCAAGCTAATGAGCAAAGCGATAATAAAGGAAGATAAAAACCAAGGTCGCTCTTGAGCTTGTAGCTTTAGTTTAAAGGGCATATTTAGTTATCAGCCTTGCTGGTTTTCAAAGTGCTTGTGTTCAAGTGTTTGCTTTAACGTTGTCTGTTGTAGCTGTGCTTGTTTTAAACGGCAAAAAGCGGCAGAGGCCGCTTTATACATTATATGAGAGTATAACTATTTGATATTATTCATCAAATGCTATCTCGTCAACCAGCTGTGCTGCACGTTTTCTGAGTTTGGCAATATTATTTAAAGGCAGTGCGTCTGACTTAAAGCTACCCCATGATTGTACCAGGCCTGACGGTGAAACGGTCGGGTTAACAGGGTATTCATAGTTTTGCTCAGCATACATTTTCTGTGCTAGTTCTTTAGTCAGAAATTCCATTAGTTTAATGGCGTGCTCTTTATTAGGTGCATGCTTGGTTAGTGCCATACCACTGATATTCACATGTGTTCCTCTATTATTCTGATTTGGGAAGGTGATATGTACCGAGTTTGCCCAAGCAGCTTGATCAGGGTTGTTGATCATTTTTCCGTAGTAATAGTTATTGCCTAAAGATAGGTCACAAACGCCTTCATTGATGGCCTTAACTTGTGCGCGATCGTTGCCCTGGGGCTTGCGAGCCAAGTTAGACTTAAGGCCTTTTAACCATTGAGTCGCTTTAGCTTCACCATGATGCGCAATCATAGATGCGATAAGTGCTAAGTTGTACGGGTGCTTACCGCTACGTGTACAAATACGTCCCTTCCAAACTGGCTTGGTAAGGTCTTCATAGCTTTGTATGTCTGCAAGATTTGCGCGTTCTTTAGAGGCGTAAATGGAGCGAGTACGAGTAGTTAAACCAAACCAGTTACCGTCCGGGTCGCGGTATTGGGCAGGGATATTTGCGTTAAGCACATCAGATTGAACGCTTTGAACTAAATCCTTATTCACAACCTCTATTAAACGACCAATATCAACGGTGAAAATCAGGTCTGCTTTAGAGTTTCTTCCTTCACGGCTTAAACGTTCAGATAAGCCCTTTTTAGCAAATACAACATTAACTTTAATGCCGGATTCTTTAGTAAAAACATCAAAAATAGGTTGCACTAAAAATGGTTGCCGGTAGGAATAAACGTTTACTTCGTTTGCATAGGTGCTGGTTGTGAATAGCGTGGTGATAAGAAGTATAACGCTAAAGAGAATGGAATAATGTGTGTTCATTGTGTTCCTTTAGGACGAGTAATAGTAAATGATAAACTTAATAGGAATCATTCTTAGTTAAAGCGTGTGCTTAGTCAAGTGATTTATGCTGTGTTCTTGATGGTCATCAAGTCATTCAGACGTTAGAATGTAAAAATTTTTATAAAGAGACTATTCAATGTCATTTTTCAAAGTGCTGATACCAGTGCTTGTTTCTATCCTTTTGTCTGGATGCGCAACGACAGATTATGTGACCCATTATGGGATCTTTACAGCAGAAAATTCAGCGGGAGAGCTTAGACAATTTAGGATTTATTGGCAGACCTTACGTTATGAAGGTTGGACAGAAAACCAATTTAGATCGTTGCCTGTCGTATTAGAAACCCAGTGTAGTCAGCGTGATATTTATTTGTACGACGAGTCATTTGGTTCGAGTCGACGATGCTCAAAAGGAGATGCTTCAGGTATTCATTACTGTGGGCGTTCTGCTATTGATATGGATCGGCATGGCTTGGAAATTGAAAATAATACCGTCTGTTTAAGTGTTACGGATAAGCGTGGCTCTACTGATATTCTTTCTCTTCACGGTGATGTATTGGTGACGGTATCCTGTAGACCCAAGAAGATCCAAAAACAAATCAAGGGTAAGAAACAAAGCGTCGACTATTTATTGAATTCAGAAATTCCTTATGTCGTTTCGACAAAATCGATAGAAGGCGCAGATATTGATTTGCTGATTCCTACATTATCTACACACTCTAGTATTTGTGATCCCGATAGTTAGTGTATCGACTATACTCTCTATGGTTGATCATTTAAAACGCCATAAAGAGCTTATCTAAAACGCTATTAAGGAGGTTGTCTAAAACGTTACTAGGCGGTCATTTAAAACGTTAGTGGACTATTGCACAAAACGTTTGTAGCAAAAACAGGCTGTTAAAATAGCTAAAGCGCCATAATTAAGGAGAGCTGGTTCTCATTATAAAGAAACTCCGTAGTGTTGTTACCTGAGCTTACATAAGCCTACGTATATTGGTGGTGTTCTAATTTGATTTAGCCAAAATAGGGTTCTAGCTATAGATATACTTTTTGAAGTACGCGGGTGGGGGTTATGTCAGAGAATCGAATGAAAATAGAAGTAAATGCTTTGAAGGAAGGTATGTTTGTGTCGGACCTAGATCGTCCATGGCATGAAACCCCTTTTCCTTTGCAAGGTTTCTATATTCGAGTAGATGACGATGTAAAGGCGCTGACAGATTATTGTAAGCATGTATTCGTAGATACTAAACGGCAGAAATCTAGCGGTATATATGAAGAGCATGCAACAGTAGAAAAGCCTGAACAAAAAGTTAAAGCGAATGCTCAAAAGACTGTAGATAATATGGTCAAACTTCCCCCTCTCGTCATTAAGGCGCCGCAATCCTATGAAGTGAATACGAGTATAAAGAAAGAAATTTCGCGATCTGCAAAGCTTCATAAACATGTTTATGAAGCGATTGATCATGTCTTCTCAACTATTGAGCAAGGCGGTGAGATTTCTGTCAAAGAAACTGAAACTGTTGCGGAAGGTATGGTAGAAAGTGTTGTTAGAAATCCTGACGCACTGGTCTGGTTGTCAAAGATGAATGACGAGGATGCGCATAGTTATCAGCATTCCGTTAAGTCATCTATTTGGGCTTTGGTTTTTGGGCGTCACCTTGGTCTTAATAAGGCTATGCTGAAATCTTTAGCGATGGGGGTGCTTCTTTCCAAAATAGGCAAAACAAAGTTATCAGCTGACTTATTAGAAAATGAAGAACAGCTAAGCCGTGAGCAGCAAATAGAGTGTCAGCAGTATGTGCAATATAGTGTAGACATATTGGAAGGCTTGGATGGCATACCTACTGGTGTGAGTTCGATCGTTGAATATCATCAGGAGCGTCATAATGGCACTGGCTTCCCTAAGGGGGTAACTGGTGATCGAATTCCGCTATTAGCCAAAATTGCAGGTCTGGTTGATTTTTACCAAGATATGATTACGCCAAGAGAGGAGTGTTTAGGCTTGTCGCCCTTAGATGCAGTTGCAAAATTGTATGAGCTTAGGAATATTGCTTTTCAGCAGGATCTAGTTGAACGTTTTATTGAGGCTGTAGGTGTATATCCTACCGGGACTTTAGTTGAATTAAGTTCGCAAGAAGTCGGTATCGTGACGGGGCATAATGCGGATCGTCGATTGTTACCTAAAATAATTGTTGTATTGGACGAACATAAGCAGCCCTTGAAGTGTGGCAAAGTCATCGACCTTAAAGAGCAAAGTGAGTCCAAGAGAAAAGCAAGAGCGAGTCATCAGGCCTTATACATTAAAGACAGTCTTCCAAAAGGCGCGTATGACATTGACGAGAATCAGTATTTATTAACTGGCGCAACGTCTCGTTGGAGTTGGCGGCATATAACTGGCTCGCTTGCCGCGGGTTAGATTATTTGTTTGCGTTTGATCTTATTGTAGTATCATTTAGAAGTGTCTTTGTTAGAAGTACCTTTAAATGACTTTGTTACAGTCTAATCCAGCGTTGCTGAAACGCTCAAACCGATATTGTGCTACGTGTTATAAAGCGAGGGCAGCTTGTATTTGTCATTGGCTGAAACCTCAGGAAACACAGCTGGCTACCTGCATTATTCAACATCCTGATGAACAGTTAAAACCCATCGGCACTGCTAGAATTGCAGAACTGGGCTTAGATAAAGTAAAGCTGTCTATTGGACTTGAACATAGCTCTGAAAGTATTCTGCAAGCCTTGAAAAGTCTTGGGGCAAATAAGCCTGCATTACTTTATAGTCAGGCATTTCCTTCCTCACCAGCTCACTATGTTCTTGATTTCGAGCGTTTTGATCTTAATAACAGCGCTTCTGTTGATAACTCAGCCTTTATTGATGACTCAGATTCTATTGATAAGGCCATATTCGCCAATGTTGACTCTCTTATCTTGCTGGATGGGACCTGGCGTAATACCCGAGAAATATTATTATTGAATGACTGGCTCAAATTGCTGCCTGTGATTTCATTGAAGGGTGTTGGTGAAAGCCAATACAAAATAAGAAAGGCACAAGCAGCGGGCGCTTTGGCGACGATTGAAGCGCTGGCAAAGGTTATAATGGTAATGGACAAAAGTGTGAGCTTGCCGGACTTTTTACGTCCATTTGAAAAAATGATTGAGTATCAAATTTCCAGAATGGGCGAAGATACATTCAGAAAAAACTATTTAGAATAGCTTTAGCAATTTGTGAACTAGATGTTATTGCAATTTATTTGCTTGAAAATAAGAAAAATGCCACCAAATAGAACCCTCTTCCATAATTCAAAATTTATAATTCAACGCTGTTAGATTATCAGCTTGTATAGATGATCCTATAGCCTTTTTGGCGGCGTATTAATCAGGAAACGTAATGGCAAATGCCTTAGAAATATCCAATTTAAGCAAGACCTATAGCAATGGTCATCAAGCGCTTAAAAATATTAGTTTTTCGGTTGAACAAGGCGACTTTTTTGCGCTTCTTGGGCCTAATGGTGCAGGTAAATCGACCACATTAGGTATCGTTTCTTCCTTAGTGAATAAAACTTCAGGCAGGGTCCAAATATTCGGGCACGACTTAGATAAAAACTTGGTGAAAGCAAAAGCATGCTTGGGTGTTGTACCTCAGGAATTTAACTTTAATCAGTTTGAAAAAGTGAGAGATATCTTGATTACCCAAGCAGGGTATTATGGCATTCCTGCATCCGCATCAAATGAGAGTTGTGACTATTTCTTAAAGAAGCTGGGCTTGTGGGACAAGCGAGATATTCCTTCACGAATGCTGTCTGGTGGGATGAAACGTCGTTTAATGATTGCCCGCGCTTTAGTGCATAAGCCAAAATTGCTTATTCTAGATGAGCCGACTGCGGGTGTTGATGTAGAGCTTCGACGATCAATGTGGGACTTTCTTAAAGAAATAAATGAGCAGGGCACCACGATTATTCTGACCACCCATTACTTGGAAGAGGCCGAAGCGCTATGTCGGAATATTGCCATCATAGATCAGGGGGTGATTTTAAAAAATACCAATAAACAAGCTTTGCTGAGCTCCCTAAATGTCGAAACATTTATTCTGGATATTGATAGCAGATTAAATGGAACGCCTGAAATTCCCGGCTTTGAGGTGCGTTTAAATGGTGAGGGGCAGTTAGAGGTTGATATCAAAAATGATCAAGATATGAATCAGCTATTTGAACAGCTTAAAGTTTTCGAATGGCGGGTGACGAGTATGAGAAGTAAATCCAGTAGATTAGAAGAACTGTTTCTGGATCTGGTGACAAGCAGTAAAAATTGATAGCGACACCAAAGCGCGTTAACAAAAATTGAGTTTAAGGACTGAATAAATTATGACAGCACACGAAATTTGGACAGCATTTGCCAC
>Ga0105353_1001536_pt1 | contig 11392 bp, 11 predicted proteins | sample EN1Hudsemesocosm_2_FD_83657 | JGI IMG/M metagenome (GOLD analysis project Ga0105353, IMG submission 83657) | Methane-oxidizing microbial communities from mesocosms in the Hudson Canyon - EN10B Hudson Canyon | ecosystem: Environmental > Aquatic > Marine > Cold seeps | place: Hudson Canyon...
AGAGGCGGGTGTACTGAAGGGTAAAAATGCAACGACATATCACCAAATTGGTGGCAAGCGTAAGCAACAATTGGAAGACTCGGGGGCTAATTTTGTTGATCAACCAATCGTCATTGATGGTAATTTTATCACCTCGACAGGCCCAGGCACCGCTTTGGAAGTTGCGTTTAAATTACTCGAGCGCCTGACAGACAAAGAGAATACTGACAATTTGCGTTTAAGAATGCGTATGCCGACACCGAGCCAAGCTTGGTATACCGGCGCTCAAGTGTAATTTAGGCAGTCAAATATGACTGCCTACTTTTTTCTTTTACTTAAATTCATCCATTAAAAAATCAATGAAGCATCTGACTTTTTTCGATAAATAACGACGATGAGGATAGATGGCAAACAAACCAAATTCGAGTGTTTTATAAGCGGGTAGTATTTCTTTTAGCAGGCCTTTGTGAAGTTCCGACTCAATGATAAAACGAGGAATCATACCAATGCCGCCACCTGCTATCGCGATTTCTTTAACGGCTCGTGGGCTATTCACGGCGACGTTTGATGAGACTTCGATGGAGGTCGTTTGACCGTCTGGGCCAACAATCGGCCACTGTTTTCCAACTCTAAAATTACTATCAATAATACAGCTATGCTGTGCGATGTCTTCGGCGTTTAATGGCTCACCATGCTGAGCTATATATTCAGGTGATGCACATAGCGTTAGCGGTAAGGTTTTAATATGTCGCGCAATCAGGCTTGAGTCATCGACCCCACCAATGCGTATAACAACATCAATACCCTCTTCTAGCATATCAATCATACGGTCAGATAATTGTAGATCGAGGCTCAGGTCAGGATACGTTTCTAGAAACTTAGGGATTAAAGGTGAAAGACTCATTTCACCAAAGGTTTGCGGTACACTGATTCTCAATAAGCCACGAGGCGCAGATTGCGCGCCAGTCACATTGTCGACCATCACTGAAAACTCTTCCAGCAAGGGGACAGCTTGGTCGTAATATCGCTGCCCTTCTTCTGTTAAAGAGAGCCGTCGCGTTGAGCGATTAAAAAGACGAACGCCTAAACGGCTTTCAACTTCACCCACGTATTTACTCACCAGCGCTTTTGAAATGCCTTGACGCTCACCTGCCGCGGTAAACGAGCCGGTTTCAACTGCTGCGACGATTGTTCTCATGCCATCTAAAGTATCCATACTTTCAACATAACATTGACAATTATTCAATGAAAGTCGTTTTTATACATCAGCCAAAGCCCCAAGTACGACTTAGCTACGACTTAAGTCAGATAGCATGCCGCTAAATTGAGACCTGCCGTCTCTAATGTTACTGAAGTGTTACTGAATTTAAGACGCTTCGCGGATCACCTTGGCTAAGTCTGCTGGCATAGAATTAAGCGGGAAGTGACCCGACTCTAAAGTAACTACCTTGTTTAGTGTCCAGCTTTTTATCATCCGGTCTTGCAGTGTAGGCGTGAGTACTTTATCGACTCCCGCTCTAATATAAACTTTATACACCGAGCCAAATTTTTCTTGCGTTAATTGAGCTGCTGCCATAAAAGGTTCGGTTGACTGTTTAAACAAGAAATGCGGAACTAAGCGATCCAAATAAGCCTGGTCCTCAATGTCATTTAGTAGCACGTCACGCACAGTCGCGCCGGTGAGTTCACCATAACTTTGATCTTCAGAAAAGATCACGTTTGGAAGCAGTTGCCCCTGAGCATCGCTCTGCATTAAACCGAGAGGCGTTTCACCATTAGCCGGTAAAATAGCCGCAACAAATACCAAACGACCAATTTTTCTGGAATCTCCTCTGCGACTTGAGCGATAACGGCCCCCGCCAGAGAATGACCAACAAGAATAACCTTCTCATCTTGCGCTTTGACAGCAGCAACGACTGTTTTGACATATGCTGCCATCGTCACATTTGCTAGCGCTTGTTTATTCTCGCCGTGCCCCGGCAAATCAAGTGCGGTGACTTTGTTGCCATTGGTAGATAATAACTTAATAAGGTCTGCAAATTCCCATGCACCGCCCCAAGCCCCATGTACTAAAATATAATTGCTCATTGTAGTCTCCAGTATTTTAAAAGGTGTTGCCTATTCTTGTTACAATATTGTTAATGCTTAATGGGTTCTAATAATTTGTTATGTCTACCAAGCCAGAGCCTGACCATTCGAATGCCTAAACGAACCGGTGCTATCGAGATTCAGCTCATCAATACGCAGCTTTAGCTTGTCTGCCGCTTCCGTGGTATCGATATCACCTTGATGATCAACCAAAGATGTTTGAACAAAACCAGGATGCAATAGACCTACAGCAATGCCTCGAGGTTTGAGGTCATTGGCGAGTGACATGCCCGCCGCGTTTAAAGCCACTTTTGACATACGATAGCCGTAGAAACCACCCGATCCGTTGTCAGAAATGGAGCCCATACGACTCGTGATAAGCGCGACTTTTGAGCCCTTTCTCAGCTGCCCAAGCAGCATTTCAGTTGTTTTGAGTGGGCCGATGGCATTAACTTGAATCTGATGTTCGACACGTTCGTAGTCTATTTGGCCAAGAACTTCTTCAGACAAAATACCGGCATTATTGATCAGTACATCAATATCAATATGCTCTAGCGCTGCTCTTAACTGACGTAGATCCTGATCGTTTGTTACATCAACCCCCTCAATGACTGTGACGCCTGTGAGCGTATTCAACTCCGCAGAGCTGCGCCGACAAATAGCAAAAACAGCGTCGCCATGTTTCACATATTGTTGGACAAGGGCGAGCCCAATCCCCCGGTTTGCACCGGTAATCACGATATTCCTAGACATACTTTATATCCCCTATCCTGAATGCTGTTAGGGTCACGCGAGTGAGTACACTACACATGACCTAAGTGACTAATTTAAACTATTTAGAGATATTCATAGCCGATCGTACGTCGTCAATACTGAAAACGACGCCATTGCTTGCCCAGCCACTTTCCGGAATTTCGTCCATCAATAACCAGTGGTTCAAACGATTCTCAAAAGCACCGATAAAATCATTAACAATGGCATTAACGCTGATGGCTAGCGCCTGGGATTCGTCTTCATTAAGAGAGCCAGCGGGTGTGGTTACACGAATCAATATGGGCGGTGAATCTATGATTTGCTTGCCGACATAAACATCACCTTTTTCTTGCTCCGTATAATAGGCCCACGCTAGTGATTGAGCGGCAGGGTCTTTAGGGTTAGCGCCTTCGGCAGTCAGTACGGCGTCAGTAACGGCTTCGATAAACTGGTTACGAGTCGCTTTATCAAATGTACCTTCTTGAACTGTTACGCGAATAAGTGGCATGGTGTTTCTCCTAATAGGTTTATAAGTTTGCTCTTCTGGACTTGCTTACGCTTTGTCTGAGAAGATGCGTCCATAATAAGCCCTACCATTTTGAGCGTAAATGCGTTATTAATAGCACTCACTGTGCATAAAAACACACCCTGTGTTTCCATTGTTTTAACGAGCGGAATTGCTTTAACGGGCTGAATTACTTTAAGGCGCTGAGTTTGATATGAATTGGGATGACTTGAGATTTTTCCTTGCTTTGGCGAGAGAAGGCACGGTGAGTGGCGCGGGAAGATCTTTGAATGTAAAACACTCGACTGTCGCACGAAGAGTCGCTGCCTTTGAAGAACAGTTGGGAAGCCGACTGTTTGATCGTATGCCTTCAGGGTATGCCATGACCCAAGTGGGTGAGAATCTAATGCCTCACGCCCTGGGTATAGAAGAACTCGTAAACGCTGCAGACCGTGAAGTCTTTGGCATGGATGCCCAGTTGAGTGGCTCATTAAAGCTGGCCGCGTCTTATGATGTATATACCCGTCTCATCACACCTCATTTACACCTGTTTACTGATAAGTTCCCCGCCATTGAACTGGAGTTGCTCTCGTCTACCGGCCTGGTTGACTTGGGGAGTCGCCAGGCAGATATTGCGCTGCGTTTAAGCCCTAAACCACCTGAGTATTTACTAGGACGTGAGATTGTCACCCTGAGTCATGGGGTGTATGCAAGCGAGCGCTATTTGTTGGCTCGCCCACCTCAGGAACAGGTAATTTTGTGGGGGCAGGATAAAGCGATGCCAGAATGGGTGATCGATCATTTCCCGGATGCAAAGGTTGCTGTCAGAACCAGTGAAATAATGACCATGATGGAGGCGGTCAAAAATCATCTTGGTTTGGCTAGAATGCCTTGTTATGTAGCAGACGCTGAACCGACATTACGACGTTTAGATCTTACTTTAACGCCCTCAAACTGGAGCGTATGGGTATTAAGTCATGCGGATTTACGCGCCACTGCCAGAGTCAGAGCTTGTCGGGATTTTCTAATTGAAATTATTCAACAGCAGCGAAGCTTAATTGAGGGTTTAGACTCAAACTATTTCTAATACCTCATCGTCAAATTAGAGGTTTAAAAATAATTTATATGCTGACTAAGCTACTAGCTTACTAAGTTATAAGTTGGAATAGGTAGTCATTGCGTAAGAGGCTAACGGCAATTACTATTCTGTATTTGAACTGTACTACCCCTTATTCAATTAGCCACTATTCACTAACAACTATTTATTAACAACTATTTATTAACAACTAGGCCACTTTATGTCCCGCTCTAACAACAGGTCCAACTCTAGTGATGCACCTGAGAATGACAGTTTAAGAAAACGTTACGAGCTCATTCTGACCTCTATAGGTGAAGGTGTTTATGGCTTGGACAAAAACGGCAATACCACCTTCGTTAATCCTGCAGCAGAGAAAATGACCGGCTGGTCTGAAGCCGACCTTATTGGCAAAGTCGTTCATGAGTTTCATCATCACTCACATGAAAACGGCTGCCAGTATTTGGTTCAGGATTGCCCGGTATACAAAACCGTTCGAGACGGCCAACAACGCGAAGTTGATAACGAGGTCTTTTGGCGAAAAGATGGCTCTTACTTCCCGGTAGAATATATCGCCACCGCGATCACCCGTGACCATGAAATCGTCGGTGCCGTTATCGTCTTCAAAGACATCTCTGAACGCAAACAGTCTGAGCGTGAACTGAAGTCAGCATTAAAACAGGTTGAAGAGCTTAAAGAGCAGCTTCAAGCCGAAAATCGCTACCTAATGGATGAGATCCAATCTCAACATAATTTCTCCCGCATCATTGGTGAAGGCCCCGCGTTAAAGCAAATTCTAACGCAAATAGAGCACGTCGCACCGACTAATTCTAGCGTTTTGATTCAAGGTGAAAGTGGCACAGGAAAAGAGCTTATCGCCCGTTCTATTCATAGCGCGAGTCGCAGAAGAGATCGTCCCTTGGTCAAAGTTAATTGTGGCGCCATCTCTCCATCCTTAGTTGAAAGCGAACTCTTTGGTCATGAAAAAGGCGCCTTTACCGGTGCACTGCAAAAACGCGTTGGGCGTTTTGAACTGGCCGACGGCGGCACATTATTTCTCGATGAGGTGGGCGAGCTGCCCTTGGAAATACAGGTTAAGTTATTGCGCGTTATTCAGGAAGGCGAACTGGAACGACTCGGCAGCAACGAAACCCTGAAAGTGGACGTGCGTATTATCGCCGCCACTAACCGAAACATGCAAAATATGGTGGATCAGGGCGAATTTAGAAGTGATCTTTACTACCGGCTGAGTGTCTTTCCCATTATGGCGGTGAGCCTGAGGCAGCGCCATGAAGATATCCCCTCCTTGGTTAGTCATATCTTAGAGCGTTTGAATCTTCGACTGGGAAAACACTTTACCCAGGTTTCTAGCAAGGGAATGAGTTCACTATGCCAGTATGACTGGCCAGGAAATATTAGGGAGCTACAGAATGTACTTGAAAGAGCGGCCATCGTCGGCACCCCACCCATTTTAGATCTGGTAGATTTACCACAACAAAAAAGTCGAATGGGACAGCTGCCTACTGAGACTCAATTAAGTTTGCATGAAGCCGAAAAAAAACACATAGAAGCTGTTTTAGACTCGGTTAATGGCGTCATTGCGGGTAAGTTAGGGGCGGCTCAAATTCTTGACTTGCCACCCAGCACCTTACGCTCGAAAATGAAGAAATTAGGTATATCAATGTAAGCTTCATCGCAGCCGCACCATACCCCAACGGCAAAATCCTATTCACAACCTCTCTCCCTATTCTCAGAATCACTAGTCTAGCTTCCACATCTAAAACATACATTTTGGTGCTCGCGACATATCGCTCCGAGACGATATATCGCGTCGACATATCGCGCAGGCACCACAGCAGCCTAATAAAACACCAATATAAATACATATAATTCAATAAGATAGAAACGAATCCCTAAATGGCATAAGCATTGCTCTGTATTAACTACGAATCATCAAAACCCTCAGACGGTGACACAGAGTATGCAATACTATGTACCAATATAACGCGCAAGATAGATCCCAGCTTGAATCACGCAGAGTGATTTTCGAACGCCAGATTGAGCGAAATATCGAAGGTAAATTGAGTGATGAGGCTTTTCGCCCGCTTCGCTTACAGCAAGGACTGTACATTCAGCGACAAGCGCCGATGTTAAGGATAGCGGTACCCTACGGAATGTTAGGTGCCAAGCAATTGCGGACTTTAGCAAAGGTTGCCAAAGAGTTTGATAAAGGCTATTGCCACATCACCACGCGTCAGAATATTCAGCTTAACTGGGTCCAAATAGAGGCTGTACCGGAGCTACTTAAGACCTTAGCTCAGGCCGATCTTCACTCCATACAAACAAGTGGTAACTGCATCAGGAATATCACCTCCGACCCCTTTGCAGGAGTCGCAGGGGATGAACTATTTGACCCAAGACCCTACTGTGAAATTATCAGGCAATGGTCATTAGGCCATCCGGAATTTGCATTTTTACCCCGAAAATTCAAAATTGCAATTTCGGGTTCAAAAGAAGATAGAGCCATCACACAAGCTCACGATATAGGTTTACTAGCTGTACTCAATAGCCAACAAGAACGGGGCTTTCAAATCATCGTTGGCGGTGGGTTGGGCAGGACGCCGATATTAGGTTCGGTGCTGTCTTTATTTGTTCCAGAGCAAAACATTCTCGACTACCTCACGGCGATTATTCGGGTGTATAACCTTTATGGCCGCCGGGATAATAAATATAAAGCGCGCATTAAAATATTAGTCAAATCAATTGGCATAGATCAATTTAAACAACGAGTGGAACAAGAGCTAGTACATATACGCGCTCATAGCCAGCCACTCAGTGCCGAGAAAATCAGCGCCGTCATGGCTCACTTTCCCAGCCCTGTTTATCGTCAATTTGACCAAACTCAGCTAGCAAAATTACACCTTAAACACGCTGACAAGCCTGCTTTTTTAAACTGGTTTAATCGCAACACCGAAAAACATAAGGTAGATGGCTACCGCATCGTGACCCTGTCACTCAAAAACGCCAAGGCAGCACCAGGAGACATTCGCTCCGAGCAGCTTGAAGCCATTGCAGATATAGCCGAGCGTTTTTCATTTGGCGAGGTACGCAGCACTCACCAGCAAAATATAGTACTTGCAGACGTGCCGATCATCGAGCTTTTCGAGTTATGGCAGGCATTAGAAATATACGACCTTGCCGCCCCGAACATCGGCACGATTAATGACATTATTTGTTGCCCGGGTTTAGCGTTTTGCAGCCTCGCAAACGCTGAGTCGATTCCGGTCGCACTGAAAATTCAGAAAACCTTTGATGACCTAGATTATGTTTACGAACTAGGCGACTTAAGCCTGAATATTTCGGGCTGTATGAATGCCTGTTCTCACCATCATCTAGCCAATATTGGCATTCTGGGCGTGGATAAGAAAGGTCAGCAGTTTTATCAAATTAGCCTAGGCGGGGCAAAAGGCACGCAACCTCAATTAGGTAAGATTCTGGGCCCTTCTTTTGCTGCCTCCGCCGTGTCCGACATTATCGAAATAATCATTCAAACGTATCTCAGTCATCGACAAGATTCAGAGAGTTTTATTGATACCTATGCACGTATTGGTATCGCAACGTTCAAGGAGGCAGTATATGAACCTATTAATTAAGCAAGGTTTGGTACTCGAGGACCCTTGGGTAAAAGTTAACACTGTTGAGAGTCCATTGACCGACTACCCCTGGTTTTCTTTATTGCCACTGACCACGCTCATTGAACATCAAACATGGCCGCTACCTCAAACGTGGCTAGGTGCTTGGTTTGAGACCGAGACTCCCGCCAGCTTATTTACCAAACAGATTCTAGACCTACCACTGCTAAGTATTAATGTGCAGGACTATAGCGATGGCCGCTTCTTCTCTCTAGCGACGACCCTAAAACATACGCTTCGTTATCAAGGTGAATTACGCATAGCGGGCAATTTTTTACTAGATCAGATGGCCATGCTAGCAGGCTGCGGGGTTGACTCATTCTCATTACCGGCAGGCAGTGATTGTGAACATGCACTCTATATCTTGAATAATTCGCCACGCGCCTGTTTACCTACCTAAACACGCTCCATGCCTAAACCCTTTCCATACCTCAACATTCAAATAGTCAGGTCCCTTATGAGCCCTAATATCCCTCTCGTTAATATTGCTAACGACGCTGCAACGCAGGATCATACAGATACTAAAACCAGCGCTAAAACATTCAGTAAAGCTTTATATGTCTCGCCTGAGAAAATTTACGTGCGTAGCATGACCGGTTTTTTCCAAAAAATTCGCAGCTATTCCTTGTCCATGTTGCTATTTATGTATTTTGCATTCTGCTGGGTTAAGGTTGGCGGTGAACCTTTAATTTTATTTGACATTGATGCCCGTAAGTTTCACCTCTTTTGCACGACATTTTGGACGCAAGACTTCACGCTACTGGCTTTCGCCTTGATCATTTGCGCCTTTGGTTTATTTTTTATCACCTCGCTTTTTGGCAGGGTATGGTGTGGTTATAGTTGCCCGCAAACCGTTTGGTCGTTTATGTTTATCTGGCTTGAAGAGTTTTTTGAAGGCAGCCGGCACCAGCGAATTAAATTGGATAATTCCAGCACGAGTTTACAAAAAACCTTAAAAAAGAGCGCCAAGCACTTAAGCTGGTTACTGCTTTCTTTTGCGACGGCGATTACCTTTGTCGCTTATTTCTACCCTATCAGAGAGCTGCTTTCAGATATCTATTCGCTTTCATTAAGTAGTGATTGGGCTATTTTCTGGATTGTATTTTTCACCTCGGCAACCTATATCAACGCAGGCTGGTTACGCGAGAAAGTATGCATTTATATGTGCCCCTACGCGCGTTTTCAGTCAGTCATGTTCAATGAAAACACCCTGATCGTTGGTTATGACAAACGGCGCGGTGAGCCACGCGGCAGCCGTTCACGGCATCGTCATCATCAACAAGAACAAGCACAAAAACAAGATTTAGGTGACTGTGTTGAGTGTCAGATGTGTGTTCACGTTTGTCCTACAGGCATCGATATCAGAGACGGTTTGCAATACGAGTGCATCGGTTGCGCCTTATGCATTGACGCCTGTGACAGCATCATGAAGAAGATGAACTACAGCACCGGACTGATTCGCTATGCCTCTGAAAAAGAGTTTGAGACCGGCACCCGCCAAAGCAGGCTGGATAATAAAACCATCAGCTATGGCCTCATTTTAGCGGCTTCAATCGTTGTTTTCGGATTCATACTCGCCACCAGGCCATTAACCGAATTTTCAGTACAACGTGATCGTGGTGCCTTATATCAAGAAAATGGTATGGGTAAAATTGAAAATTATTACTCACTCAAAGTGGCTAACAAAACGGAAGAAGTACGGACCTTCTCCCTCGAAGTGGATGACATCAATGCTGAGCTTATCAACAAGATAGACTTCATTGTCGGCCCAAGCGAGCTCAGAACCTTTCCGGTGACTGTCGCGATGGACCCAAAGAAAATAAATCAGGCAAGCACACGTATTCAGTTCACCTTGCGCTTGGCTCATGAGCCCGCACAGAAAGTAAGCGCCGATAGTAAGTTTTTAGCGCCGGTAAATTCATGGTAAACAGCTACTATAACCTGGTTTATGGGGCATAAGGTTGTCCGAAAATCAGGTTTTTCCTAGCCATTTAAGGGCTTTGACCCCTTAAGTTTAATGAGCTTTATTTTGCTCTTCATTTCGCAGCCTTTGAAAGAAAAGGAATATGCCCCCAACTAATTTTCAGAATTGTAGCTGATCGCAACCGAGCTAGACGTTGATATGATAGTAATCTATTATTTATTAAAATCTTTTCGAATAAATAGAACACTAGGTAGCCCTTACACGGATACCATTAAATAAGATGATTATAAAATTATTCAATAAAATTCGCCTTTTAGTATGTGCTATTGAAACAAGGGCATCGATATATTTCACGCTTTTGTCCGCAGTATACCTCACTTTAACGGCTTACGATGCAAACTCTATGGATCTTAAGCTGGGCGTATCTGAAGGCAATTCTGGGGCCTTACGTTATGTTGACCAGAAATTTAACGGCGCACTTGCCGACAAATATACATGTGTGATTGAGAATACAGAATTAAATTGGTCTATTCGTGTTCTTCCACAGGCGCGTATATTGCACAATCTTCGGAATGGCGAACTAGATGCAGGCATTCCATTGGCTCACGGTAAGGATCGAGATGTCTACGCTGAGTTTTCTAGTACTATCTTTGACGCGCCTTTTTACTTATACACCAACGAAGAGCTTTCTATGCAAGACGATTTTTCTGGTTTAGTCTTCGGGACCCTACGAGCGTCATTCAATGTCGATTTAATAAACCAAAGAAATGCAAAGGCTTTGGAGCTGAACGAATATATGCAAGCGATTAAAATGACTCGATTGGGAAGAATAGATGGTGTAGTAATTCCAGCTCCTGTTGTAAGTAGTTTTAGCGAAGAGGTTCTAAAAGAGATGACTAAGCATGCTTTTGGGTCACAACCAGCAGGCATCTACATTTCAAAAAAAGCACCAAGACATAAACACATACTAGAGAAAATCAATGTAGCCATAAACGCGTGCCTAAAATTGAGCCAGCCAATCAAAACTAAATGAGCAGACCTGACACATAATAATCAACACCGGCTATTTAGGACATATATGCAACACAAGGTTGACCACATAGAACAACCTTTGGTCGCAATAATACCCAGAAATATACTGGGGATGTTAATCAGATCAGGTTTAAAATTAGCCCGTGTTACGCCCGCCTTCACTTTGTACCAAGACCATTGACAGCAGCACCAAGAAAATACCCGGTACGAGGGCCCACTGAAATATCGCCATGCCCAAAATAATACTCAGCGCGATCACAAAAACGGGCGTGAGAAAACTATAAGCTGCCACCTTGGTCGCACCTAACCTGATAGTGGCAAACTGTAAGATAAAAAAGCTGCCC
>Ga0105353_1001538_pt1 | contig 11388 bp, 9 predicted proteins | sample EN1Hudsemesocosm_2_FD_83657 | JGI IMG/M metagenome (GOLD analysis project Ga0105353, IMG submission 83657) | Methane-oxidizing microbial communities from mesocosms in the Hudson Canyon - EN10B Hudson Canyon | ecosystem: Environmental > Aquatic > Marine > Cold seeps | place: Hudson Canyon...
AGACGCAGGAGACTCAAGATGGAGCGTAATGAGAAGAAGCAGGAGGATTCCTCAGCGGAGGAGCAGAAAATCGCTGAGCTGGCCATGGAGTCCGAGTTCGGCAAACTCGACGACAAGATAGTGGTAGTCGATGAGGCGTACTTCGAAGAGGATGTGGTGGAAGAGAAGCCCAAGGAAGACGAGGAAGACTGGTGGGAGAGCTAGTTGTTCAGGTGTCCGTGGACCCGCTCAGCCATCGCCTTACCTATTCCCGGAACCTCGCGCAGCTCCCTGACGCTCGCATGTTCTATCCCGCGCCTGCCTCCGAAGTGGCGGAGCAAGGCCTGAATCTTCTTCGCCCCAAGCCCACCGATCTCCTCTAGAGGGTCGCCTATCGCACCCTTGCCACGCCGCTTCCTGTGGTAACGGTTGACGAAACGGTGAGCCTCATCGCGAGCATGGACGAGAACCCTGCCGTGCTTGCTTAGAATCTGCGCCTTGTGACCGTCCATGTGAAGCGTCTCCTCGCGCTTGGCCAGCGCCGCTACCGGGAAGCGCCCGGCCAGGCCGTGGCCGTCCAGCATTCTCAGGATGCTTGACAGGTGGGTCTCTCCACCGTCTAGCAGCAGCAGGTCGGGCCAGCCATCTTGGTGCTTCAACCACCGCTCGACCACCTCAGACATCATCCTGAGATCGTCTGGCGCGTCGCTCTTGACCCGGTAGGTCCGATACTCCTTCTTCGCCGGTCTGCCATTGCGCAGTACGACTGACGCCCCGACGCGCTCGTCACCCTGCAACTGGGCCATGTCAAAGCACACGATATGGTCAAGCGTATCGAGCCCGAGCAGCCTCGCCGCATCATCAGCGGCAGCCTGCTCAAGGCTGCCCGACCGCCTCTTCTGGTGGTGTTCGACCTGCACCTCGGCGTTCTGATCAGCCATTCCGCGTAGTAAAGCCAGTTCGCCGCGTTGCGGCACTCTGACCTCGACGGCGCCGGCGCGCCGTTCGACCAACCAAGCCACCATCGACTCGCCGATAGGTGCTGGGACGAGGACAGTACGTGGGGGCTTGGTGCTCGAGTAGTGCTCAGCGAGGACACAGGCGACCGAATCGGCAATATCGCCTCTGTGAATCAACGGATACTCGAGTTGCCCCTGGACGATGCCGTCCTTCGCGTTCAGGACCACAACCATTCCATTATCTCCTCTGGAGGCGAAGCCAATGGCGTCGCAATCTTGGTAGAACCTGCTGTACACTACTCTCTGCGAGACAGTCCTCTGGACCGCGCCGATTAGGTCACGCGTCCTAGCCGCCGCCTCGTATTCCAGTGCTAGCGAGGAGGCATCCATATCCTTCTGGAGTGACTCGATTAGGACGCCCGCGTCACCGTCAAGGACGCCGATTGCAGCCGCAATGCGCTCATCATACCCAGTCGCATCGATACAGGGCCCGTGACACAGTCCGATATGCATCGCTAGGCAGCCTTGCGGCAGTAACTCAGGGCAATCGCGGATGCCGAAGTGGCGACGCAGCAACTGAATAACTCGCTTGGCCGCGCCGGGATCGGCGAAAGGACCCCATCGGAGTGAGTCCTCAGGAGGATGCCGTGTGTAGATGATGCGAGGGTGCTCATGGTCAGTCAGGGCGATGAAGGGATACGATTTGTCGTCCTTCAGCATCGAATTGTAGCGAGGTTCGTGCTCTCTAATCAGCTGCCTTTCGAGAATCAGGGCATCGCTCGGACTCTTGGTGACGATGAAGTCAACGCGGTCTGAGTCCTCGACCAGTCGGGGAACCATCTTCCGATCGGGATTGGGTACGAAGTACGACTTGACGCGAGAACGCAGGTCAGTGGCCTTCCCGACATAGGTGACCCGCTCGTCAGCCCGCCTGAATAGATAGACTCCGGGCTTGCGGGGCAAGTCAATACTAGTAGGGTCAAGCGCCATGTAGGTTGATGCGCTGCAGGTGAACGCCCATGAACCCGTGCCTTCACTCGGGCGCCATGCTCTCCGAGGCGCAGTTGCGAATCCTATCTCGCCTCGCGCAGTTTGGAGGCGAGTTGGAGGCCGCATGGGACGTGCCCAGGGCGCTATCTCTGCCCGGACTCGCAGAGTCGCTAGGAGTGGTTAGGTCGGCCCTGCACGCACCACTCTCCTCACTCGAAGCTGAGGATTACGTCTCGACTCGCTCAGCTCACGTCACCGGTGGTGGCTCGCGTCGTCGCATAGTCGTTCACATTACAGATATTGGCCGTGAGGCCATCTCAGAACTCGAAGAGCCCTCGCCGGCCCGCAGAGGACGCAGCTTCGGCCCCCTGCCTGAGCAGATTTCCCTTCACGGCAGAGACGAAGATACAACCAGCCTCTCGGACTCATTACTCGCCGGATCAAACGTGCTCCTGAGTGGCCTACCCGGTGTCGGCAAATCCAGTCTCGCCCGCGCCGTCGCAGAGCAGGTCCTGTGCATGGGCTGGACTGTGCGATGGGCCTCCTGTGGCTCCGATACCGATGCAGCGGGCGTAGGTCAGATGTGGTTGGGTGAAGATGCGCCTTCGTCTCCTTCAGCTATCATTGGCGCCTCTGACGGCTCGAGGACCTTACTGGTCCTCGACGAGGCCCAAGAACTGCATCCGCGCCACGCTACAGGTGTGGCGGAATTGCTTGACGAGGCATCACCGGGAAGCTCTTCTGTACTCGCGGTGTCAAGATCCCCGAGCCCCTTCGGACTTCCAGAGGGCTTCTCCGAGTTCAAGCTCGAGGGACTGGCTCTCAAGCACGCCGGATCCCTGCTCCCGAGTGACACCGACACCGCTACTGCTAGGAGCGTCGCAGAGGCCCTGGGTGGCCACCCCCTCGCTCTCCGCCTGTGGTTGCCTGGTGAAGAGGTACCTGAGCTCGGCGAGGCTGTCCAAGAGTACGTTGAGTCTACGGTGATGCACAGACTCAGCGACGAGGGCACGGGAACTCTGGATGAGTTCTGCATCTCCCCTTCGTCACTACTGGTCAGTGAACTCTTCGAGGGAGAGGGTGCGAACGAGCTCGACGATTCCGCCATACTGAGGTGGAGCGGCGTTATGGCCGAGCCCCACCACCTGATTCGCAATGTTCGCCGAGGCTCCTGGTCAGATGAGCAGTCCAATGTACTGCACGCGCAGGCGGCTGGTAGATGGGCCACTAGACAGGGAGCCAGAGCACGCAGGATGGAAGGCCATCACATGGTTCACTCCGGAGAGACCGACGCCGAATGGATTTCCGAGCACATCCAAGCCATAGCCGAGCAGGACAGCGCTGCAGCTGCGGTCTTGCTCGAACAGGCTGTTAGCCTAAGTGAGGACGAGTCCATCAGGGAGGCAGCCGTCGATCTCGCTCTGGAGCGCGGCGAGGCGGAGATAGCCGAGTCTCACATCGAGAGCCTGAGCGTAGGTGTCGGCAGAAAACTCCGCTCCGCTCGGCTGGCTCGGCTCCGGGGTGATCTGAGGTCCGCGGAAGATATTGAGGCCAGCGCAATGGCTGAAATGACGCCCGCCGAGCATACCAAGGCAGCCATCGCATCACTAGTGCGCCGATACGATGACCGGTTGCCCGGGCGCATTGACCGCCAACTAGCGCAAGAGTTGACTAGAGCCGCAGATGCGGTGGACGTGTCCGCACTGCCGGAATCAGAGCGCAGCGCCGGCAGCCTCGCCCTCGACCTCATCAGGCACGGTATCGCTCTCGAAATCGACGATGTCTCCGCTGCCGCGAAGGCGCACAGCGCCCTTGAATCTGCAATGGGTCCCGAACACCCTCACATGGCAGTGCTCGACCTGCGCGCGCGTCTCTCTTCGCGAACCGATGGGAGTGCCTCAGCAGAGACACTCAGCTTAGCTAGGTCGTTGATTGAGTCGCGTGAGGACCTCGGCGAGAGGATTCGCCTCATCCACGCAGCTCTCGAGTCTACCGACAGCCACCCTGACTGGCTTGTTGAGGCCCACGCCTCAGTTGCCGCCATGCCGCTGCGTGAAGACCTCGCAATGCACCGCCGTCTGTGCGCCCAGCGCTGGTACTGGCGCGGTGTCCTCGAACCCGAACGCAGATTGTCACACTGGAGAGAGGCTGTAAGCAGGTTCAGGATGGCTGAGTGTAGTGCAGCAGCAACAGAGCTCATCGGCAGAATAGCGAGAGCAATCTAGATCTCTGCACCGATGAGGGTGCGTGTCTCAGTGATTCCGGGAATCGACCTGACTCCCTGAACGATGCAACGAGTCAGTTCGGCCTCGTCATCGGCCTCAATCTTGACGAATAGGTCGTGAGGGCCGAAGACGATCCACTGCCCGACCACTCCCTCGATGGCACCTACGGCCTCCCTGACAGCAATCTCGCAGCCTACCTCGGTCGTGATGAGAACGAATCCGACAGCCATTCTCACACCTCCACCGCAATCAGCGTCTCAGTCTTGATGATTCCAGCCACTGAGCGCATGTTACCAATCAGAGTCTTGGCCATCTCTCCTTCGTCAGCGAAGTCAATGCGAGTCACCAGATCGTACTCTCCATAGGAGACGTGAGTCTCTGTGACGCTGTCAATTTCTAGAAGTGCCAGATACACATCTCTCTCAAGTCCCGGCTCTACCTTAATCAGAACGAAGGCAGTACTCATTCTCAGTCCTCAACGCCATCGCGCTCGGTCGCTGTTTATGACCTCTGCTATACGTTAGTTCAGTCCCACTCACGTGTGCGCAAGGGATAACAGGCGGACAGAGAGCGGACTAGCCATGCAAGCATCTGTTTCGGCAGTTCGCAGGCGTGCTGTAGTACTTATTCTCCTGCTGCTGCTTTCAGCCTCTCCACTGGTCCCGGCTACGTTTGGTGCTGTGTCCCGCTCGACCACCGTGTGGTCGGGAACTGTGGTGCTTCAGGACGGCTACACAGTGGAGAGCGGGGACATACTCGTAGTGCAATCTGGAACCACCATCCAGCTCGGCGACGATGAGAACATACTCGTGGCTGGAAGAATCACCATGCAAGGCACGAACACAGCGCCGGTACTACTCGAGTCAATCTTGGGCAATCACGACGGCATCGTGTTCAATTCGAGCAGCAGCGGGCTGGGCTCAAAGATAGAGAATCTCACAATCACCGACGCGGAGTATGGCGTCACCATCTATGACAGCGATCCGACCATGAACGACCTCACGATCATCAACGCTGACAGGGTTGCCGTTGACTTGTTCGACGGAGCCTCACCACGAATCAATGACCTCATCATAGATGGCGGTGGTCAGGATGTCCACGGATTTTCCACCTCATGGCGCTATGGCATCGGACTTTCCGTTGGGGCGTACTCGGCCCCCATCATTGATGGCATGACCGCCGATGGCCTGATTACCCGTGGACTGAACTACTGGGGTAATTCGGGCGGTCTAATTTCAAACCTAGAGATATCTAATGTCAGCGGCTCCACCCTCGCTATCGCTGCCGGGATATGGGTGGAGGACTCAATACCACTGATATCGGACTCCAGCGTGAGCCGCTGTGACAACGGTATCTTCGTGCGCCACATCACCTCCGGATGGACTACCCGTCCGACCTTTGTGGGAATGACAGTGGAGGACAGCCAGTACTATGGTATCATGGTCGAGCAATACAACCACAGCCAGTACTCCAACGTGCCTCACAATGCCGTCTTCAACGATCTTGAGGTGAGGGGGACGGGAGGGCCGGGGGCCAAGACGCCTGGGCTTGCCTACGCCGCATTTGAGGTCAACACCAGCGGAGTGCATGTCACTGACGCATTAATCGAGGACAACGCCGCTGTCGGCTTCAAGGCCTACATGATTGGTTCCTCGACTATACTCAACGAGATTGACCTCTTGAGAAATGGCAGACCGAGCGCCACAGCTCCTCTCAATGACAGGGCTGGCATGTTCATGCGCAGCGCCAATTGGGCCCCTACCATCAACGACCTAGTGGTCCGCAACTCTACGGGGCCGGGCGTACTGCTGTGGAAGGGAGGCGCTCAGGGCGCTGATTGGGTGATAGCCGACAACGGGGCTACCGGGGTTGATATCCGCGAGTTCCACCCCGATTTATCTGGGGTAATCAGCACCGGCAACGGCGGACACGGTGTCTCGGTCAGAGACTCTAGCAATGTCGAATTGGCATACGTGACGACCTACCAGAACGGACTCGGAGCGGCACTGCCTCAACTCGGGGCCGGTTTCTACTTCCACGAGTCTAATGACGTCATGAGCGGCGGCAAGAACTCGACCTGCTTCGAGTGCACATCAATCGAGGACCAATATGGATTCGTGGTACGCGACAGCATCGATCTGCAATTGCTCTCAGTTGACATTAGGGATTCCGTCAACGCCCCAGCACTGGACATCGACAACAGTGGGATGGACCACGACGGCACGATCATCATGGATGATATCAAGATCAACCTCAATTCGACCGGTCACTCAGTCACGCTGGACGAAGTCGACGGTCTGGTCCGAGGACTCGACATGAACGGCGACAATGGCGGCCTGATGTGGGACGCCAGTAGTCAGGAGATCTCGTACCTTGAGAACAGCGTAATTCGCGGCAATACCGATTCCTGTTTCGACATGGTCGATCACAGCGAGTTGTTCGTCCACAATGTCGCAATGGCTTGTTATTCCGGCGCTCCGGCAAGCGCCACCTCCAGTTTCGTCAATTTCACCGACTCGTGGTTCACCAGTGGATTCGCCGATAGTTTCGAGATGTTGGGCGACAGCCATCTGCGTTGGATATCCTCAGGCGATCTCGACACACCGACCTACACTGGACAGGACAACATCCTCGATGTGATGTGGATGGTCGAGGTCCATTCCGTCAACCAGCACCTGTTACACATCCCTCATGCCGAGTTCAACCTCACCTTCGACCTGTACGAGTCCGAGCACACAGGCACCCTGCCATACTCAGGACACTACTCGTACGGCCCCTTCATCGGTGAGCGCTGGACTCCGATGCAGGGCTGGTCCGACGTCAACACGGTCCACACCGGTTGTGACTACGATGGCGTCCACAACGACACTACAGCAGTCGACCTCGACGCGGATATCTCGGTGTTCTGCCGTCTTGAGCTGTCCAATCAGCCGCCTTTCATCCTGTGGGACTCGCCCGAGCATGAGGCGGTCTATGCCAGCGGTGGCCAGGTGGTCTTCGACGCCAATCGGTCATGGGACCTTGACTTCGACGAATTGAGTTACAGCTGGACCAGCAGCATTGATGGCGATCTGTTGAGCGTGTGTGGCTCGCCCCAGGGCGGAAACAACTCGTCGTTCACTGCCAACCTCAACGCCGCCGTCTGCCTCTCAGATGGAGTTCACCAGATTACCCTCGAGGTCTGCGACAGCCAGAACCAATGCGTGCAGGAGGTCCGTGAGATTGAACTGGTCAACCTGCCCCCGGTGCTCTCGGTCGGAACAACACCACAGATCTCTGCCTGGGGCACCCTCTACCTCGGAATCACTGCCAACGTTACTATCCACCTAGGCAGCACGTACGACCCAGAGGGAGACGAACTGCACTGCTGGGTGGAGGCCTCCTATGAGCAAGGGACCGGTCAGCCGCCTACAGGAGACGCAGAGTGCCCTGCCACAATCATCCACACCTTCCCGGGCGCACCCAACCAGTTCTCGGTGACGGTGTACGCCTCGGACGGCGTCAATGTCCCCGTCTCGTGGACCTTCAACGTCGAGCTCTACAACGAGATACCAGTGGCAAAGCTGGAGATTACTCGTACGGGCATGACATCGTCGGCAACTGTGCGACTTGACGGAACTGCGACCTTCGACCCTGAGGGTGATGGAGTCAAGTTCGAGTTCTGGAGCGACCGCGACGGCCTTCTCGCCTCTGGGGTGACACCTGACTCGGCAGTCGAGTGGATTGGGACTCTGTCGAAGGGAGATCACATCATCACGATGTACGCGAGCGACGATCGCCCCAACCATGCAGGTATGTGGAACTCAGCCACTGCCGAACTTAGCGTATCCAACTCACCGCCCGTGGCGCTGATCGCCAGCCCGTCCGACGGGATACTGACTGACTCTGGTGAGCTACTGGTCTTCGATGCCACTGGTTCGGGGGACTGGGACGCTGCTTGCATCGACCTGCCTGACAACGGTAGTGGGCTGGTCTGCAATCCCTTTGCGGAATTCAGCACCGACTTAGTCAGCGTGCTCTGGGAGAGCGATCTGTTGAGCGAGCCGATGGGTAGCGGATGGGTGTTAGAGACTAGGTTGCCGGAGGGCGTGCACCAGGTCACCCTAACTGTCGAGGACGGCTCAGGGATCTCGGATGTGGCTGAGATTATGGTCAGGGTCGATGAGTCGGCCCCGGTCCTCGTCCTCGACTCGCCAATGCCCGATATCGAGGTCTACTCCAATCTAGCTGTGCTGTTCGACTTCCGACGCTCGTTCGACCCCGACGGCGACGACTTCACCGTCAGCGTGTACTCTGACCTGATGGCCGAGCCGATACTTGAGGACAAGACGGCAGACTACTGGTACAACGACTACCTGCCGGCCGGAGAACACACGCTGCGCTTCGAGCTGATAGACTCCAACGGGATGCAGCGTACCCACTCACAGGCACTCAAGGTGCTGGAGACCGGGCCCGTGGCGGGAATCTCCGGCCTCTTGGAGGGCCAGTACATCCCACCGGGCGAGCCCGTGGTACTCAACGCCTCGGCCTCCTACGACTACGATGACGACATCGTACTCTACCAATGGGTCCTGAACGACGGAACGCTGCTGAGCGACAAGATAGTCCACACTGCGAACTTCCCGCCCGGACCCGTGCGCATCGACCTACTGGTAAAGGACTCAAGGGGCGACTCATCCTCGGCCTCAATCAATCTCACAATCGGTTCAAGTTCGCCACAGTTGTACGAACTCGAGGCCTCGCCGAGTAGCATTGGCCTTGAGGAGCCGACGTCGGTACTCATCACGGTACGACTCGTAGACCCCGACGGCACCACCACCTCCGTGCGCGGAGAGCTGCGCGCGGGCGGGGTGTCGCAGTCCCTCGAGTTCCGGGATGATGGCATGGAGGGCGACCAGTTTGCCGGTGACGACATCTGGACTTACATATCGGTCTGGACCCTGACGGGGAGCAGCGCGAGGGTGGAGGTGTGGGCGCTCGACGGCGACATGGTCAGCCCAGGCCTCGTTGAAGTCATTCCTATCGAGTCCCCGGATGACACGAGCATGTTCGACTGGCTGCTCGGATCAGGTCTCCCGTTCCTGATTATGGCCCTGACTCTAGCTGTAATGGCGGGAATAGCCTACGCGAGCACCCGCAGGAGGCAGGTCTCAAAGGACCTCGAGATGATTGAGTCATGGTCCGGATTCGACCCACGAGAGTTGGATGAAGAGTTTGAGGATTGAATCATACAACAAGGGAGGGAGAAAATGGGAAAAATAAATCTCAAAGACAAACTATCTCTGTTTTCAGAACACTGGTCACCAAAGGTAATCGCAGAGATGAACGATTACCAATTCAAATTAGTCAAAATTCAGGGTGATTTCGTTTGGCATAATCATGCGGATACCGACGAGGTGTTCATCGTAATCAAGGGTGAGATGAAAATCGAGTTTGAGAATGAGACTGTGGAATTGAGTGAGGGTGACATGTATGTGGTCCCAAAAGGAGTTAATCACAAACCCCGTGCTGAATCTGAATGCGAAATCATGCTCGTTGAGCCTTGCGACGTCGTCAATACTGGCAGCACAGAAGGCGAATTAACAGCCTCCAATGATGTCTGGATTTGACATTGAGGCGCAGATTCAGGATAGTGATTGTTCCCACGGTACCTCAAAGATGAGGCTGCAGCATGTCAGCGCACCTTCGGCTTTCGCCAGCTCCGAGGCGACTACGGGCCGTGCATCATAGCCTAGGGCAGAGAGGCGCTGACCGGTCCTAGGGAAGTCAGCCGCGAAAAGGACCGTACTACCAATGCGGACGACGTTGGCCGCACTCGGCTCCGACGGGTCGACCGAGATACAGGCATGCTCGGGAAAGGCCCCGGCATCAACCCATTCAGGATTGATGAGAAGGGTGTCGTCCGAGACCACGGTCACTGCTGACTTCAGGTGGAGACATCCGTTGAACTCAACCTCCTCAACGCTGTAGCCGTGATCGGCAACCAGAGCTCTCAGCTGGCGAACGGCCTCGGTATTACTACGGGTGGAGATGCCGACGTAGATGTCCTTAGCCACGACCACGACGTCCCCTCCATCGAGTATCGCGGGTGCCTGAATGTACTTGAGCGAGCGGTGCGGTGCGAGCGCCTGTTCGATTGAAGGTCGTTCGCCACGCCGGGAAAGCGCCCCTGGCCTTGTGATAACTGCGATCTCATCAAGCACGATGGCGATGTCTTCGACGAACACCGAATCAGGAAAATCTAGTTCCTCGTCAAGGTGTTCGACCCGGCAACCGAGCTCCTTGAGAATCTCTTCGTAGAGGCTGTGCTGGGTCCGCGCGTTTTCGACATCAATCGCTTCACGCTCGAGGAAGGTCAGCTCGCAGGTCCCGATGGCCGGACTAACTCCTCTGGTGATTGCTACACGCATTCGCTTCATAGGCAGATAGTCTGAGAACATAAAGTAGCGGAACATCTCCCGTCCTGCGTGGAAACCGGGTTGCATGGCAAGGTCGTGCTCGTCACCGGCGGTGCTGGTGGCATAGGTCAGGCCATCTGCAGAGCATTCGCCGCCGAGGGCGCCCGCGTTGTCGTGCATCATTTTTCCTCGTCTGCCGCAGCCATATCGCTGGCCGAGGAAATCGATGGAATAGCCATCCATGCGGATTTGCGCGATGACAAGGAAGCACTATCGATGGTTCGAAGCATTGTCTCTGAATTAGGAGGCCTCGATATTTGCATCGCCAATGCCGGTCACTATCCCACACCGTCCAAGCCGCTTTGGGAAATTGACGGTGAGCGTTGGGCCTCCACCATTGACTCCAATCTGGGAGTGACAGTGAGTACTGTTCGGGCCTTCCTTGGCTACGCCGCAGAAGTTGGACAGGGGTCAATTGTTCTGATTGGTTCGACAGCAGGTATCTACGGCGAATCAGGACATGCTGACTACGCTGCTGCGAAGGGAGCCATCACATCAGGTCTGCTGAAGTCACTAAAGAACGACGTCTCCCAGATCGGCGGTGTCCGCGTTAATGCCGTCGCTCCAGGATGGACTGTCACGCCAAAGAAGGCCGAACATGGGGTTGACGAGGGGCTAGTAGAGCGTGCAACTGCGACGATGGCACTGAAGAAGCTCGCTACCCCTGAGGATGTGGCTAAAGCGGTGCTCATGCTAGCTTCGGACGAGATATCAGGGCACATCACGGGCCAGGTCATCGAGGTCGCGGGCGGAATGGAAGGACGTTTAATTCCTTGA
>Ga0105353_1001566_pt1 | contig 11289 bp, 9 predicted proteins | sample EN1Hudsemesocosm_2_FD_83657 | JGI IMG/M metagenome (GOLD analysis project Ga0105353, IMG submission 83657) | Methane-oxidizing microbial communities from mesocosms in the Hudson Canyon - EN10B Hudson Canyon | ecosystem: Environmental > Aquatic > Marine > Cold seeps | place: Hudson Canyon...
ATGCCAAAGCGTTATCCGCTGATCTTAGTACTCAAATGTCGACACTTTTAAATGCATGGCAAAATGAGGGCGACAATTATCTGTATCAGCTATCTACAGCCGGTAAGGGAAGCAGTCGATACGATTCTGTGAGAGATGCGCTTAAAGAAATTTCAGACTCTCTTTTCTATTTGGATACTAACGTGAAAGACAGCAAGCTTGCCATACCAACTGGCTTAAGTAGTGATTGTTTGGAAGTAAGCTGTCCTGAAAGTGTTGAATCAACCGAAGCACATCACTCGATTGAAAATATCAAATCCAATCTGCAAGGCTTTTTGGCTGTATTAGAGGGCGGTTTGAATGATTTGCTTGCTGAAGTTGGTCAAGAAGCAATTACAAATTCCATGCTGGTGGATATCAACTCAGCTTTAACTCAATTGGATGAGTTTTTAGGAACTTTGCACTCAAGTGTGACGGGAATTAATGCAGACGATTGTATTAACAGCACTTCAACAAATCGTATAGAACCTGCTTGCGCCCTGCATGCTGATATCAAAAATATTACAGATCAGTTGAAGTCAGATTTTGTATTGGCTTTGAGCTTGTCTGTACCTGCCACCGCGGAAGGTGATAACGACTAGCGATCATCTACGTTACGTCTGGGGGGAATAAATGCTATTTGTTCCTCCCATATTTCTTTTTAAGATCAATATAAGTAGTTAGATTTTATGAAAAACAAACCATTAATTATTGCTATTTTTGCGCAAAGTCTAATTTGGCTTTCCGTTAATGTATTGGCAGAAAATACAGATCAAGACGAACTTTCATCAAGCAGCAGCTCATCACCTGATAATACGCTTAAACGTGAAGATATCTATATTACGGGTGGTGCAGAAGAGATAAAAAAACAACCCGGTTCCGCGCACCTTATTGATACAAAAGAGATCGAGAAATTTGAATACACCGACATCAATCGCGTATTAACTCAAATACCAGGCGTCAATATTCAGGAAGAAGAAGGTTATGGTCTTCGCCCAAATATTGGGCTGCGCGGGGCACACCCTCACCGTAGTCGTAAAATAGCACTCATGGAGGATGGTATCTTGATTGGTCCAGCACCTTACTCAGCGCCTGCCGCTTATTACTTTCCGATGTTTGCCAAAATGGAAGGTATTGAGGTGTTCAAAGGGCCTGCGGCAATAAAATATGGTCCGAATACCGTTGGCGGGGCCGTCAATCTGGTGACACGCTCAATCCCGGAGGAAAACAAAGGGCGCTTAAATATTGCCTATGGTGAAGACAAATTTTCCAAAGTACATGGGTATTATGGCCAGCGTGGCGACCAATGGGGATGGATGATTGATGGTTTGAATCTGCAATCAGATGGCTTCAAAGAACTTGATACCGGAAATGACACGGGTTTTAATAAAAATGACGTCACTTTTAAAGGCCTAGTAAACAGTGATATCTATGCCGATATTTACCAGCAACTTGAGCTAAAAATTCAATATTCTGATGAAGATTCAGACTCTACTTATACCGGCCTTACAGAGGATGATTTCAACGAAAATCCTTATCGTCGTTATGCCGGTAGTGATCGTGACCATATGGATGCGAAGCATACTCAATATATGTTGAGTCACTATATTGAATTCGATCCAACTTTTTCATTTACGACAAAAATATATCGAAATGAGTTTGAGCGTTTGTGGTCGAAACTTAATGGCTTTAATTCGACCACCTCGCTGACGGATATTCTGGCCAATCCAAATACACCTGATAATGTTGAATTCATGAAAGTACTGAAGGGTGAGACCAATTCGGTAGATCTTGGCCCCGATGGCACGCTAATTATTGGCAATAATGATAGAGACTACCTCTCTCAGGGGGTGCAGTTTATAGCACACTGGGAACCACTCATACTGGGTGTACCTAATGAATTTGAATTTGGATTACGCTACCACAATGACCAAATCAAACGTAATCATTCTGAGGACAGATTTTTGATGACGTCAGGTCAGCTCATTTCTGATGGTAGTGCTACCGTAGCGACTACCGTGAACAAAGACTCAACGGATGCGGTATCGTTTCATGTTCAGGATAAAGTTGAAATAGGCAACTGGACTGTTTCGGGTGGCGCACGAGTAGAATTTATAGATTCTAAGCGTGAAGATCGGTCAGCAACCAATACTCAGGATACGATCGAAAATAGTGATACGGTTGTTATTCCCGGTGGCGGTGTATTTTATCAGCTAACGCCAGAGTTTGGTTTGTTAGGCGGTGTGTATAAAGGCTTTACGCCTGTCGGGCCTGGACAGCTATCTGATATTGAACCTGAAGAAAGTGTTAATTACGAAGCGGGTTTTCGCTATTACCAAGGTGCGTTCAGTTCTGAAATGATTGGGTTCTACAATGACTACTCCAACATAAAGGGCGTTTGCACATTTTCGTCAGGTTGTAAGGAGGCTGATATTGACAAGGAATTTAATGGCGGTGAAGCCAAGATTAAAGGCGTCGAGTTTTCAGCGGGTTATCGGTTTGAATTGGCAGACTTAAGTTTTCCTATAAAATTAAATTACACCTTCACTGATGCAACTTTTGCCAGCAATTTTGGTTCTAGTAACCCAGATTGGGGAGTAGGGGATATTGAAAGTGGCGACCTTTTACCTTATATACCTGAGCACCAATATAGCTTTTCGACCGGCATTGCAGCAAAGAAATGGCGTATAGATACGGTGTTGAAATACGTGGGTGAACGTAATGATACGGCTAACGAAAATGTGAGCCCCTCAAATCGTGTGATTGATAGTTATACGGTCGTCGACCTGAAGGGAAGCTACAATATCACGCAGGATATGCAAATCTACACCAGCATAAAAAATATACTGGATAAAGAGTATGTGACTTCACTCCGCCCGTACGGTGCTCGCCCAGGGGCTCCCCAGCTTGCTCAAGTTGGTATGAAGGTTAGTTTTTAATGCTGCGAGGGAGGTAGTATTGTCGTTATATTGGTCTCTAGATTTATGATCTGGAGATCAATGTTTATTAATTATGACTCTGTGACTGTTTGATATAAATCTTAGGCTCAAAGTTGTGCCTGAATATTTCCAGTATTGACGTCTTATTGCTTATTGTTCGAATGCAATGCTCAGGCTTTTTAAATGAGTGATTTCAATCAATTTTGAAGATAGTTATTCCAATCTTTCACGGTTTGTTTCGTTTGATTATTCAATTGCGTATTTTCAGCTAAAAGGCTGAACAGTGTTGTTGCTTCTTTTATTTGACCCTGTTCATAGTAGGCATAACCAAGTGATAGCTGTAGGTTGATGGCTTCTTTTTCGTTGGCGAGTTCCAGTGTCAGTAGTAGGGTGTCTATCGATTTTTCCCAGTTTTGTTGATTTAGATATAGCTGACTTAATAGCTGGCCAGGCCTTGAATTTGTTGCTGTCGATAGCGCTTTATCCAATATTGGAATTGCGTGCTGCGGCTCTTGTGCTTGGATGTAAGCACTCGCCAGTAGAGTAAGGTTTTCTGGCGTCACCCACACAATAAAATTGTCGAAGCCTTGGTGCAAAATTCGAGTGGCTTTATGTGGGTAGCCCGCTTGTATTAGGCGTTGAGCCAAGGCGGTATACTCAGTTGTATCATCCAGTAGTCCTTGCTTGTAAGCGACTTCTAATACCGCTAATGCTTTTTTAGATTGGTTGGTTTCATCATATAAACCCACTAACTGCATACGATAAGGTTTGCTTTTGTCAAAATGCACAATGAGGTTTTTTAGCACGCCGATGGCCGCTTCAAAATCTTTTAGCTCAATGTAGCTTACCAATAATAATTGGTGGTGGTATTCCGATGGTTTCTTTCCTTGACGGGCTGACCATGTGATTGCTTTATTTAAATATGTACTGGCCTTTGGGTACTGTTTTAATTGCAGGTAGATGCTACCTATTCGAGCAAACACCGCTTCGGTAATCTCTTTTTCAGTCGCATAATCGAGCCAAGTCGTTAAATATGTAATAGCTAGTTGTAATTCGGCGTCGTCTACTTCTTGTTCTTCTTCTATTTTATTCGCACTCTGTTGGCTCATAATTAACTGAGCAATGTCATAGCGTAGTTTTTGTTGGTTTTCTCTTGCGAGTGAATTTAGGCTCAACGCAATACGGAGTATGGTCAATGCTTTGTCCATCTCTTGTCGGTTAACATATATGTATCCTGCAGTTTTGAGCACCACGGCAGACTCATAGGCGTTATCTTTTACACGTAATATGAGTTTGTTGAGGCGTTTAAAGGCTTCATCATATTGCTTATGATCGATTGCTACTTGTACTTTAGTCAGTAATTTATAGGTGCCTTTGGAAACTAAAGACTTTTTACTTTTACCGCCGCTTTCACTGGCTTCAGCGACATTCGCAGGCATTTGAAAGTCTGTCGCTAGCGACAAGCCAGAAATGCTTAACAGTAGTAAAGCAATTATGAGGTGAGGCCATTTAAGCTTGCTGTTCATTTAACGAATCTCGACATCAATTTAATCCAAATACTAGCTTTTGTTCAGCTGGCCTTTGCTGCGGTATACCAGCAATTAATTGAGGTGAAAATTTCCAACGTGATATTGCCTTGATTGCAGCTCTATCGAAAATTCTAGGGGGATCAGATTCTATAAGTCGTACATTGGACACCGTTCCCTCTGTTGTGATTATAAAACCGACCTTCACCCATCCTTCGATACTTTGACGCCGAGCTTTTGGGGGGTAAAGAGGGTGGATTTGTTGCAGTGGAATAATGTCAGTAGAAAAGTTATTGCTGTCCTGAAAGCTAGAGCTAGTCTTTGCCGAGAAATCAGTGGGTGTCAGATCGGCTAGCGTACTCGGTCCATTTAGGGTGAACTCAGATATTTGTGTCATAGGCAGCGTTAAATCGAACTTCTGAGCAGGTATATCCATTGAAGGTATGCTTACAGTTCTAGGAATAGGGGGCTTCGGCTTTGTTTTTTCTTTAGTGGCCTGTTTTTTATTGGATTCCTCCTTAACTTGGGCTTTTAGCGTTGGGGTTGACCGAATAAAATCTACTGACGTGAGTGCTTTAGAATCAAGAGTTGGGAGTTGTTGGGGTTTAATTAAATTTGCCATCATCCATAAAACACACCCCAACAATAGTGCGCCGACAGGCATAAGTGTGATGAGTCTTAACATCACTGACTTCCTTTTTGGGCAGCAATAGCGATGTTTTCAATGCCGGCTAATTTAACTTGATCCATTACTTTTACTAGTAAACCTGTTTTTGAATCTTCATCGGCCTGGATAATGACGCCACTTTCGGGGCTTTCAGCTTTCAATCGTTCAACATTTCGCCTGACTGCACGAGGGTCGACTTGGTGTTGGTTAATCCAGATGTCATTACTATTGGTGATAGCGACTAGAATCGAGTTCTTGTTTTGTGTCACTGCGGAATCAGCACTAGGGCGATTGATATCAACCCCAGCCTCTTTGACAAAAGATGTCGTCACGATGAAAAATATCAACATGATAAAGACCACATCCAACATCGGGGTCATGTCGATGGCAGTTTCATTGTCGTCTGAACTTAGATAGGGCACGCGATGTCGCATAGTTGTTTCTATACTCTCTTCTCTGTTATTTGTTTCTAAAGTACTGTTTCTAAAATATAGTTAAATCGATAAAGCCGTTGCTAGTCTTTCGTGTCTGTTTGTGATCATTCGCTCAAGCTGAACGGTAAGTAATAAACCTATTATGGCGACAAACATTCCTGCCATAGTGGGAATAGTGGCTTTGGATATCCCTGCGGCCATTAAGCGTGCATTGCCAGTACCGTTGAACGCCATCACTTCAAAAACGTTGATCATGCCGGTCACTGTGCCCAACAGGCCTAACATTGGGCATATCATAATTAATACCTTTATGGTGGGCAGGGTGGTGCTAAGTTCTCTGTTTGTGTTGCCTAGTATCGCTTCTCGTATTCGATGGGCACACCAAGACCCAGTATCAGAGCGCAAGTGCCAATCTGAAACGTGCAAGTCGTGTTGGTGACGGTAGGTGATCAGCAAAAACCACATACGCTCTGCCGCTAGGGTTATTACGAGAAACGCGACGATTGCAATGAGCCATAAAACCCAGCCACCCTGCATGAGAAAGTGTTGAATGCTTGATAAAGGTTCAAATTGTTGCTCCATAATAAGCTGCATTATTTGACATTATCTATTTGAGGTTGTTCGATAGTTTGTGCAACCAGTGACAAGCTTTGTTGTGTCAGTATGGTAAGTAAGGATTTAACCCTAGTTGCAACTAGGCTGTGCCCAAATAGTAATGGAATGGCGACAATTAGGCCTAGCACTGTGGTGATTAATGCTTGAGATATGCCTCCCGCCATGAGCTTTGGGTCCCCAGTGCCAAAAAGTGTAATGGCTTGGAAGGTACCGATCATACCCGTTACGGTGCCCAATAAGCCGAGTAGCGGTGCTACGGTCGCTAGAAGTTTGATGATGCCGGTGCCCTTATCCAATTGAGGTGCTTCTCTCAGGATGGCTTCGTTAAGCTTGATTTCTAGCCCTTCATGATTATCTTGTATCGATGGTTTGGCTTTTTGGCTTTGTTTGTCAGATAGTTCACTGGCAGGGCTATTATTTTCAGAGTCACTTTTTACAGCGCTATTGTTTGAAGCGGCAAGGCGGACAGAATCATGATAAACCGCTAGTACGCGACCTAAAGGGTTGCCCTTATCTGGTTGTTCCGGTGTTTTCAGTTGCTGCTTAATTTGTGCATTGATTGTAGACAAGGTAATTAGTCGAAACAGGGTATAAAGCAAGCCTGATATTCCTATGAAAATAATCACAAATCCGACTGAACCACCTTGAAAAATGCGATCGGACAAACTTGGCTCTCTATTTAGCCGGGCTAAAACACTGCCACGAGTGGGATCAATCAATACATCAATAAGGGCTCCTAGTTCAGTATTTTCAGAGGCTAGGCCTTGCGAAATTAAATTGTCGGCACCTTCAGGTTGCCGATTGAGTACATTCAAGTGGTGGTCTGATGACGAATACGATAAATAATGTGATTGAGTATTCGCTGTAAACGGTCCGGTACGGTAAACCGTCGTATTAATTTTGTCGCCATTTGTTTGAAAAACCGGCGCCTCAAATGCGCTTATCTCGGCACTGGCTTTAATGTCTTGCAGTAATACCCTCCAAAGTGTTTTAAGGTCATCAATTTGGGGGAGCTTATCCAATTGAAGTAGTGAGTCGAGGTCTATACTTGATGCTGGGTACTGGATGGAATTTAGCGAGTTATCAAGATCAGTCTGTGTATCGCGCGCTATTTGACGTGCCACTGAGTAGAGGTCTTTCAAATGATGTGAGCGCTCTTCTAAGGTATCTTTTAATGTAGTCGTTTGTTGTTTTGCTATTTCTACTTGGGCAGAGAGCGATTGATAAAGAGCATCAGCCTTTCTTTCTTGTTCAATTAACTGTTTTAGTTTCTCGGCTTGATTAGATTTCTCCTGAATGAAGCGCTGCTCTCTTGCTTGGTTTATTTCAAATTCGCGAACTTTATCTTGATTGACTTGCTGTAACAGTCTAATAAGTTCAATTTCCGAGGGTGATTTTGATGGCTCTACAGCGAATACGGCGCTACTCATTAATATGCTTATAAATGCACTAATGGTAAAAAATACGAAAAGGCTTGAACGGTAAGTTATCGTCATTGCTTTTCTCCAGTTATGGGTACCGGTAAGCGTAATAACGTTGGGATTGCTTGCTCACTGGCCATTAATATTCCTTGTTGGATTGTTTCTTTGTAGTCGGAAGACAAACTCTGCCATTCACTAGTCACCGCATTCCAAAATCCTAGAGCATTTCCACTCTGAGTTTGATAATAAAGACCAATACGACCAACACGTAGCATCGTCACAAGTTTCATCGACTCGGCTAGTTGAATTTCAGTTTGGTACGTTTCTAATGTGTAGCCAAAATCTCGTTCAATTTCGTAGGCTTCCAATACTCGGCGGTATTTTTCAGGTATTAGCGTGTCGGGTTTAATCATCAGCGCTTTAAGTGAATCTATACGTGTGCGGCGTTCGTCTAATAAAAAGGGGAGGCTACTCTCTATGGAGGCTTCTAGTGTTTCAATCATATTGAGCAGTAATGGGATGATTGATTTTTCGGTGACTTTTACGGTTTCTAATTGTTCATTTAGTGACTGCGCTTGCAGCGTTTGTTGGTCTAGCACCTCTTGTAGGTGTTTGTTGTTGACTAGCAGATGGTCTAAGTTTTCGTTGACCTTTCGATAGTCACCAAGAAGTTGATCTGTTTTTATCTGAATTTTATCAATCTTTTTTTGAGATTCCGCACCGGAAAGGTTGGCCGAATGAGCGATTTCTAAGCCTTTATCTAACTGATTTATCAGTGCTGGGGCGTTTCCCCAAGACAGAGCAGGTAAACTGTAGAGAGCAATTATCAATGCCTTAGTTAATCTCTGGGTGCCAATCAAACTGTACAAATAGCTACTTACAAAGATTTTGAATTGCTGTAATGCGGACTCGAATCGTTTCATGCTTAGAATTGCTCTATATCTCGTGTTAAAAGTTTATTTAAACTGCTAGCTGGGTGAAATGATTTCCCCAATGCGCTTCAGGCCAAGGCGATAATCCGGGAGTGATTATTTTTAGTGTGGTAGCGTCGATATGTATTAATTCACCTGTACCAGAAGTCACAAAGAAATAATTCCCGTCTCGGCTAAGCGCGATACCTCCAGGGTCAATAATATCCAGCGCTTTTAGAAATGTATGTTTACGAGAGTCCCAAAAGGTAATGAGGTTTCCTCGTGGGCTCGTCACGCCAGCAATGCCCGTTTTAGGGTGAATAGAAATGCTGGCGGTATAGTTATCCATTTTCCAATGTGTTTTTTCCGAGTCACTCTTTAGTAAATCGATAGGCTCTTCGCCACGTTGAAAGCCCACTAAGGCAGGTACGTTCACACGTCCTTTATATTGCATGGCTAAACCAACTGTATCGTCTGTACCAATTGTCATATGACGAATACTCAAATGATGGTCACTCAATTCATGTTGGTGGAGTAGCCTACCTGTTGTGCTGTCTATGTATGTAAGTGAAGGGCGCATCGTGGCAGTGTTTAATTCTTTACGGCCACTTTCCGGCAGGGTTTGAACGCCCCCGTTAGCGATGACTAAGGTTTGCTTGTCTGATAGAAAACCGAGTTCATGTGGGCCTTGCCCATAGCTGTTAAATGATAGGATTCTTTCTCTGGTACTCATCTTATAAACGCCAATCGAGCCTTGCTGTTTACTGTAGTGGTTTTCGCTGGCGTAAAAAAAACGGCCATCGTGAGAAAAGCAGCCGTGACCATTAAAGTGTCGATCACTGCCTGGCTTTAAACTACCGATAATGTCTCCTGTTTGTAGACTAATTATTTGAGCGTGGGCATTGGGGTCACGAGGTATAGCAATTACGGTCTCGGGGACAGCGGAACAGGCGACGATACTGTGACATTGAGTCGGTATCGGAGTACGAAATAGTTCGGTTCCGTTTAATGTCATAGCGCTGATGAAATGATTTTTGTTGGCTGTATGGCCAGTTAAAAAAAGCTCGTTTAATTTTTCTTGAGAGGAAAGCTCTTGAGTAAATAATGAAGGGAGTAGGGTAGGCACCGCAACTAAGCTCGCGCAGCCTGCAAGCAGCAATTGCCTTCTAGTAATATTCTCAGGAGAAATTTTCATTAATGTTGTTTATGTTTCATTGTCGGTGGATATAAAATAAAATGCGAATGATAATGAATATCGTACGCATGTACAAATGATATTATTTGTTATTTGATTTATATGGTGGACTATTGCTAGCTCATTGACTTAGTGCAAAATAAATTTGAATTTTAAGAAGTAGATAAGTGTTTATCATGAGTGAATATATTGAAACGATAGCTAACGTATTACTAAACCCTTTTTTATCTATAGCAGATCCACATTCGAGGTTGTACATTGTATATCTGATAACATCTTTTTTTATTGCCTGCCTAGTCTATTGGTTTAGACCAATGGCTGGTTCACTAGGGGGGAAAAGCAAGCGCTCCTTAGTTGGAATGGGACGTTTTCTCTTCCCTAAACGAATCTGGTTACACAAATCCTCGGCAATTGATGTGATGCTCTTATTTTTTAATGGGGTGTTAAAGTCACTTATTTTTGTTCCTGTGTTAGTGACTTCTTTTACGGTAGGTTTCTATACGGTTAAAGGGCTGCGGTATATGTTTGGCGTAGCTGACATTCCTATTCTGATTTGGCCAGATGAGGTTGTTGTGGGGTGTTATACCTTAGTGTTGGTTTTATTGTCCGACCTCACTCGCTACTTTTTACACAGATTACTCCATGAAATTCCGTTGTTGTGGACTTTACATAAAGTGCATCATTCCGCAGAAGTCATGACACCTCTTACCTTATACCGCACTCACCCTTTAGAAGTGATGTTGTCGCTATTGCGTGATTTCTTAACGATTGGTTTTGTCTCGGGTGTGTTTTTTTATGTGTTCGGTGAGTCAGTTGATGCCATGATGGTGCTGGGTGTGAATGCAGGTCGCTTTATTTTTAACCTAGCTGGCGCCAATTTAAGGCATTCGCATGTTTGGTTATCTTATGGTCGCAGGCTTGAGAAAATCTTAATTAGCCCTGCACAGCATCAAATACATCATAGTGATAATCCGATTCATTATAATAAGAACTATGGCTCTCAGTTTGCTTTATGGGACTGGATATTTGGCACCTTATATGTGACGAAGAAAAGAGAAAAAATAACATTTGGATTAAAGCTAAACTAGTAAATCAGAAGGTATCTTAAGTAAAGTGTTCAGTAACTTTGTGCTCAAAGGAGACGTCAATACTTGTGCAAAATCTGTATCTATTCAATAAATAGAATCGGGTGAGATTTGATGCCATAATTTGGGAAGTTTGCCGTTTTGATTTAACGCTTTCAAAATTTGGTTTATTTCGTCGATAGACGGTTTGATACCCTTTCGAATAATTATAGAATGGTTGTACGCTTGATCAATCTTTTTCGAGACTAAAATTTGTTGGCGTGCCTGTGGGTGCTTATTAAAGTATTTTGCTAGAAAAGATTTACTCACTACCGCAATATCACCGCGATTACCTGATAGTAGCATGGTAATGCTCCCAGTATTACTTTTGGTCAGTTGCATATTAAAATTTGAAATCAAGAAGGCCTCATCCGCATTAAAGTCAGCAAACTTATAATGGTAACCTTTGATGCCAATCATTGTTTTATTTTTGAAATTC
>Ga0105353_1001570_pt1 | contig 11281 bp, 9 predicted proteins | sample EN1Hudsemesocosm_2_FD_83657 | JGI IMG/M metagenome (GOLD analysis project Ga0105353, IMG submission 83657) | Methane-oxidizing microbial communities from mesocosms in the Hudson Canyon - EN10B Hudson Canyon | ecosystem: Environmental > Aquatic > Marine > Cold seeps | place: Hudson Canyon...
GTTGATGTTGCTGGTGGTATTAACACCGGCGAAGGTCTTTAGTTATTCAGCGCCAATATTTCATTTGGTTGTATTGATTTATATCTTTTTGTGGCTAGGGGCAATGAGTGAAAAGATACAGCAGAAAGAGAGCGGTGCGGTATTACTTTTCTGGGGTGGTTTCTTATTTATAACAGCCAATATTAATGATATTTTATTTACCAATAATATAATTAATACGACTAATTTGGCGCATGTAGGGGCTTTGGTCTTTGTTGTTTTTGCTTTTCTTTCTCGCAGGGTTATTGACGATTCAGAGCAGTCTTCTATCCAGCCTTTGAGTCAAACATTTTTTGATGAAGCAGTGCATGATAATGAAAATCTTAACCACCCATTAGCCATAATTTTACAGCAACAAACCGACGATCCTGAAATTTATAAAAAAATGACCAGTGTTGAAGCACTGAATTATGCTTTGAAATTATGGGAGCAAATATCAGGTAAAGATAAGCTGACCCTGGCGGAAGAATCGAAGTTATGGCGAATCACTAATGATGGTGGCACGCTAAAAACGCGGACTTTGGATAAATATTTAAAGCTATCACAATTACCTAAAAATCCGCGTTATAGCACGGTTGCTAAAACGCTTAAATTTATCTCAATGATTGATGGTACTTCTGATGATGACCGTTATTGGTTGCAGCAAGTCATGAACCAAATTACTTGATCACGTAACTATTAGTTGGGCTGATCATCCTAAATAGGGATGATCATTCCTGTAATTTGTTGATGAAAAGCAAAAGCCAATCCATAAGATATCGTGCCTAAAGCTATTCCCAGTGCATTCCATCTAGGAGTACTAAGAGGGCGTTGAGTCTCTTGCTTCTGAAAGCCTAATCGAAGCATGGTTAGCACTGCGTATACCCCTAATGAACCTATTAATAAAACGGTTGCCAAATCACCATTTGCGAATAAATGGCTTATTGAAAATAATAATACTCCCAGCAACATAGGGTGACGTAACGTCCTTTTAATACTGCATGGAATTTCTGCCCACACAAGGAGTATAAATGCAGGCCACATGAGTATTAGCGGAACCCAGTGAGCGCCAGAGATTGGCTGCCAAACAGAAATGAAATCGGCAGTGCTTTTACCATATATCATTAAACCTAGACCCAGTGCGGAGATCAGAGCGAAAATCCCCATGTAAGGTTTTTTCCCAATGCGATTAATTATTTTATTCTTCAACTCAAATAAGGGTAATAGATGTACGCCATAAAAAATAATCATGCCAGATATTAGTAATGTCATCGTTATTAATCTCCTGTACTACACAGTTTGTGGGTCATTGTTATAGCGTATCGATATTGCTTATTATTTTTTTCAGAACAGCTTGTGTTGTTTCGAGCTCTTGTTGACTAATACCTTCAGTCGCTTGGCTTTCTAATGATGATATTACGGTGGCAACGGCTGCAAAATCGGCTTGTGGTGAAGCTTGGATGCGCTTGATTCGTAAATCGTGTTCATCGCTAATACGTTGTACCCATTTTTTTCTTTCCAGGTTGGCAATAGATATCGATAACGAAGGTGCGCTGATATCTAATTTTTTCGCCAGCTGCTTTTGGCTATAGCCTTTCTCTTCACCCATTAATAAGCCAACGATGCGAAATTCCGCCAGAGATAAATCGTGCTGTTTAATTTCTGCTTCTAAACTGACTGACATTAGCCGCTGAACCTTGCTGATGGTCGGCATGATTAAGCGGTTGAAGGCGGCTAGGTAGTTATTGTGGCTGGCCATGGTTACGTACTCAATGAATGATAAAATTAAACTTTAGTTAGTTAGGCTAACTAAGCGCATGCCATTTCAGGGAAATTCGCAACTCTGGATAATTCTCAGCCTCAGATGCGCCTTCATAATCTTTATTGCCGCCAGAATAGTCAGCATGATACTCATCAAAAACTGAATATCGAATAATTAATTTATGCCTGTACTGCTAGGCTTATATTGTAGTATTGAGAATAATGATTAATTAAATTTGGGTTATTTCAGTAGGTAGCAGATCTATGAATGCCATTGCAGAAGGTATACGCCCACTAGGTCGACCCCCGCAGTCGAATCAAGTGCGAGAAGCCCTAATTGTCCATGCTCGTGTGCTGTTTATAGCGCACCCTTACGAGAAGGTTTCATTACGAATGGTCGCAACTCAAGCTGGGGTTAATATGGCGATGATTCGTTATTATTTTAATAATAAAGCGGGTTTGTTTGAGACTATGTTGCGAGAGACATTAAACCCCATGCATAAGGCCATAGAAGAATCTAAATCGGGGACCGGGGAGGATCTACTGTTGTTTGTCATGACTAATTTTTATCAAGTCATGTCACAACATAAGAATTTTCCACGTTTGATCAGTCGGTGCATGCAGCTATCAAAAGACTCTCCTCCCCGTGAAATCGTTGAAAAAATCATGATGGAGCATATGCCTTTAGTACAAGGAAAAATCAAAGCCGAGTTAAGCAGCGATGGAGTATTGCAGCAGGGGGCCAGTGCACAATTTAGTTATTTTAGTTTACTGAATTTAATGGTGTTCCCGTTTATAGCTCCGCCTGAAATGTTGAAATTACACGGTATTACTATTGACGATGACTTTCTTAGTAACTTGTTAGAACATAATATTCGGCTTTTAAGCCAAGGGATAATTAACCAATGAAATTCTTTAAGACCAATCCTAAATTACTTTTTATTCCCGCTTTAATGATCGGTATTGTTGTTCTGGTTTTAAGTATTGCGCTTAAGCCCAAGCTGGCAATAACTGCTGCTAGTGATCATGGCAGAGTTGTTGATGTTAAGCCGTTGCAGCGTACGAACATTGCGCCTCAGGTTGTTGGCTTTGGTCAGGTACAGCCCAAGCAACAATGGAGTGCCATTGCGGAAGTGACAGGTGAAATTGTATTCAAAGATTCACTATTAGCAAAAGGTGAATATGTTGAAGCGGGAACTGAATTATTACGCATTGATCCACTGAAATATGAATTGGCTTTGGCACAAGCGGAGGCGGATTTAAACAGTAATCAGCTTCAGCTAGCGAAGTTGAAACAAGAGCAAAAGAATTTAGCCAAAAATTTAGAAATTGAACAAAGTCGCCTGAAATTACAACAGCAAGAAAATAAACGCCTAACTAAGCTTACCAAGCAAGGCATGTTACCGCAGTCGGACTTAGATACGCAAAGAGTGCAGTTATTAACCCAAGAGAAAATGGTTCAAGAAGTCCGACAGCGCCTAGATTTATTTGAAACCAAAAAGTCGGTCGCAGTAGCAAAAATTAATTTATCCAAAGCCAGTGTGGCTGAAGCAAATCGTTCTATCGCTAAAACCGTTATTAAGGCCCCGCGAGATATTAAAATTGCACAAGTGGATGTTGAAGAAAATCAAGTGGTGAACCTTAATCAGGTAATGCTCATTGGTCATGCACTGGAGGTGATGGAGGTCGAAGCACAAATTGCAATTCATGATATGCATACCTTGGTTTCAAGTTTAATTCCTGCCCTCGATGTAAACAAAACTTTCTCGGCGAGAGCCGTTGCTAGCAGTAAAGTAAGCCAAGAGCTATTTAGTAAGATAACGGCCTCTATTGAATTGAGCAGCGGCGATATGACTGAGTCTTGGCCTGCGCAGGTTAAACGTATTAGTGAGACCATTGATCTTAACCAAGCGACTGTCGGGGTTATTTTAGAAATCAGCCAAGACCCGCGTAACATTCAACCAGGCCGTCCTCCGCTTCTGAATGGAATGTTTATTAAAGCTAGCTTACAGGGGCAAGCCGTACCTCAGTTCACAGTGCCCGAGAAAGCTTTACATACTAATCGTCTCTATTTAATGGACGATGAAAATAAATTAAAAATAGTTCCTGTGAAAGTTCTATACCGCAACCCTGATGCCACGGTGGTTGAGGCCGCAACTGAAATGACGTTTACACCAGGAGAGCGATTAGTCTTAAATGATTTGCTGCCCGCGATTGAAGGTATGAGTTTATCAGCTAAAGATGCAGAACAGCCAAAGGAGGTTGACTCCTTATGATTGCCTTTTTTACTCGTCACCCTACGGCTGCCAACCTATTAATGATCTCTTTGATAATATTAGATTTAAAAGGGTTACCCGACATTAAGCGTTAAACATTTCCTGAATTTAGCCCTATGTATGTGGTGGCTTCCATTGTTTATCCGGGTGCTTCACCACAGGAAGTTGAAGAAAGCCTATGTGTGCGCATGGAAGACGCAGTTGATGGGCTGGCCAATATTATTGAGAAACGCTGTGAAGCATTAGAAGGTTCGGCCAAGCTGACTTTGAAGTTAGATGAAAGCGCTGATTTAGGGCGTATGACGTTTGATGTGCAAACTCAAATTAATGCAATTAATGATTTCCCCGACGAAATTGAATCACCGATTGTACAAGAGCTAAATCGTAATGATCCAGTTGTTGATATCGCCATTAGTGCGCCATTGCCATTGCCTGAGTTAAAAGCTTATAGCGAGTCTCTTAAGCGAAAACTGCAGCGTGATTTTGATGTGGACTTAGTTGAAGTGAGTGGCTTTTCGGCCCATGAATATCGCATCGAATTAGATTTACAGGCGATACACCAAATGGGGTTGAGTATTAGCGATATTGCAAATCAGGTGACTCGGCAAAATGTTAAGTTGCCTAGTGGCACGATAGAAACCCCAGAGAAAGAATTCTTAATCCGTTTTGAAGGCCGTAGCAGCAGTATTGAAACTCTAGGTAATATTGTTGTAGGGGCCAGCCCAAATGGTGCGACGATTCGCTTGTCGGATGTTGCTGTTATTACCGATCGCTTCAAGTTAGATGAGCAAAAGGTGTTATTTGATGAGCAAACTTCTGCGGTTATTAAAGTCAGAAAAAATAAACAAGAAGACGCCTTAAGAATCAAAGATAAGGTACAGAAATTTGTTGATGCAGAGCGTAAGTTAGCGCCCGAAGGCGTCGTTATTTCTCTAACGAATGATATGTCATCAGTATTATTAGATCGTATAAAAATGATGCTGAGTAATGGCTGGCAAGGGATTGTATTAGTCTTCTTAACTCTGTGGCTATTCTTCAATGTGCGCTATTCATTTTGGGTAGCGGCGGGTTTGCCCGTTGCTTTTATGTGCGGTTTGTTTCTGATGGCCTCCATTGGATTGTCGATTAATATGATGTCGCTGGTCGGGTTGTTAATGGCCATTGGTATCATTATGGATGACGCGATTGTGATTGCCGAATCCATAGCTTCGCATATAGATCGAGGACAGAAAATAAATGATGCGGTTATTAACGGTGTGAATAAAGTCATGCCTGGGGTGGTATCTTCTTTTCTTACAACAATCTGTATCTTTGGCGGCTTATTATTTCTTAATGGCGAAATGGGCGCAGTATTAAAGGCGGTACCGCAAGTCTTGTTGTTGGTACTCAGTATTAGTTTGATTGAAGCATTTTTAATTTTGCCAAACCATTTAAACCATTCGTTACATGCACAGGAAAGTAAAGAACATAAACCTGATCCGGCTTTTAAAAAGGCATTTATTAATGCTTTTGAAGGTTTCAGAAATACTCAATTGTCCAAAGCGGTTAAGTTCTGCGTGCATTATCGTTATGGTTTTATGGGATCTGTAATTGCGTTAATGCTGGTATCTATTGCTCTACTTGCTTCATCCGTTGTACGTTTCTCTCCGTTCCCTGAACTGGATGGCGATATTGTTGAGGCGCGTATCATACTCGCTCCAGGAACGACCTTGATGCAGACTGAAAAAGTCATGAGTCGCTTAGTGCAAGCCGCAGAGAAAGTCGGCGACAAATTCAGCTCGAAGTTTGAGGAAAATGCTTCATTAATTCAACATATCACTCGCCAATATGGCAGTAATGCAGATGCTAACGAAGCCGGACCTCATCTGGCCACGGTTCGATTAGATTTGTTAGGGGCAGAGCAACGCCAATCATTAATCGGTGATTTTATAATTGCCTGGCAGGAAGAAGTTGGAACCTTAGCTGAGCCTGTGTCTTTGGTCTTTAAGGAACCAACACTAGGCCCAGGTGGTCGAGATGTCGAGCTGAGGGTTAAGCACCCTAATCTTGAGACGCTGAAAGCTGTCTCGGTCAGTATTCAACAGTATTTAAAACAGTTTGAAGGCATATCGGGTGTGATGGATGATATGCGAATGGGTAAGGAGGAAATATTAGTTACCGTACGACCCGGTGCAGAGAGTCATGGCATTAATGCGCAGATGATCGCAAATCAATTACGTGCCGCCTTCTTTGGTCAGCGCGCTGATCAGATATAGGTTGGAGTTGAAAATATAAATGTCGAAGTACGATTAAATAAAACCCAAGCAGGGGACTTAGGTCAACTTGCGAATTTTCCTATTATTACTAGCGATGGCAGTCAGATTCCACTCGCCAGTTTGGCTAAGTTTGAGTTTAGCCGCAGTTATGTGCGTATTCATCGAATAGATGGGCTACGTAGCTTGAGCATTTATGGCGATACTGATAATAGTAAAATTTCTTCGTTTGAAATTATGAATGATTTTAAACTGAATATGATGCCGAAGTTATTGCAGGATCATCCTGAGTTACGGTTTGATTTTGAAGGCCAAGCGAAAGACGCAGAAAAGACGGGCAAGTCGATGGGACAAGGATTTTTAATCGGCTTGTTTGGCGTATTTGTAATTTTGAGTTTCCAATTTAAGAGCTACCTAGAGCCGATTATGGTGATGCTGGCGATTCCTTTAGCGTTTATTGGTGTGGTATGGGGGCACTTTTTATTGGGCCACTCATTGAGTATGCCGAGTATGATGGGGTTTATTTCTTTAGCAGGAATTGTGGTGAATGATTCGATATTGTTAGTGCAATATATTCGACATCATATTGATGAGGGAGATGAAATTCATCACGCGGTGGTACTGGCCAGTCGTGAGCGCTTTAGAGCGGTATTTATAACTTCACTAACAACCGCAGCGGGATTACTACCCTTGTTATTAGAAACCAGTTTACAGGCGCAGATTATTCAACCCTTAGTAATTTCAATTGTTTTTGGGATTTTTGCCTCGACTTGTTTGGTGCTGTTTATGATTCCTTGTGCGTATGTGATTTTGTCGGACTTTGGATTAACTCGGCCTCATGGAAGTAAGAGCTGATCTGTTATTAAAAATCTTCGGAAATTTCCGCACCTGTTTTTTAATTAGATGCGGGGATCTGAATATGTCGAATTACTCTTTAGAGAATATTACTCGGTCGCCCGTTAGAACATCTACTAAAATAATAGCGTTGTAATCTATCATGAATATCCTCTGATGCTTTTCATCAAATGCCAGCTGATAGGGATTACTAATCCGAATTCCAAAACCTGTATCATTGCTCGATAGAATATTAGTTGTTTTATTTATTAAATCTATTTTCTGCAAAGAGCGAGGAGTTCCTGTGGAGCTGATGTATGCTACCTCGGCATTATCTGTAAGTTCGATATCTTCACCTAATATATTGGGTAAATCCATTATTTTTTCACGGAGCCCGCTGGTGAGGTTAACTTTGTATAATTCTTGAGGAGATCGATTTAAAATATAAGCTTCTTCATCTGTGGTTTTGCAGTACAGCGCTGTAATCTGAGTAAAATCGACTCCTGTACCTGTATTCTGATCAGAGATGATTTTGCTATTTCGCGTATCTAAGTCAAAACTTATTACGCTATCCATTAAAAGATTTTGATTTCGAACATAGAGCAAACTGTTGCTTTGCTTGTTAAAGCATATATCTTTTGCCTTCGAGTGTGCCGCATCATCAGGTAAATCATCATTTGTTAACGCTTTGTTAATTTCATTCTCACTCCAAAATACTTTAGTAGCAGAGAATGGGTTTACGGCTTCGATTCCAGTATTCGTTAATACTATTAATTGCTGATATTTCTCGGAATAGCCAATATTCAACGGGCTTAATTCAGGGCCACTAGTATTACTTGTAATGGTTTCAGAACCATTGCTTTCAGTTGAATATTTCCTGATCTTTGAACTTCTACTATAAAGAGCAAACCAGTTCCCTGTGCCATCAGTACCTAAGCCAGTTATACCATTATGACCAAATTCATTATCACTATCATTTGTGAAAATACGGCGATCACCTGTCGTTCTATTCACTGCTATTAGCTCCGGGTTACTATCACTAGCAACAATCAGTTGATCGTTATCCTCATCTATTATTAGGCTGTCTAGTACTCTTAACTCTAGCCCAGTGCCAATATTATTTGCGGATATTGTTGTTCGATTCCCAGTGCTTACATCAATAGAGGTAATTTTATGATCCCAACTCTCAAGAATATAGAGTGAGTTGTTTTCCGTATCATAGGCTAAACCTGAAGGGCAGTTTAACTCGTCACCTTCACCTACAGTCTTAGATGAAATAACTGTTTTAATAAGTGAGTTAGTATCAATGGCTATTATGTTGTTATTAATACAATCACTGACAAACATTCTATGGTTTTCATTGTCGTATTCGATGCCGAGAAATAATTCTCTTCCTCCATCGGCTATTGTTGTTCTATCTCCACTTGTTAGGTCAACAGCAACAAGGCTTGATGGGTTACCCTTCGCTATTAATAGACGGTTATTTTCTATATCCAGAGCTGCTGCCTTGAAATAACCAATTATGGGGCCACTACCGATAGACTTGCTACTAAGAATCGTTCGAATCCCATTCGTTAGATTTACTTTTAATACTCGAGAATATTCAATAATATAAGCAATATCTCCAGAGCCTTGATAGACAAAATCCGTTAGGGTCTCTAACTCAGGTGATGTGTTTAAAGTATAATGAATGCTAGCAGTAGGATTTGAATTTTCTAAAATTCTGACTTGTAGTTCTGCTTTGCCTTCAGTGCTCATTATTTCTACGTTGGGAATGCGCCATGTCCCCATTGAGTTTATCGTTGACGATATCCACTCCCCTCCTATTCTTGCTTCAACCGATAATGTGTTGTGGTCTGCGTTGTCGATGTTATAGCTACCGACTACATCGATATTACTTCCAGAGAAAAAACTATTATTGGTTGGAAATGCAACGTTTAAATTAGTAGGACTTTTAATTTCAATAGAAACGGAATCTGTCGATGAAATACCATTCTCATCAATAATTATTAATTGAAACTGCAGTACGTCCTCACTATCTGGAGGTGTGAAGGATGCTTTTTCACTATTAGGGTTAATGATTTCAACCGTTGTTCCACTTAGTTGTAACCATTGGTAGGACGTTATATTGGCGGTGCTAGAAGATAGTGAACCGTTCAATATTGCTAGCTGGTTGATATTATAAAACGAGTCGATCCCAGCATGTGCTGATGCAATAGATGCAGGTTCATTAACTTTTACATTAATCATATCGTTAGACGTTTGTTTATCTTTATCAGAAACTGTTAGTAAGAAGCTTAACGTTCCAGCTGTAGAGGGGGCGGTAAAATTGGCTATGCTCTCGTTTGCATTATTAAGCGCAACAGTTACGCCGCTAACTTGCTCCCATTTGTATTCGGTAATTGCAAGATCGTCTGTTGAGGATTCTGCATTTAAAGTCACAATGTTATTTGATGTTACTGTTTGATTATTGCCAGCATTGGCAATAGGAGGTGCTGAAAGTTCAGGTTGTTCGGGAATCACTTCATTAACATTTATCGTCACTATATCGCTATGTGATAGCTCTTCGGCATCCATCACGGTTAGTTGAATCAATAAGGTTCCAGCAGTTGAAGCTGTGAAGCTAGCATTAGCGGAATTACTGTTATCGATAGTAATGGTTGGCCCAGATATTTGCTGCCAGTTGTAGCTTGTAATCTCTCTGTCATCGCTTGATTCACTTGCCGACAGGTTGACAGTATCGTTAGGGATAACGTTTTGGTCTAGGCCGGCATTGGCGATAGGAGGGTGAGGCGTCGTATCTAATATGGTTACAAATACTTCATCGCGCGGTAGGCCATTTCCAAAGCTGCTGGGTAAATATCCAGAAACATAAGCCTGTACTCGAAAATACTTCAGGGTATCTTTATCAACATCTGGTAAAGTGACTTCGATCGTTTTACCTTTAGTGAGAATGCTTTGGTCGTTATCACCTAAATAAAGCCATTCGTAGGTAATATCTGGATTACCTCCACTAACTTGGCTATTTGCAGTTAAGCTAATCGTACTGTTTTCATCGGCAGAAAAATCACTGGGTGCTGAAACAGTGATCGTAATATTATCTGTAGATTCATTAGGACTCGCTTCTTCTCCACCACAGCTGGCCAATGTTAATGTTGCTGCACAAATGTAAGCTAGTTTTAAGTACTTATTGAAGTTCACTAATAAATCCCTTTACACCATATATATTAAAAGTTACTCCTAGAATATCATAATAAAACACTAAGTTATTGGCTTGTGTAATGCGAGTTGTCATGGATGTTAAAGGAACTAATTACTAGGTTGTTTTTCGAGTTTTACTTTGCTAAATACCTTCATACTCATAGGAATGGCAAGATAAGAAATGCTAAGGGCAAAAAAGTAATTAGCGCAATCAAGTGACGGTTCATCTCATTCGCACTTTTTCTTTAATGTATAGCGGCGCTATTCAGCGGCTATACAATACTGGTTTTTTGTTAATCTCTATAAACTACGATCAGTTGTGATTCTTCTGCTGCGCTGAAACTAATGCTGTCGGCGCGTACTAACGTTCTAGCCTGAATAGTTTCGCCGTTTATTACGCCACTGCCTTTGCTCAAATACGCTAATACTTCGCCACTTTGCTCTACGCTTTGGCCAGCTTCTAATGGCGAAACAGCGATGGCTGTGTGGCTATGAAAAGTTTGATCTTGATCTTTTTTACCGCCATAAATTTTATTCAGCTGGCCCGTTTCTGGCTGATAAACTTTATAACCTGCAGCCTCACCCTGTTCGTCAGGCATTACCCATAGTTGAACCATTTGATTCATGGTGTCGTCTGGGTTGATTTCGTTATGCGAAAACCCCTCTCCGCCTGCGCGCTGGACTTGGGCTGAGCCGGCTTCTAAGCCTTGGCCATGTTCAAGGGAACCGGCGTGGCTAATGCGGCCTTCCACCATCACAGAAATAACATCGATTTCTTGGTGGTTGTGCATCGTTGTTTCGCCCTTCGGCATGAAATTGGCGTCCGCTAGATAAACGAAGTTTTCTAGGCCATCGAATGCGGGTTTATTACCGGCATTGCGGAATACGCGACGATCAGTCACGAATTGACGTTCGATTAGGCCAGCGAAGCCTCCTTGA
>Ga0105353_1001571_pt1 | contig 11269 bp, 10 predicted proteins | sample EN1Hudsemesocosm_2_FD_83657 | JGI IMG/M metagenome (GOLD analysis project Ga0105353, IMG submission 83657) | Methane-oxidizing microbial communities from mesocosms in the Hudson Canyon - EN10B Hudson Canyon | ecosystem: Environmental > Aquatic > Marine > Cold seeps | place: Hudson Canyon...
ATTCGTTTGTTACGTACAAGCGTAAATAACCATGTACTCACAGATGACTTTTCAACGTCAAATAAATGTGATTTTTGCCAGACGGCCAGCATAACCTCTTGTACGATATCCTCAGCCTCGTTTGGCTGACACCCTCTTGAAATCGAATATGCCTGCAAGCGAGGTGCGAACAAATTATAGAGTTGCTCTAATGAGCACCTGTCCTTATTGCGGATTCCAGCAATAAGCTGTACTAACTCTTTGTTTGTAACATCACTGCCAGCCATTTTTTAAAGCCCAAACTACTTAAAAAGAACCGAATACCCAATCAAAAATGAGGTGATGAGGAATTTTGTGTTTTTAACCCCTCGCTCCTTTTGGAGTGCAGTCTATCACAGTCACATTCTGAAAAAGTAGTAAAGTATCTGGTCAAAGCAAAACATCAACTTAAATAAATGTTACCAACTCTTATCTAATGCCATAAACCAAAATACCTCGCCATGACTTTGCCATTATGGGGTATTCAGTATGGGGAACTGAACTCAACATTAACACTTAATGGTTAAACCTCAGAGAAGAACAGGTATTAAATCACCTCATTTTTGAGTGCTTCTTTATAGCTTCATAATAATATAATTGACTATCGATTAATTTGGCAATGCCACAGAGTCGATCACCTGTAGGTGCTCTCCTCCCTAGTTGCTGTGAAAGCGGACATAGTTATGAAGTGTCGAGTACTTCCTTAAATACTATTATTTCTTTGTAGGACAGCCTAAACCAGCTGAATATTAAGCCCTCGTTCAAACATCCAAACAGTACCAAATGTGACCATAACACAAGCGGTAAAAGGCAATACTACACGATGGTAAAACCAATTTTTTCGCATTAAATACATGAAGGGTAACATAGCGCTAACAATTGCCAACTGGCCTATTTCGACCCCAATATTAAAGGCAAATAGACTGGTAGAAAAAGACGCTAAAGGTAAATTCAAATCGACCAACACACTGGAAAAACCGAAGCCATGTATCAAACCAAATACACCTGCTACCTGCCAGCGATAGCGATAAAACCTTGCAAAAAACATCATCAAGCCACTCAGTGCTACTGAAATTGCAATCACCGTTTCAACCAACACACCAGGTAAACTGATTATCTTTAATGTCGCTAACGTTAAGGTAATCGAATGAGCAAGCGTAAACCCAGTCACGACGGTCAAAACATCCTTTAGCATTGGTTTAAAACGTTCATGAGTCTGACGCTGCCCACCTTTAAAAACAAATACGGAGGGAATTAACAAAGCTAATAAAAATAATATATGATCTAGGCCAATCCAAATATGCCAAATACCTTCTCTTATATATTGAATGAAACTATTCATTTGAAAGAAATCTGCAAATACAGAATTTGCATTATTCTTTAACGACACACTAGGTGAGTCAGGTGAGAACACGAAGCTTGAAGTTGTTTGCTCGTCTGTAAATTTCAAGAACCCTCGATGCAACGGATCATGTTCAAAAAATAATTGATAGTCGATGGTGATACCAGGCCCTGGTTGAACACACTTAATGATAAAAGGTAAGTACAGATACAGACCTGTATTTAGCTCATCTAACTGAAAACCTGTTTTTTTCACACGACAAGTTTCGCCATCACGTTGTATTAATAATGTTGAAAATAGACGATTTGTAAGTAACGCTTCATTAAGCGAAAGTTCTCCCCATGTTATTTTTTGATCGTTATTTTTATCCAGTGCAAGTTCATCTCCATACAAGGTATCTAATGCATCTAGTGGTACCCTCCACTCCCCTTGCCATTCTTTTTGGCATTCTTCTTGGCATTCTTCTTGGCATTCTTCTTGGCACTCTTCTTGGCACTCTTCTTGGCACTCTTCTTGGCACTCTTCTTGCCATTTTCCATCACTCAGCTGACTATTACCTTTGTTAATCGACAAGAAGCTGTCACTGGTCTGATGGCAATATGCAAAGGGCCCGTAGCAAACTAAAAAAAATATAATCAGATGTGTTGTCATGAGCTTAGCGCTACTTTTATGGTTGAAGTAATTAATAATGGGGACTTATTTCCGATTAATGTTAACCACTCATTCACTTCATTTAATACAACTTTGTTATTAGCCTGTTGAGCCGCCTCAATTAATAATTGCGTATCAGAAATTTCTTTTTGATGCTGCCAATTCAAATAGGCGTATTGAACCGCTTTTTGAGGATCTGGCGAAAGCTTTAAATAAAATTGTGCTAAGTCCTTTGAAATATCAATATCACCTCGCTGTTCATTGAGGTCAAAACGCGCTTTTAGCGTTTGTATTAAATTATTTGTTTCAGGTAATTCGAGTGCTTTACTTGCGATCGCCCGCTGAATTAATACACGGTTTCTGTTCATGGAATTCATTAATAAATTAAGCACCGATTTCCAACGCTCAGTTTGTATTAACAGCTGAGCATATCGACTGATCAGAAAAGAAGAATCTGGTTGCACGTTAAGGGCTTGACGATAATGTGCTTCAGCCTCCGTTAGATGGTTAGCTGATTGATACAGTTCTGCCAGTGTCGTGTGAACTTCTTGCTGAAGAAGTTCGGGAACATTAACGGAACCCGATAATAGTCGTTTTAGCTGATGAGCCGTTTGTAAAGGATCAGCCGTCAATACTTTCACTTGAGCAATGCAATTAAACGTAATTAGCGGATCTGACAGCAGTAATAATTTATTACAATCATGTAAAGAATTTTGTAATTGTCCAGTCACCCGATAGGCATTTGCTCTCAATAATAAAGTTTGAACATCTCGGGATTTTATCGCAAGTATGCCACTCAGGTCTTCAATGGCTAAATCAAACTTGTGCGAGAGTTGGTTAATACTTGCACGTAGAAATCTTATGTCTAACGACGCCTCTTTTTGTTCCCACCATGGTTCTAGTAAACCTTGAGCATAGGCCAGATAACGAGGGTCATTTTTTTCTAATCCGTATTCAACAAATTTTTTAGCTTGAGAAATAACCTCTACATCACTTTTCACCCTCTCACCGTTTAACTCATTTCCGCTTGAAAGAACCGGGTATGTCCTTTCTAATACCACGTCATTTAAACTGTGCGGTATATAAGGCTGTGCAAATAAATGACCATTATTCAAACATAAAATAACCATAATAATATGTATAAAGAAAGCAGCGCAAAAGCGCTGCTCTTCATAACCTATACGGTATTTTAGCTTCAAACCACTATTAAAGAATGGCATCAAAAGCTGTTTCATCTTCATTGACCCCAGGGTTAGCACCAGCTTCAAATTCAAATACCAAATTATTAATATCAACTGGCTCAGCCGTATCTGAAGTTTGATTTTGAATTAGACCGACAACAAAACTATTGAAGTCGGTCGTATCATCATCAACGCTAGTAGTAGAGTTTGAGTTACTTCCCCCGCAAGCACTCAATAACACGCTTGCAACAAATAGCGACACATATTTTATCTTCATCATATTCTTCATCGAAAATGCCTCTTAAAAGTTAATCTAGTTGATAGAGCCAGCTGTTGGTACACGTAGATATGGGAACTCATTTGAAAACTCCGTCGCATTAAGTGTCGTACCATCCGTTAACGGAGCAGTACGATTAGGCGCAATCGTAGCGTCTGGAATCAATGCGCCCATCGCAACTCTCAAAACAATATCAACTACATCATCACCAGGACGACGCCCATTAGGGAACCCTGAAGTATCAGCGCCTAGAGCACCTAAGTTATTTTGAGAAGCGGCTGGTTTAGCATCAATACTGGTATTTAGGCGCAGCATTTCAGAACCGACAACATTCGCAGGCTGATTTAAACCCGTTAAGCCAGTTAAAAATGTTTCAACTAGATCTGTACGTGGGTATAAATTTGGAGCCACTGCGATACCTTCAAATAAAATTTCTAATAGCATAGGAAAGGTTGGGTTTGTCACATAGGTTGCAAACTGCCCATCGTTCATTGGCTCACTGGCATTAAAGCTGTCTTTATCTTTTAGACCAATTACCAGTTCATTGACCAAAGGCATCCCTAACCTTGAAACCTGTGTCCAGGCCCCTCCTTTTACAGAAGCAGCTTTATTATTGTCGGCATCAGGAAATGGGTTTATAACACTTGCTTGCCTAATACTGGCCGTTGTCCATGCCCCAATCACATCTTCTGAACCTTGAGTAAGACAAGTAATCGGTACTTCTAATGCAATAGAAAGAACGTTGGTACCAGCGATCACATTCGACTCACCATCTACAGGACCAAGTGGATTCGTATTTACCAGGTCAAATACCTCACCCAGATTAACAGCGAAAGACTCATCTCGCTGCCCGACAAACACCTTACCTGCAGTAGCACAACCCGGTACCGTCATATTATAAATATGCGTTTTGGCATAGTCAGAATAATTACTGATAGATTTATTCCCAATATTATCCATTGGCTTTCTGAAAGTACTACTACCGCTTGCGGTATTTACAACCGCAGTTGAGCCACCCGTTCTACGATCACCTAAAATTTGATCAAGCGTGTAGGTTTGACGAACATAAACATTGTCAGTATCTGTCGTATCTGGACCAATAGGACCAATGTTTTTTAAAGGCACAGAAACCTGTTCGCCGCCAATATTTAGCTGTAAGTCATTTACGACATCTTGAAAACGAAAAGAATAAGTAATATCTTCGACGGCATCGCCATTGTTATCAATATGGATTTGATACAGGGCATCAGTTTCCATATCAAAATAGTTTGGGCCACCATAAGCAGCTTGCAATGGGTAGTAGTTTGCTACCAATGTAATAAAATTTTCACGATCAGTTTCATAACTACGGAACATATAGAAGTCAGAACCATCTACTTTTGGCATGCTCGTAATAAAAGGTGCTTCACGATGGCTAGAGGCTAAAGCCGTGGTTGTTACCAAAGTGGAAATCCCACCTAATGCAAGGGTAGTAATCGTGGCCGCTATTAAATTTTTTTTATGATGAAAGATCGTCATTTGTTCTCCAAATAATTAGTAATGTACATTCAAATAACAACGGTTCGACTCCCTAATAGGTCATCAAGCGTTGATGCACGGATATATACGTAATGGATTCAAATTTAGATGCATCTTTTTTCAAATATTTTTTTATCACAGTTTTACGAGATAGTTTCACCCCTCTTAACATTAAATTTTTTATTCAATAGACAAATGCATCCAAACTAGCGAAATAGACGTATAACTAACTATATTCACAACTTTAGGACGATCATGGCAGAACAAGCAGAACTTATGCGTTTGCTTCATGCAACCGCACAGGGAAACCAACAATCCTTTGAGCAGCTCTATCAATTAACCGCGCCAAGCTTATTTAGTTTATGTATTCGTATGCTAAAAAATCGTGAAAGCGCTGAAGAAGTGATGCAAGAGGCTTTTGTTAAAGTCTGGCACCATGCTTCTGAGTACCATCAGGACCGAGGCCAGGTGAGTACCTGGCTTACCAGTATTGTTCGTTATCGTGCCTTAGACCGAATACGTAGCCACAAGCCCACTGAGCCTTTAGATGACGAACATGATCAAACAGTAAGTGACTCCCTAGGGCCTTTGGAGTGGACCATCAAAGGTACCGTAATAAATGAACTTGAAGCGTGTTTAGGTGAGCTCAATGATAGCCAAAAGGAAGCCATTGTGCTGTCGTTTATGGAAGGTTTAACCCATCAAGAGCTCACCGAAAGAACGCAACATCCACTGGGAACCATTAAAAGTTGGATCCGAAGGGGCCTACAAAGTTTAAAGAGGTGTTTAGCAAAATGAATTATCTAAAACCTGAATTGCTCGAACAATTAGCTGCAGAGTATGTACTCGGAACACTTCATGGTGGTGCAAGAAGACGCTTTGAACAATTGATGATGGAGTCATACCGTATTCGAAGTGCCGTCTGGGAATGGGAACAACATATCAACCCCATTGCCAATAACATTCCTGATATTTCGCCTCCGGATTCCATTTGGCAAGTCATTCAACAGCGTATTAACCCGCAAGATTTTGCACAAACAGCAGATAAACAAACTGGCTGGCGCAGTCTGTTCTTATGGCAAAGTTGGGGGGCAGTGAGTACCGCTTTTGCTATTGTGTTAGCCTTATTAATTTCACTGCAAACACCGCCAAAGGTAGAACAACTCAACCAGGTAGCCGTATTTAATAATGCACATAATGAGCCACTATGGCTTATTAGCAGTAATACTGAAACAGGACAATTTGCAATTAAACCCATTAACGCGCAAGCCGTAGCTGTTGATAATAGAGCCTTTGAACTTTGGATGTTACCAACAAGCGGCCAACCAAGATCACTGGGTTTAATGCCCGTTGCAGGCAAGAAGCAAGAGATGGTGTTATCTCCACAGCTGTTAAGTATATTGCAGTCGACAAAAGGCCTGGCGATTAGTTTGGAGCCACTAGGAGGCTCGCCCACAGGTTTACCAACTGGACCGGTGGTCTATCAAGCTCCAATAATAGCATTGTAATTTAACGCAAGAAGATTGTGCCTGATTTTCTTTGTAGTTTTCCAGTCAATGAAGCACAATCATAGAAAACTTTCGTAAGAGCTAAAAGTGACTTGGTCGTAATAAATAAAACAAAAAGGAATGAGCAATGGACAGAATAGTATACGTACACGGAACCTACGCAGGGGACAAAAAATTCAACGGTCTCTCTGAAAATATGACGGGAAGTGGTCTCTCAAACGATGACATAACCGCTCTAAAAAAGTTTGCCGGTAATACTGGAGCCCGCCTATATTCATATGGTTGGTCCGGGGATGATTTTAGAGCGGGAAGAGTAGAAGGCGCATTGATTTTAGGGCAGTACCTCGCCACCTTTGATGGTACTACTACCGTTGTTACTCATAGTCATGGTGGTAATGTACTTGGTTATGCCCTACTCCAAGGTTTAACACCTGGACAACGTTCAGGTGTGCGCGCCTATTTATTCGCTTGCCCTATCATGTCTGGCTCCGATTCCGCGTGGACCCAAAGTCTTGCCAACAACCTGCATAGTATAAGAACGTTTAGTCATCCACATGACTACATTCAAGTCCAGGGTGCTAAAGCGCGTAATGCTGTTAATACGGGAACTAAACTGGGTTATAACGTTGGGTTCAAAATCCCCGGTGTTACAAACCACTCCATTAACCCTGGTGGCTTTATGCAAGTGTCTGCTCATTCCGCTATGCATTCAGCAGAAGCTTTTAACATGGCAAGACAAGCGATTGGTTAATGTCTGCTTAAGATATAAAAGGGCCTAGGTCTAATCTAAGCCCCTCCCTTTCTTTTCATAATAATTTAGTATTTTAATGGGCTTTAATTCGTTTGATTCTGCTACTATCACATGAATAACCAGCCCTATTTAAATACAATACACCCTAGCCCCACTCACCCTGTTACTCCATTGTGGTAGTGTAGAAAACATGTCTATTATAATATATTTCAATATCTCTATAAAAGGTTCTTCCCATGCCCGACTATGAAAACATAAGTAATCAGTTTAAACGTTTTATATTAGCCGATGCCGATACCAGCATGGCCTTGGGAGATGAGACGCATCTGGGAGACTTGGGCGATCCTAGCCTTGAGCATATGGTTCTACGCAGTCAGAAAGCAAAAGCACTGCTAAACAAATTACAAGCCTTCAAGGTTGAAACGTTTGATGAACAACTAGACCTAGACTTAATGGCTCGCTATTTACAGCAAGACATCTTTTTTACCCAACTACAGCAACATGGTCGACCCCAGCGTTGCAGCCAGCCAAACGGCGTAGACGGTATTAGCGCCGGTATCTTTCAGCTTTTTGTAAACGATGAGCGAAGCCCCGAGTTGCGACTAAACGATATATTAACCCGATTACAACAGGCACCCTGCTACCTTGCCACCGAGATAGAAGTAATAGCCGAACCTATTAACCGATGGCGTGATATTGAACTAGAACAAGGGGAAGGTTTGCCCGACCTTTTTCAAACCATACTGGAGTGGGCGCAGCATGAGAACTACCATCAGTTTGATAGCTTAAAAGTCGCTATCAACCAATGTAATACTGCCCTGACCAAATACCTGAGTGACTTAAAAAATAAAAAGACTCACACCAACTTTGCCATTGGCCTTGATAAGGTGAATGAATTACTGGCTATACGCCAGATCTCTCACTCTCCGGCCGAGCTGACTAAAATGGCACGAGACTTTATGGGGGAAACTCAAACATTACTAAGTTCACTTAAAACAAAGCTGTGTGAAAAATATGGGCTGGCAAATAACACTAAAGAAAGTGATTTACACGAATATTTAAACGATCGCTTTGCAGCAACCTTAAAAGACGGAAAGCTAAGGTCCGTTTTGGATTATTATTACAAGCAAATTGATTCCATCCATGACTTTGTTAGTGTTAAAAAACTATTTGCTTTGCCCGCAGAGCAAAACATGAAAATCATGCAAACCCCTGGGTTTTTAGAGCCCGTCATTCCCGCCGGTGCCATGTGGCCACCACTGGCATTAAGAGAAGGTAAAAAAACTAGTCTGGTTTACCTGACCCTTAAAGAAGACCAACTGGCCGAGCACACCGAGCTTGGTATTCCAGTGATGATGATTCATGAGGGGATCCCCGGCCATCATCTACAATTTGCCACTGCGGCCCAGCACCCTTCGTTTATACGTCGCATCTTCAGCGCCAATGAACACGCCGAAGGTTGGACCACCATGCTAGAAGATTACATGCTAGATGTGGGCTATATAGATAAAGAATTAGTAGATGAAGTACGCTTTATTGCCAAGCGCGAAATGTCACGATTGGTAGCACGAGTGGGCATAGATCTATACTTCATGACCAGCAACAAAGACTACCTAAACGTGGGGCTAGATCTTAACTTCGATAGTGACGACGTATTTGTTAATGCTGCCTTACTATTAAAAGCCGCCACCGGCTTTACCGATGGCCGCGTGCAGGCTGAATTAAACTGGTACAGCACCGAGCAAAGCTACCCCTTAAGTTACCTAACCGGCAATAGGATGGTATGGCGACTTAAAGAAGACATTCAAAAAGCCAACAAAAAAGCATTAGGAAAATTGGCACTAGACCAGGCTTTTCATGAGGTATACCTAAGCTCTGGCTGCATGCCGGTGGAAAGTTTGCGCACCGTGTTTATGAACCTTGGTTACCTATGACAGAGGCTAAGTAATCGTTTTGGTATAAGTAAACTTCTTTGTGTCGTTTTCGCACATCAGGAGATCTGCCCTATATAACATAGCCTAAATAATGGTAGAGCAGTTTGTCAGATAATAAAATAACAGCTCCCCCTAAGAGTTATGAATTATTTGGCAGTAGCAAGAATTTGTAGTACAAGAATACTATTCAAGATTATGTTTAATATTATAAAAACTTTTAACTTGCCTCTAAAATTGAATATGCCATGAATATGTACCCCAGACTAATTGACAAAAAAAGAAGGCTCATAAACAAGCTAACCAGCTTCCCTTCTAAATTAAGAGTCTCTCTTGCTTTTACATCCAGTTTTGGTAAAAAAGCCCCCATCACAAAACTCCCAGGAAGAAGTATTGAGCTGAGACTTACAAACCAAAGGTAATATGAGTTTAAACTGACGGATGCATTTTCCAAAAGCAGATAGAAAATGGACAATGAAAAGAACATCATTATATAAGCAATGTGCGCTCTCAATATGTAGCTAGATCTTGGTTTTAAACCGCTAAAACGTTTAATCTTTACGTAGTGAATAAAAGCTAATAACCAACCCAACAAGAAAGAAACTAGTAAACAAACAACAGCGGTCTTCAACAATATTTCATTTAACATAGCGTGTCCTTTTCAAATTTTCTAATGCCTTTAACTACTATATTTTATCGATTAACCTACTGTAAAAATCAATCATCTGTATGTAGTTCTCCCGTGAGATTCGCTCATCAACGCCATGAAATCTATTTAGATCACGCTTATTGAGAAAAATTGGGCTGAAGCGCAGTATGTTGGATGACAAGTCGGTAAAGTGCCTCGAGTCAGTCGTTGAAAGTGTGATAGATGGGGCAACAATTGAATCAGGAAAAACATCCACTATCGCTTGCTCAATAATTTGGTAAGCATCGTCCTTATGGTCGGTAATCATCGCCGCCTCTTCAATTGCAGACACTACTTTCATTTCGACACCTGTTCCGCCAATAGTTTTCATGATATGAGCAATAATCTCATCACTGGTGTTTTGAGGCGCAATACGGTAATTCAATAAAGCCGTCACTTTTTTAGGTAATATATTGTCTGCAATGCCTCCTGATATCACGTTGACCGACATACTGCTTCTGATCAACGCATTGGTAGCTGGTTTTTTTTCTAATTGAGCGATGAGCAGAGGCTCGAAAAGCCAACTATGAAAAAGCACAACATTCGTAGGAAAATCCATTTCGTGCGATAGCTTACGGAACATTGTGTTGATCAGACCTGTCATTTTCGGGGGCATAGGCGAAGTTGTTAACCGATCAATAGCGTGACTGATTTTGGATATTGCAGTAGCTCTCGGAGGCATCATTGAGTGCCCAGGTTCGCCTTTGGCCGATAGCTCTACGGTCATGTATCCTTTTTGGCTAACACCGATCAATGCGACAGACTTTTCTACGTTTGGAATAACACCCTGCGTAACGGCCTGGCCCTCATCCAAAATAAAGTAAGGTCGTATATTATTATCCTTTAAGTAGTTAGCTATTTTTTTTGCGCCTCGATGACCGCCCACTTCTTCATCGTGTGTCACAGCAATATAAATGGTTCTTTGAGAGTTCGCAGTATTTAAGCGTACTCTTTTTTCAAGCGCTTCAAATATCGCTAGAATGGCAGACTTATTATCCAGAGCTCCACGGCCCCACACATACTGATCGTCTATGTGTCCAGAAAATGGTGGGTGTTGCCACCTGCTTGTGGCATCTGACTTATTATTTTGCACTGGCACTACATCGCTATGAGTAATCAACAGAATAGGGGCTAACGACGGTTGTTCACCTTTCAGCGAGAACAGAAGGCTGTATTCTGAAGAATGCTCCACAGTAAGTTTCGATTGCGCACTCGGAAATGAATCAAATAAAAATGCGTTAAATTCTGCGAATGGCTTCTGATTTGCTTCAGAAGCCACTTTAGTGGATATGGTTTGATATTGTATGGCTCGTGAAAGGCGTTCAGCATAACCCTGCTTTTCGTCTGAAGAATGGACCGTTCTTTCGTAACGTTCATCAGATTTGAATATTTTAGGTTTGTTTA
>Ga0105353_1001573_pt1 | contig 11264 bp, 10 predicted proteins | sample EN1Hudsemesocosm_2_FD_83657 | JGI IMG/M metagenome (GOLD analysis project Ga0105353, IMG submission 83657) | Methane-oxidizing microbial communities from mesocosms in the Hudson Canyon - EN10B Hudson Canyon | ecosystem: Environmental > Aquatic > Marine > Cold seeps | place: Hudson Canyon...
AACCCCGCTGAACCCCCTTTGATTATGCGCGACACGGTGCATTGTTTGACGGAAGAAGAACCCGATCAGAAAGCAATCACCGAATCGGTGTTAGCTATGATCGTCGAGGTGCAAAAATATGTGCCGGGGTACCGTTTAAAAAATGGTCCCGTTTTTGATGGCAAACGTATATCCATATTTTTGGAAGTGGAAGGCCTCGGTGATTTTTTACCGAAGTATTCTGGCAATCTCGACATTATGACGGCCGCCGGCTTGAGAACCGCTGAGATGTTTGCCAACGAAGCTCATGAAGGCAATATCCAATTGCCTGCTCGCGCTCAAGGAGTTTGATATGAATTTGAAGGGTAAAAAAGTCGTATTACACGACATGAGTTTGAGAGACGGAATGCATGCCAAGCAGCACCAGATTAGTTTGGAGCAAATGGTCACTGTGGCCTCGGCTTTAGATGATGCCGGTATGCCGATGATTGAAGTTACCCATGGCGACGGCTTGGGTGGATCATCAGTGAACTACGGTTTTCCCGCCCACAGTGACGAAGAGTATTTACAGGCTGTAATACCGAAGATGAAACAAGCCAAGGTTTCGGCTTTGCTGTTGCCAGGAATCGGTACGGTTGATCATTTGCGTATGGCGAAAGACTGCGGTGTGAGCAGTATTCGTGTTGCAACTCACTGTACAGAAGCCGATGTCTCAGAACAGCACATTGGCCTGTCGGCCAAGTTGGGGATGGATACCGTAGGCTTTCTGATGATGGCCCATATGACCAGCGCCGAGCGTTTAGTGGAGCAGGCGCAATTGATGGTCTCTTACGGCGCAAACTGTATCTATTGTACTGACTCGGCAGGTTACATGTTGCCCGACGAGGTTAGAGAAAAGATTTCAGCCTTACGCAGTGCATTTGGTAAAGACATTGAGGTGGGTTTTCACGGCCACCACAACATGGGCATGGCTATTGCCAACTCCTTGGAGGCCATTGATGCCGGGGCTAACCGCATTGATGGTTCTGTCGCGGGCTTAGGTGCTGGGGCGGGTAATACACCCTTGGAGATTTTTGTGGCTGTGCTGGATCGAATGCAGGCCAACCACGGGATCGACCTCTACAAAATAATGGATGTCGCAGAAGATTTAGTTGTGCCAATGATGGACAGAGTTATTCGTGTTGATCGCGACGCACTGACTCTAGGTTACGCTGGGGTTTACAGCTCCTTCTTGTTGTTCGCACAGCGAGCGCAAGCGAAGTACGGTATCGCTGCTAGAGATTTACTTGTGGAGCTGGGCCGGCGCGGAACGGTCGGTGGGCAGGAAGATATGATTGAAGATTTGGCACTGACAATGGCTAAAGAAAAAGGGTTGATCTAATGGGAAATTTAACAAAGCCGGAAATTGAACAGCTGGCAGAACACCTCGAAAATGCGGAACTTCAGCAGTTGGAAGTGGTAAAAATCACCGATGATTTTCCCCACATGGACTATGAAGACGCGTTCGATATTCAATGGGAAATTCGTCGCCGAAAAGAATCTCGCGGCAACAAAATTGTCGGCATGAAAATGGGCCTGACTTCATGGGCGAAAATGAAGCAAATGGGTGTTGAAAATCCCTGTTACGGTTTTTTAGCGGATTACTTTTCGCGACCTGATGGTGGCGAAGTGAAGCACGATGAATTGATTCACCCCAAAATTGAGGCTGAGTTGGCTTTTGTGACGAAGCAGCCGCTAAAGGGCCCCGGGGTGAATATTGCGGATGTGCTGCGTGCGACGGATTTTGTTATGCCGGCGGTAGAGGTGATTGACTCGCGCTATAAAGATTTCAAATTTGACCTGAAAAGTGTGATTGCAGATAACAGTTCTTCTACACGATTTTTTACTGGCGGTCGTATGGCCGACGTTGCCGACTTAGATTTGAAGAATATAGGTGTGGTAATGGAAATAAACGGAGAAGTGGTTGAAACCGGTGCTGGAGCGGCAGTTTTAGGTCACCCTGCGGCTTCAGTTGCGATGTTAGCCAATATGCTCAGTGAGCGTGGCGAGGAATTACCCGCGGGCTCTTTTGTGATGATTGGCGCGATTACAGCGGCCGTTCAAGTCAATAAAGGTGATTCGTTTATTGTTCGCTATCAAGACCTGGGCACCGTTTCAGGTAAATTCGTTTAAAGGGAGAGAATGCATGCCGATTATTACTGTAAATATGATGGAAGGGCGTACCGACGAGCAGAAGGAGGCCCTGATTATGGCAGTGACTGAATCTGTAATGGCCTCCATTGGTGCGCCTGAAGAAAATATTCGTGTGCTGATCAGTGAGTACCCCAAAAAGCACTGGGGTATTGGTCGATTACCTGCACACAAAGCCGGACGTTAATTATTTCGGAATTAATATTATGAGCGATGAAAAAATAGACATTAAAGATTTTCGCCGCGCTCTGGGACAGTTTCCCACGGGTGTCACGGTTATTACCACAGTGGATGATAAGGGCGAGCCTATTGGTGTCACGGCCAGTAGCTTCAACTCCGTTTCCATTGATCCCGCGTTGGTTTTATGGAGTGTAGACAAAGGCGCGTACAGCGCCTCACTGTTTGAGAACTCAGAGTACTTTGCGGTAAACGTGTTGGGCAAAGACCAAGTAGACCTATCTAATCGCTTCGCCGGGCGAGGTGAAGATAAATTTGCAGGCCTAGATTGCAAGAAAGGTTTGGGTGGCTGCCCATTACTTGAGTCCACCGCGGCACAGTTCCAGTGTAAAACATGGAACGTTTACGATGGTGGCGACCACTTGATCGTGGTGGGAGAAGTGCTTGAATATAGCCACAGCGGCAGTATTTCCCCCTTAGTTTTTTCACAGGGTAGCTACGCGGTATCAATGCAGCACCCCTCCAGTATGCGGCGCGTAGAAGACGATCCTAAAAGTGATGGCTTCCTCGATAACTACTTACTTTATCTATTGCACGCAGGTTTTGCGGCGGCAAGTTCAAAGCTCTACCCCAGGTTTATGTCAGAGTGCGGAATCACACCAGGAGAGTGGCGAGTGTTTACCTTGCTGTCAGAGGCTCCGTGTATTTCTGAGGAAAGGCTTGCTCGCATGGTGATGCAGCCATTAAACGTCTTCCGTCAAACGGCCGAATCAATGTTGGCTAAAGGCTACGTGCAGGCTGGCTCGGACGGTTTGAGCTTAACGAAGGAAGGTCTTACTTTGAGTGAAGTGCTGTTCTCTATCGCTCAGGAGCACGAGAGTTCCGTATTAAGCGTGCTGACCGAAGATGCCGTAATTAGTTTGAAAGCCAGCCTGAAAGCAATAGGGAAGGGCTAGCATAAAGGAAAAATCGGCGGGTAGTGAAGGTTTTAGCTACCCAAAGACTGCTACAGAGAAGAATGATCAATTGACATTCGAGCCAAATAATCTGATGGTTCGAAACTATAAGAATAACAAGCCTAAGAGGTGACGAATGACAATACTATCAGGTGACAACATAGCTGCAGTGTGTGCGCTTGTATTTGGCTTGGCTTGGCTCGGTTTTTTCGTGGATACCCTCGCCATTGGGCGAAAAATATCCGGGGTAGTATGGGTGCTGTGCCTTGGTATGCTCTTGTCCAATTTTAAAGTGATTCCTTTTTCGAGTCCTGTCTACAACTTTGTCGGCGGTACTCTGGTGCCTTTGGCCATTCCTTTGCTGCTCTTTAAAAGCAATTTACGCCGAATATTTAAAGAGAGTGGACGGGTTATGCTTATCTTCCTGCTCGCCAGTGTTGGCACGATTGTGGGCGCCATCGTTGGTTTTCACGTCTTTGAATTGGGCGAGATCGGGCCAAAAGTCGCGGGAGTTTACAGCGGTGGATACATTGGTGGAGCAGTAAATTTCTTGGCGGTATCACAAGTCGTGGAAATGACCAGCGATGAGTTTAGCGCGGCAATCAGTGCCAGCAGTATAGTGAGCGTTATCGCCTTAATGGTCTTGCTCGCCACCCCATCTATAGGTTTTGTCCTTCGCCATTTTTCGAACAATGAAAGTGCCTTGCAGGGCGAGACCGATATCGAAGATCTTAAAGTAGAAGCTAGTAGCGCTTTTAAGTTGACTCATATTAGCGGTGCAATCGCTTTGAGTTTCGCAATTTGCTCGCTATCAAGCTGGCTCTCAGATTTGATGAATATGGGGCAATACAGTTTTTTGATTATTACCATCATTACCCTAGTCATCGCCAATTTATTTCCTAAGCTAATGGAGAGTATTGAGGGAGAGTTCGATACCGGCTTGCTGCTAATGTATCTTTTCTTTGCAATAGTAGGCGCAGGCACTGACATGTCCCAATTCGCAGGCGAGGCTTTTGTGCTGTTTTTTTACGCATTGTTTATTATCGCTATACATCTAATTATCACCCTGGGCCTTGCAAAGTTTTTTCGATTCGGTCTCGAAGAAACCGTGGTGGCATCCGGTGCTGCATTAGTAGGGCCTGCAGTTACGGCCGCCATAGCAACTTCACGGGGCTGGAAGGAATTGGTCACTCCAGGAATAATGTGTGGCATATTTGGCTATGCCATAGCCTCTTTTATCGGCGTGGCGATTACCAACGCTCTTTCTTAATCGGCGGGCACTTATTTATTACCCTTGAGCCATCGTCGGGCTGCATGAAGCCCGACCATTCACTACTACCGCATTTACGCTGGAGTTGAATACCGCTTCAGCGTCTTTTTAGCTCCCTGCTGCTTGCTTACAGCTTCATTTATAGCGCATCCGCACCCACACCCAGACCTACATCCACACCCAGACCTATATCCACACCTATATCCACACCCAGACCTACATCCACACCCAGACCTATATCCACACCCAGACCTATATCCACACCCAGACCTACATCCACACCTATATCCACACACACCTACACCGACACCCACACCTACATCTATATATCATTATTTCTGCGACGCATTCTAAGCTCGCCGCCGCATATAATGGGCTTAATAGATTTTGGGTATGGATAGGGCTTGCTCGAAAAATGACCAAAATTGTTCTAATTCCTTCATTTTACAGTCAAATTGGTCAATATTCAGGCATTTTGTGCTCTATAAGAGTGGCAAATGGCTTGAAGTATTTAATTGATAGAACTAAATATTAATTGTAATAATTCCATTAAGGGTATTATAATGCATTCAAAGGATTTGTCGGTCATTGCTGATCAGCTGTTTTGTCGGCCGCTTCACGAAAAATAATGGTTTCAAATAAATGATCTTGAGTTTGGGAGAGTGCAAATGAAAAACGAAAGCAAATTGGCCTTCAAACCTTTGACGCTGGCAATTGCAGCAGTGTTGGCGAGTGGTGTGGTTCAGTCTCAGTCTGATGAGGGGTGGATGGCGCTTGAGGAAATTGTGATTACTGCTCAGCGTCGCGAGCAATCCTTACAAGATGTCCCCATCAGTGTTACAGCGTTTTCTGCTGAAGCTATCGAGCGAAGTGGAATTAGCGAGGCTCGTGATTATTTATCGGTCGCGCCGAATGTTGGGTTTAGTGATGATGGGGGCTCGGGTAGTCGCAGCGTCAACATCAGTATTCGCGGTGTCAGTAATGTGGGGCTTGGCGAGGTTAGTACGGCAAGTTCTATCGGTTTTTATATTGATGAGTTAAATGTGGGGAGTGTGTCTAATGGCACTATCAATCCGCAGCTTCAGGATATGCAGCGCATCGAGGTTTTGCGCGGTCCTCAAGGCACATATTTTGGCCGCAATTCTTTGGGTGGGGCCCTGAATATAAGTACGAAACTCCCCGATCAAGATTTCTATGCTGAGGCCAGTGTTAACGCGGGTGAATTTTCTACCCGTGGCGGAGAGGGTATTGTTAATTTGCCCCTGTCTGATAAATTTATGGTGCGTGCCGTTTATGCCTATGAAGAATCGGATGGGCTAGTAGAAAATGTATTTCCTGGCGGTAATGACCTCGGTTACGAGCATAACTCGGGTCGAATTTCCGTTCGTGCTTTACCTTCGGACCGTTTAACGATTGATTTTTCGGCGACATTCACCGATGAAGATGAGGGCGGCGACATGAATGTGCCCACCGGTATTCTCAATCAAGATACACAGAGCATATTTGGGGCAGGTTTCGTCGCGATCAATGAGTTGGGTTTCTATTCGGGAAATAATGACAAGGTTTCTCACGACTTGCTTGAGAAAAACCAGAACGAATTTTCAATTTACAATCTGCGTATCGGCTATGAATTTGAAGGCTTCGAGTTCCGCTCCATTACGGGTGTTATCGACAGTGAAACCAATCGTGCTTTCGATCTTGATGGCTTAAGTCTAGACACTTTACGACGCTATAATTCTTATGAAGGCAAATCTTTCAGTCAGGAATTCCGTTTCCAGTCGACGGGCAATAATAGCGTCGATTGGACCGTTGGGCTCTTCTATGCAAGTGATGAGATTGAACAATTTAATTCCATTCAGGCGGGTGATGATGGTTCCTACACTAATCCGATGACAGGAGAGGTGGTTGGCTTGCTGCCGCCGATTCCGGGCGGTTTTAGAATTAACGAAAATAATCGAGCTTTTGAGACCGATAGCGACGCCATTTTTGGTGAGGCGGTTTGGCATTTGTCGGATCAGTGGGACCTGACTTTGGGTGCTCGTTATACTCGGGATGATATTCACAATAGCGCATTTGGTACGGTGGCCTTCGAGGGGGCGGTGGCAGATAGCGAGGGTGGTGAATCTTTTACCAACTTCTCACCAAAGGTGGTTTTAAAATATTCGCCCTCAGAAAATTTAAACTATTACGCTTCTGTGTCTCAGGGTTATAAGGCGGGGGGTGTTGATTTTCTTCGTTTTGGTGACATCACCAATTTCCAGCCTGAGGAGCTGACTAACTTTGAGGTGGGCTTTAAGTCAGAGTCTGAGGATGGTCGTCTGCGTTTGTCGGGCGCCGTATTCCTTTTGGATTGGAGTGACCTGCAGGTGCAGTCTAACTTTCTGGAAGACCCAACGGATATCAGTTCTGCAGTTGAGAGAACCTTGAATGCGGCTGAGGCGTCGGCGCAAGGTCTTGAGTTGGAGGTGACGGCTTTAGTTTCACAAAATTTAATAGCAGGTTTTGCGCTGGGGTATTTAGATGCTGAGTTTGATAGTTTTGATGATGCATTGATAAAGGGTAATTCAACGGTTGTAGATCTTTCTGGAAGTGCTTTGCCATTGACTCCGGATCTCACGCTGAGTGCTTCCCTTGAATACAATCTGCCCATGGGTGACTCTGGCTTTAGTGGATTTGTGCGGGGAGAGTGGAGTTATCGCAGCGAAACAGCCAGTAATCTTGAGGCCGTTGCATCAAAGGCTGGCTTGCTTTCTTTGCCTAAGTTTCCCTATCAGCTCGAAGCGTACCATGTGGTGAATCTTCGTGTGGGGCTCGAGAGCGATAAGGTTCGCGTCAATGCCTTTATTGAGAATGCTCTGGATGAAGACTACATTACCGGCACTGGAGATGGTTTCGGTTTGGCGGGAATTAAAGTTAAGCCTCATCAGTTGGGCTACGGCCTTAAGCTAACATATATATTCTAATCGGTCCTTGTGGGGCTCGTTTGGCAGATGGTCATTTGACCATCTGCCTTTTTTTTGGGGGAGAATAAAGTGGCGCTTCGCAGGGTAATGATCACCGGCTGTAGTAGTGGTTTGGGCGCAGAGTTGGTGCGCCAATATCTGCAGTTGGGGTGGGAGGTGTTTGCGGCGGTGACGAGTCTAGAGCGCGCCGGCGAAATGGCGTTGTTGGCGGGCGAGTCACATTTGTCGCTTGTAGCAATAGATGTCTGTAAGGCTGGTGATATTGAGTTGGCTCGCGATCAGATCGAAAGCTCTGGTTGTTTAGATTTGTTAATTCTCAGTGCTGGGGTGCACGAGTTTTCTCCCGTAGAGACAATGGATTTCAGATCTGCTGAGAGACTTATGGAGGTGAATTTTTTTGGGATCTTGCGCTGTGTTCAGTCCTTCGTTCCTATGCTACGCAAGCAGGGTTTTGGTCGCGTGCTGGCGGTAAGTTCTCTGTCGGCCCAGATTGGTCTGCCCTGCGATGGGGTTTACGCGGCGAGTAAGGCAGCGCTTGAGAAATTATTTGAATCTCTGCGGGCTGAATTGAGTCACTTTGGGGTCAGTGTTTGTGTTGTGGCGCCATCAGGTTTTTCTTCGGGTCTGTTGAGTTCTTCTGGCTTGTCCGGTCTTGATGGTGCGTCGCCTTACTTTCCTTTGGTGTCGGCCATGATGGAGCGTCAGTCGGCGCCAGCCGAGGGCTCGCTGCAAAAAGTTGCGGGGGAGGTTGTTAGTTTGAGTGTTGCGGATACTGTGGGCTTTAGGGAGCCTGTTGGTGCTGGGGCAGGCGATGTACTAAGAAAAATTTATAGAATGAGTGAGTCGCAAAGGGCAGCTGCGGTGGCCGATTGGTCGGGCACCGAGTGCTGGTAGGTTTTTTAGGCTTCTTCTTTGAAGTGCAGGCGATTAGTTTGCAGCATTTCTTCTGTTAGCTGGTAGGCGGTCTTGGATTGTCCAGAGGCAATTGCCCAGGCAATTTTGTGGTGGCGCTCTAGGTCATCGTTGTTGATCGACTTTGACTGCTCTTTGCCGAGTTTTACGTGTGCTCGCAGATAGGTGGAGATGGCGTAGCGGAAGTGGCTTAGCACTCGGTTGTGCGAGGCTTTTAGTACGGCCGTGTGAAATCGTATGTCGGCTTCTAGGTGTTCCTGCTTGTCCGCTTCTGTATTGGCCATGTCTTCGTAGGCGGCCAATATTTCTGCTAGGTCGGCTTTTGTGGCGCGTTCGGCGGCTAGGGCGGCAGCTCTAGGTTCAATGATTTGGCGGAGCTCAATAAGGTCGAGCATGAATTCGGGTGAGGCCGTTTCCGGGTCGGCGTGCCACCTTAGTACGTCGGGGTCGAGCATGTTCCAGTCGCTCATGGGGCGAATTTTTGTACCGCTTCGAGGGGCGGTAGAGATAAGGCCTTTTCCTGAGAGTACCTTAACGGCCTCTCTTAGTGCATTTCGACCTACTCCTAGGCTGGCGGCTAGCTCCTGCTCAATGGCTAGTGTACTGCCCTGAGGGTATGTGCCATTCGCGATGCCTTGTCCCAGAGTGTCTACGGCGGCGATCACTTGGCCTCTCGTTATTTTGGGGCGTTTAGCGCTCGTTTGGCTGTTCTCTTGAGGCATGTGGATGTCCATTTCGTGTGTTTGTTTGAGTGCTAAGTCTACATTGAAGCGATTTCACTTTCCAATTTCATTTCATTAATAGGGTTAATGGGTGTATTAATTACCCTTAGCGGTCAAATTTAAAGGGCGTCAATTTCTCTGGGTTTTAATGTTGTCGTGCTGTATTTAATTGATTTATAAGGATTTTATTGAAAGTTTTTTGTTGTTTGTCTTAGTTTTTAAGTGGCTTTATATTTTCTTTGTGTTTACATTTAATGTGATTAATGATAATTTTATTTCATTGAATATGTGCCGAAGATGACGCGGCGGATGAGTGAGTAGAGGAATTAATTGAATGTCTGATTACGATATTATTATTGCTGGTGGCGGTCACAACGGTTTGATCTGCGCATCTCTGTTGGTAAAGAACGGCTTGAAAGTGTTGGTGCTGGAGCGCAATGAGTGGGCCGGTGGCGGCGTGTTAACGCGGGAGCTGACGCTTCCTGGTTACAAGCACGACCCCTTCGGTTCGTCACACGTCTGGATTCATTTGAACCCAGACTTTCAGGAGTTGCGGCCAGAACTTGAAAAGCATGGCTTGAAATACATCTGGTCGGAGGACCACATTACCGGCCACCCAAATAAATATGAGGGTGATGGCATTATCGTCTACAAAGACGTCGATAAAACATGCGACACAATAGCGGCTTACTCAAAAAAAGACGCTCAGCGTTACCGTGAAATTTATGAAGAGTTTGGAGAAATTCAAGACGGCGTTGTGAAGAGTATGTTTGCGCCTCCTGCGCCCCCCAGTTACCTCTATCAAGGTTTAGAAAATAATCCTGAAGGGCTTAAGCGCTTGCGGGATTACCAGTTGAGTTCTAGGCAATTCACCCTGGAAAATTTTGAAAATGACCATGTGCGCGCCTTTATTTTGGGGTGGGCCATGGCCCCTCAAACTTTACCTGATCAGCTAGGTACAGCGGCAGGTTTTTACGTGATGATCCCGAGTATTCATTATTTTGGTCAGTCCATTCCGGAAGGCGGCAGCGGTATGTTGTCGGAGTCGATGTGCCGCTACATTGAAGCCAACGGCAGCACGGTAATGACCGGCGTAACGGTTGATAAATTTATCACCGAAAAAGGCGAGTGTAAGGGCGTTAGGCTTGATGATGGTACCGAGATCTTTGCCAGTAAAGGTGTCGTGAGTGCATTGGATCCACACCAAACCTACTTAAAAGGTTTCGAGGAAAAAGAGTTGCCTGTCGGCTTTAGAGATATGGTGAGCAACTTTAAGTTTGGTGATATTACCATTGCTCGTGTTCACTACGCACTGGACGAGGCGCCCGCATTTAAAGGCGGCGCCGACATGGATAAAACGGCGTTTCAGCGGATCTTTGGCTCCATGAACGACATTGATAAGCAGTATCGCGAAATAGCGGCAGGGCAAGCGCCAAGTGACCCATTTTTATGGACCGCAGCTTGGACTCAAATGGACCCGAGCCGAGCACCAGAGGGCAAACACACCTTAATTATGGATACCTTCGTACCAGTTGATTTAGCCAATGGCGCAAACTGGGAGGAGATCGGTGCAGATTATTGTCGTAACACACTACTAAAACAGTTGCGTAATTACACCACCAATATGGACGACGACAATATTCTCGCTGAGTACGTTGAAACGGGTCCAAGCTTGGCGCGCGCAAATTTATGCTTCAATCGCGGCGTTACCACTGGCGGCGAACGAACCTTAGCTCAGATGGGCGCATTTAGGCCCTTCCCAAATTATTCCGACTATCGTGGTCCCGTGAAGAAATTTTATATGACAGGCCCCTCATGCCACCCCGGTGGTGGAATATCTGGAATGGGAACTGTTACGGCGAACGAAATTTTACAAGACCTCGGACTTAAGAAAGAGGATGACGACTTCGACTTTTAATCGAATCGTTGTCTGCGAAATATTTATAACAGAAAAATTATATAGGATCTATTATGGCACGTGATAGGAGTGCGCCTTACTCAGCGCTATTTATTCAGCCTGATGTCAATGTCGTCAGTGACCGAGAGGGCATTCAGCTCAATCTCGATCGAGTTAAAAATTTGATACATTTTGGTG
>Ga0105353_1001586_pt1 | contig 11208 bp, 8 predicted proteins | sample EN1Hudsemesocosm_2_FD_83657 | JGI IMG/M metagenome (GOLD analysis project Ga0105353, IMG submission 83657) | Methane-oxidizing microbial communities from mesocosms in the Hudson Canyon - EN10B Hudson Canyon | ecosystem: Environmental > Aquatic > Marine > Cold seeps | place: Hudson Canyon...
CAGGGCATTATCGTCCGTGTAGTCATTAGAGGAGACGCGGTCACCTGTCAGTCCCGAGAGTTTCGCCCTGAGGGTCGTGGAGCCGGATGCGTAGGGCTCTATGTCAGAGGTGTCGAACTGGATCGTGAGGACCTGGTCCCCTCCCGAAGCGAGATTGGTGATTGACGAACCTCCGGCGTAGACCTCGTCTAGGCCGACGAGCTCGTAAATCGATATCTCGCCGCCATCATTGTAGGGGTCAACACCGAAGTTGGTGACCTCGATGGTTAGGTCGAGTGTGTCTCCAGGCACGAATCCGAGGTTGCCATTCTGGTTGACGGCATCGAAGTCAGAGATACCGATATCGATGAGCGGTGCCATGTCTAGGTCCGCTGCAGTTAGGAAGTCGTTGTAGGATGTGTGTGGGCCATCCATCAGAGCGACTACCGGCCAGAAGTTCTCGTACTGGGTGTTACCCGAAGTGGCCCTGACGGTATTGAGCGGAACAGTCCAAGTCCTCTCAGCGACGTTGTTCGGAGTCAGAGTCAGCTCCTCGAAGCCGTCCCCGTTGCTGTTCAGCAGCCACTCTCTCCAGTTGTGGTGAGGTCGTACACCATTGTCATAGGCATCAGCGCCAATTTTCTCAGTCACTGCTGCGTATAGGTATACAGTCACGGATGACGATGAACCGAGGTATGTCGACTCTACGGTGATGGTGACATCGTTGGTCACTGAATCGAGAGCGATTGAGAGCTCGACAGCGTAGTCGGAGACATCCGAACTCATGCAGCCACCGTTCGTGTAGTCTGCGTCGTAGTAGTTTGTTCCGGCTGCGCCAACCTTGAAGCAAGTCCCACTCTGCTCATCGGCGAAAGAGAATGTAGGGTAACCACCTGAGGCTGCCATGACGTGGTCATGTCGATTTATTGGGCTGTCCGAGGGCCAACCTCCTGATTCAGACTCGAAGATTGAGACGAATGTGAAATCCTCTGGATTTGACGTCTTCAGATTGGAAAGCGAGGGCGATGCGCTGTCCATGCAAGGAGGGCACCAGTGTGCGCCGACGTACTCGCCGAACACAGGGTGACCTGGACTGGTAGCGTAAAGCGGCGCTTCCTCCTGCATCAATTGCTCTCTTTCTTCGACCTTTTCGACCTTTTCGTCCATCGCCATGAAGCCAATGAAGGACATCATGACCACTAGGGTTGCCAGAGCCACCGGTTGAACGATTGACAGCATTCGCACTACAGTCATCAAAATATCCCTAACGTGGCGCCGTATAACCATGCTGTACTCAGGATAGTTGCTAGGACGGCTCTTTAGAGAGCCGGAGAGCTTGAGTAGGCGGAGGACGGGCCCGAAGCGTGAATGAGGACGGAGGCAGCGAGTGGGTCGCGCTAAGGGAAGACGACGGTCGCGCCTACCTGCTGCGGCGAACACCCGGCGAAGTCAAGGTGAAGGGGCTAGGGAGATTCGACGTCGAGCAACTCCTGAACGGATACTCAATTGGAGATAGGATTACTGTCGGCCAGAAGTCCCTGTCCATCGTCGACCCGGCTCTCCCTGAGGCCCGCAGGAACATGGCTAGGAGGGCTCAAGTCATTGGCATCAAGGATTCTGGATTCCTCATCTCTTGGATGGGCATCGGCGTCGGCTCAAAGGTCCTCGAGGGCGGTCATGGTTCGGCCGGTCTAGCTATGCATCTGGCCAATGTCCTAGGCTCGTCTGGCACCCTCATCTCAGTCGAATCTAGGCCAGAGCATGCCGAGGTCGGACGGGCCAACATGGAGCGCCTAGCCGAAGTACTACCTGAGTTCCCAGATTGGCACCTGATTGACGGTGATCTAATCGAAGTCGGACAAGCTGTTTCGGGAATCTGTCAATCTCTCGATGCGGCAATCATCGATGTGGCCGAGCCTTGGCAGGTTGTCCCGGCTATCGAACCACTGCTGAGGGCTGGAGGCAGACTGGCCTGCTACTGCCCGACCACCGTGCAACTTGAGAGATCCTGGGAATCCGCTCAGAGGCAGGGGCTGGTCATCGAATGGGCGGGCGAGATGATTGAGCGCAAGTGGGTCAAGGCTAGCAAAGGTGGTGTCAGACCAGGAAACCAGCCGATGGGGCACACCGCGTTCCTACTGATTGCAGCTAAGATTGTCCCTCACGAAGAAGAGTGAGAGATCATCTATGGGCTGGATCAATCGCTTCAAGGGCAGGGTTGCTGATGTCGGCTGGACCTCAAGTACAGTCCTCCGGGAGTTCATGAGATTCAACGTCACTGGATGCTTCAACTCCGCATTCGCTTTTGCAGTTTATCTGATTCTGTACAGGATGAATCTGTGGGAAGCCCACACAGCAGTGTCGGCCTGGGTCGTGTCCAACATCATAGGGAATGTCGAAGCCCACTATATGCACTACAGATTTACCTTCAAGTCGACATTTGCCTACTCCACCAGTCTCAACCGGGCGTTCTGGTGCTACACTGCGCAACTAGCAGTGACAACTTCTCTCGAATACATCATGATAGAGAAGTGGTTAGTCAACCACTACGTCGCTTGGCTAATCAACACCTGCTTGTTCGGTTTCCTCAACTTCGTGCTCATCCGCTGGCTAGCCTTCCCACCTGAGCTCGATGATGCGTATCTCGAGCGATTGTCGGATGATTGAGCCCCCCGACCCGATACCATTCAAAACCCCGTCCCGACACGAGAGGGGCATGAGAGACAGTAGCGGATGGAGACCTACGGCTTACCGCTCCCACACCATAGGGCAGGTGGTGTCCAACGGCGCGGACATGGTTGGCTCCGAAGTAACCGTCGCAGGCTACGCCGAGACAGTGCGAGGGCGCGGGGGAATCTGCTTCCTGATGCTGCGCGACGGCACTGGTCACATACAGGCATTCCTGAAGAAAGATAACATGGACGAAGCGCTGTTCAGCGCCATCCAATCAGCGACTCGCGAGTCGACCATTCAAGTCACTGGAACGGTGGCTCAGAAGCGTCCTCCGAAACTCGCCGAGGGCGAGTCTGCGCCGCCTCCAGAGTTTGAGGTCAATGTGACGACCGCGAGAGTTCTCGCCGATGCTGCTGCACCCCTACCAGTAGGTGTGACTGACGATGTTCATGTGGGTCTCGATGTCAGACTGGATAATCGTCATCTCGACCTTCGGAGGGCTCATGTGAACGCGATGTTCCAACTGCGAGGGAAGGTACTGCAGTACGGCCGCGACCACCTCATCTCCGAGGGTTTCCAAGAAATCAACACACCGAAGATTATCGCTGCTGCAGCAGAGGGTGGCACCAATCTGTTCCCGATAAAGTACTTCGAGACAGACGCATACCTCTCACAGAGCCCCCAGTTGTACAAGCAATTGGCAGTCCTTGGAGGACTCGAACGGGTGTTTGAGATTGGCCCAGCCTTCCGAGCGGAGAAGCACGACACCTATCGTCATCTGAACGAGTTCATCTCCTTCGATATCGAAGGCGCTTGGATGGATGAGGAAGACGTGATGGGTGTGCAGGAACGCATGATCCACCATATCTGGAGCGAGGTGGCGGCCAATGACCAGAACCTCATCGATGTAGTGAACGAATACCGATCCGGCCAGAACCAAGAGCCTGTCACAGTCGAGGTCCCGAATGTGCCGTTTCCGCGCATATCCTACTGCGACGCCATCAAGATTGTCAAGGCGGGCGGAGGCGAGATAGAGTGGGGTGACGACATCGAGAGTCATCACTGCGACATCGTCGCAGCCCAATATCCCGGTTTCCACTTTATTCCGCGCTGGCCGATGTCGATGAAACCCTTCTACATCCACCACAAGGAAGACGAGAAAGGATCCTCGGGCGGCCAGTTGAGTCGTGGCTTCGACCTCAACTACGGGCGTGACGAGATGACCAGCGGCGGTCAGCGCGAGCATCGCGTGGACGTGCTCGAGCAGAACCTGCGGAACATGGGCCTAGAGCCGGCAGACTTCACATTCTATACAGACGGATTCCGCTACGGTGCGCCTCCGCACGCTGGCTGGGGGCTTGGTGTGGCCCGCCTGCTGATGGTACTGACCGGAGCTGGCAATGTCCGCGAGGTCGTGCTTTTCCCGCGCGACCGGAGTCGAGTCACTCCGTGACCGAAAATAACGGGTATCTAAGGCCCCTCCCCGAAACGGGGACCATGGCCAAGCCAAGATTTGCTTACCTGCTCTTGAAGGAGCATCCGTACGGCCGCGAGATGCTGCGCCAGATCCTCTCCGAGGGCTTCGTGCCCGAGATTATCATAGAGGAGGATTCACCAGTCGGCGACGAGGAGCGTGAGAAGTTCCTCAAGCGAATCGAGGGCAACCCAATAGCCCCCTCCATAGCCGAGCAGGCTGCTGAAAACGGAATCCCACTGGTATCTGTCCCGATTCACAAATCACCCGAGGTCATGCCTCATTTAGAGGGGCTAGAGCTCGACCTCATCGTATTCGGAGGGACCCGAATAATCCGGGGGGAGATACTCGACTACCCCTCCGACGGGGTAATCAACGCCCATCCCGGACTGCTGCCCGAATGCAGGGGTTCGTCCTCGCCTGCATGGTCGGTATACCACGATATCCGCGTCGGCTCAACCTGTCATTTCTGTGACAATGGCATTGACACGGGAGAGATGCTAATCAAGCGTGAAGTTGCGGTGAAGAGAGGTATGACGTATGAGAATCTATGCTACGAGACTCTGGTTATGGCTGGAGTCTTGATGAAGGAGGCATTGATGGCATACGAGGACGGCCGCTGGCATGAGATGCGTCGACCACAAGGTGAAAGCGGGCACCCGACCTTCCGCAATGCACCGGAAGAGGTGCTCAAGGTCGTCGATCAGAAACTGCGCGACCAGACGTACGCTCATTATGTGGATTAGGTGAAATGATGAATGATGGACTGCTCAATGATGGATTCCCCTTTGCCGATGGCATATTAGACGGACAGACTGCACTGGTTTGCGGTGCCTCGAAGGGCATCGGGCGTGCCTGCGCGCTAATGCTCGCTCGTGCTGGCGCCCGAGTAGTCGCGTGCGCCCGCTCTGCAGCTAATCTCGACTCGCTGGTTGCAGAAATGCACGGAGATGGACACGAGGCTCTCGCACTGGACCTTGAGGATCTGAGCGCCGTCCGCGAGGCCGTATCTGATATGGACACCATACACATCCTAGTGAACAACTCTGGCGGGCCTCCTGGTGGACCACTGCTTGAGAACACCCTCGACGAGTTCGAGGGGCCGTTCCGCCGCCACCTGCACGCTGCCCATACCATTACACAGGCTCTGGTGCCCAGCATGGAGGCCGCTGGCACTGGGCGAATCGTGAACATCATCTCTACCTCGGTTCGCGAGCCGATCGACAACATCGGCTTGTCCAACACCCTACGTGGAGCGATGGCGTCGTGGGCCAAATCGCTGTCTCGTGAGCTTCCCGCGTGCGTGACCATCAACAACATCATGCCAGGCTTCACCGATACCGACAGACTAGGTTCCTTGGCGGGCTCGATCTCCGAGCGCACCGGTAAGTCAGTCGAGGACGTGCGGGATGAATGGATGAGTGGCGTTCCCATCCAACGTCTCGTCGACCCCCTTGAGACCGCCCTCGCTGTCACTTTCCTGTGTCTGCCGTCAAGCGGGGCTATTCGCGGTGTCAGTCTAGCCGTTGACGGCGGAAGAATGAGGTCAATCTGATTGGTGATGCGCTTGCGCTTCGATATCTTCTTCTCAATCTCCCAGACACCGGATACCTCCGGTCACACTCCCTCCGAAAGAGAGATGTTAGCCAATTTCTTCAATCAGGTCGAGCTCGCCGACGAGCTCGGTTTCGGAGTCGGCTGGGTCGCTCAGGCACACCTGTCTACTGAAGTCCAGAAGCGTAACAGTAAGCCGGTGGTTCCGCATTACCCTGGTGAGGTCGGACTTTGTACCGATTTCTTTCAAGTCGCGAGTAAAATGTTCTCCCTAACCGAGCAGATGGAAGTAGGGAGCGCGGTGATGTCAATTCTGGGCTCTGGTGGGCCGATAGCACAAGCAGAGCGGGTAGGGTCGTTTCTCGCCCTGCATGGGCTCGACCCTGCTGAGACCCGTCGTCTGCACGTCGGTTTCTCGGCAGGTCGGTTTGAGTTCATGGCACGACCATACGGCATCGTGCCGCGTGACGCTGTCGAGGAGGTTGCATGGCCGGCTCTGCGTGGTCAGGTCTTCGCCGAGGCCTCTGAGATATTCCTGCGACTGTTGAATGGCGAGGTGGTGTCCTCGGACATGATTCGCCCCACGGTGCTGTCTAGGGCCAACTTCCGCTCAGACGAGGACTGGAAGGAGGTGCAGGATGCGGCTATATCGGTGCGAGGTCTCGATTCTTCTCCAGATTCGATTGATATCGATAGGCGTTACGAGTTCGAGGAGATTAAGACAATTCCACAGGAGTGGCGCCGAGAGTTGCTGAACCTCGTTCTGGGTAGCCACGATTCGAAACTGCAGGTCGAAGTGAACAGATTGAGGCCTGTGCAGGTATTCAACCTCAGCATCACCCCCCCTCACATCATCGAGGAGACTCACGATAGGTTCCGTGAGCACTACCACTCCGATGGAGGGCCATGGGAACGTAGCATGATGCCGCGTACAATTATGATATTTGTCAACGATGAGGAGGGACTCACTCCTGATGAGCAGAACGATGCTGCGATGGAGGAGGCGAGGGCTGCGCTATCGACGTACTGGAACGCACTAGAAGGGACCATTGACCCGTCTAAGATCGAGCGGGCAACAGACAATGCAGTAATCGGCAATGTCGATAGGGTCTGTGAACAGATACTCGAGAGGTTTCACCCCGAAGATCGTTTGATGTGCTGGTTCGACTTCTTCAACCACGACAGCGCGCGCGTCCAGAGAAACATGACGGCATTCATGACTAAGGTCGCACCGCGGGTCAACAGGGGTGTCTGAGATGAGTGAGGACGGTAGTGGCAGGCCATCGAGCGTGGCCTCTGGAAGACCTGGTTCCGCAATCTATCCGACCAACCCTCTCGGTGAGCAGTATGAGGGGATTGCGACAGGTCGCGATGTCGAGTGGGAACCTCTGGTCGATTTTCGACGTATGGATGTCTCCGAAAACACCATCCACGGTGCAATCGCATGGGCCCACGGCACCGAGATAGTGCACTCCTTCGGCGGCAACGTGCTGGTCTACGGGCGCTCGATGATGAAGCCGCTGATGATGAAGACGTTTCAAGAGGCACTGGCCTCCGAGAAACTGAGCAGCGAACAGATGGCCATAGCCTGCTCTTCGCACAACGGCGACACCGAGCACGTCGCAGCCGCGCAGTCGCTGCTTACCGAGTCCGAGTGGGGGCTGATGCAGTGCCCACTGGACGTTCCACTCATTCAGTTCGGCCGGCAGGTCAGACGCCCACGTCGCTGGTTCCACACCTGCTCGGGAGAGCATGCAGCGATGCTCAAGGCGCTGCGGAGCATGGGAATCAACCGGGCCGGCTACACTCTCCCGAGCTCACCCTGGTTCCCGATGTACCTCGATGTGCTCCGGCGCATGATGGGTAAGCCCGACTGGGAGCCGCAGAGAGTCGCCAAGGACGGTTGCGGACTTCCTACGGTCTCCAACACCGTCGACGAGCTCGCAGTGATGTTTGCTGGGCTTGCCCGCGAGAAGGACGATGACTGGATCTGGAATGCCATGAACAGCCATCCCGACCTCGTAGGCGGATTCAACCGGCTCGATTCGACCTGTCTAAAGGCGGGCGAGGGGAGAATCCTGGCTAAGGAGGGAGCCGATGGTCTGCTCGGTCTGTCTATTATCCACCCCGACTGGCCCAAGGGCTTAGGGATAGTGATCAAGATTGCTCACGGCTGGAACAGCCAAGCCACTTGGTACGTCGCCCGTGCCGTGCTTGGGGTGCTCGGAATCCGTCTACGCAACCCGTATCCGCTGCATCGCCAGAAGGCGTTCATAGTGCCAGGGATGGTGCCACCGCAGTACCTCGAGGAGCTCGAGAGTGTCGTTACCTGGGACGAGTGGGACCCTGACAGAGACAGATTCACGCTGGACTGGAAGGAGTACTCAGAGGGGATGACCCGTTCTGACCCGTTCGCCAATGAAGGTGAGAGGAGTTCGTAATGGAACCGGACAAGTGTTGCGAATCGGGCTGTATCCCGTGCGAGCGCGATTCTGACGGGCGAGAGCCTCTCGATCTGTGCAACTACATCGGAGGGGAGTTCGTGTGCCCCACGGGTGACGAATGGATGAATGTCCTCGAACCGGCCACTGGCCACCGCTTCGCGAGAATCCCTCTGTCCGGAGAAGCGGATGTCGGTGATGCCGTACGTGCCGCGCGGCAGGCACAGCCGACCTGGGGCGCTCTAAGCCACTCTGAGAGAGCTGGTTGGCTGGACCACATTGCCGATGCTCTCGAGTCGCGCTACGAAGAGATAGCGGCGCTCGAGAGTCGTGACACTGGCAAGCCGATCTCTCTGGCTCGAGACGTCGATGCACAGCGCTCAGTATCCAACTTCCGGTTCTTCGCGGGCATGCTGCGCGAGCACGGGCAAGAGGTCTTCGAAATGGCGAGTGCAACCAACTACGTAGTCAACAAGCCGGTTGGCGTCGGCGCTCTCATCACCCCGTGGAACCTGCCTCTCTACCTGCTCTCGTGGAAGGTCGCCCCGGCCATCGGCATGGGCAACACCGTGGTGTGCAAGCCCAGCGAACTCACTCCGATGACCGCAGACCTGCTGATGCGGGTCATCGACGAGGTCGGCTTGCCCGCTGGAGTGGTCAATCTGATACACGGGGACGGAGCCGGAGCCGGAGCTCCTCTAGTGGCCCACTCAGACGTTGACCTAGTCTCGTTCACCGGAGGGACTGCGACCGGCAAGAAGGTGGCGGCATCGGCCGCTCCTGCATTCAAGAAGCTCAGTCTCGAACTCGGCGGCAAGAACGCTACCATAGTGTTCGCCGACTGCGACATGGATGCGACTGTGCCCGGAGTAGTGCGAGCTGGTTTCCTCAACCAGGGTCAGGTCTGTCTGTGCGGCTCTAGAGTCCTAGTCGAGGATTCAATCTATGAGGAGTTTCGCGACCGCTTCGTAGACGCCGTTGAAGCAATGCGAGTAGGCGATCCTTCGGACGAGGCTACTGACCTCGGTGCGTTGATTTCGGGGCAGCACCTCGAGAAAGTACAGGGCTACGTAGAGCTCGCCAAGGAAGAAGGAGGGAATCTACTCACTGGCGGAACGCCGTGCTTGCCCGCGGAATTCGAGCACGGCAACTGGATGGTGCCAACAGTCATCGAGGGGCTGAGTCCCGACTCGCGATGCTCGACCGAGGAAATCTTTGGACCCGTGGTCACGCTCCACTCATTCAGCCATGAGGACGAGGCAGTGACCATTGCCAACAACACTCGCTACGGTCTCGCCGGAAGTGTATGGACTGGTGATCTCGAGAGAGGCAAGCGAGTCTCCGAGGCCATAGAGACCGGGATGGTATGGGTCAACACCTGGCTGCATAGGGACCTGCGAGTCCCGTTCGGTGGCGTCAAGGACAGTGGAGTGGGCCGCGAGGGTGGCAAGTGGAGCCTGGGCTTCTTCTCAGAGGCCATGAACGTCTGTGTCAAGCACGACTGATGCAGCAACAGTGAAAGTCCGCTCTTGGGCGATGCGGAGCAATATGGCGCCAGTGGGTATCGCAGGGTTGGGTGCATATGTCCCTCCCGATATCATGACCAACGACGACTGGGCCGAGATAGTCGACACTAGCGACGAGTGGATAACCACCAAGACCGGAATCAAGGAGCGTAGAATCGCCGCTGACGATGTCTGCACGAGTGATCTGGCCGTCATCGCCTGCCAGCAGGCCATGGACGAGGCCGGTATCAATCCCGGAGATGTTGACATGCTCATCCTCGCCACCTCATCTCCTGACGTCCCACTCTCCTCCACCGCCGGAATCACACAGCACAAACTGGGCTGCACCAAGGCAGCCGCATTCGATATCAATGCAGTGTGTGCCGGCTGGGTCCACGCCCTCGATATCGGGGCGCGATTTGTCGGCACCCCTGGATACGACAACGTGCTGGTCGTAGGTGCTGAGGTATACAGCCGCATTCTCAACTGGGAGGACCGCACCACGTGCGTCCTCTTCGGCGACGGCGCCGGGGCGGCCATCCTCCAGGAAGTAGACGAGGGCAGGGGTCTACTTGGAAGCTGGATGATGTCCGACGGCGCCGGAGCCGGGGTCATCGAGATCCCGGCGGGCGGGGTCAAGAAACCGATTCCGTCTCCGGATTTCGAAGACGGGGAGCAGTACTTCCACATGGACGGGCCTGCGGTCTGGGACTTCGCGACTGAGGCATTTCCCCAAGCGGTCAGGGCTGTTCTAGAGAGAACTGGTCATTCGATAGAAGACGTCGCCATGATAATTCCTCATCAGGCCAACCTGAACATCATCAAGGCGGGTATGGACAAGCTCGGGCTGTCAATGGAGAAGACGTTTACCAACCTGCACAAGTACGGTAACACAGCTGGAGCGAGTGTGCCCATCGCCCTGCGCGAGGCGTGTGATGAGGGACTGATAGAATCAGGCGATCTCGTGGTCACCGTGGCCTTTGGCGGTGGACTCGCATGGGGCGCTAACGCAATAATTCTCTGAGAGAGAGTGAGGGCAAGATAATTCGCTGATGCTCCTTCGGCGCGAACATGCGAGTGAAGGTTCTGCTAGTCGGGATTCTGATGCTGTCGGCATCGCTCGCTGGTTGCTTCAAGGATGATGCTCCCTCTCCACCTCCTCCCGAACCGACTCTACCGGACGGGGTCTTCATCACCGGGCCGGACGGCGAGAGCCTCTCACTGGACCTCTACCAACCGCTGAACCTCAACTTCGTGTTCAGTAGCGTCGGCGAGGAAGGGGCCGAGCCCAGCCTCGGCGTCACGTCGAGTGGTTGCATTTTCTTCATCGCTTTTGAGAAGGTCATGCGTTCTTGCGATCATGGCAAATCATGGGAGGACGTTGCGGGCCCCATGTGCGCATTCCAGACCAATGACCCGTGGGGGTGGGTCGACCCTGTGACAGATCGAGTATTCAACGTGCAGATGCAGGGCTTGGAGACGTCTTGGATATGTTATAGCGATGATGATGGGGCAACGTGGGTGGGTAATCCACACGACTCTGGTACGACTCCGATTAATGATCACATCAAACTGGCAACCG
>Ga0105353_1001590_pt1 | contig 11196 bp, 11 predicted proteins | sample EN1Hudsemesocosm_2_FD_83657 | JGI IMG/M metagenome (GOLD analysis project Ga0105353, IMG submission 83657) | Methane-oxidizing microbial communities from mesocosms in the Hudson Canyon - EN10B Hudson Canyon | ecosystem: Environmental > Aquatic > Marine > Cold seeps | place: Hudson Canyon...
ATTTATATCTTCGCAATGATGCCAATACTTTATTTAGCATCCTTCAATGTAATCAGGCAATTTCTTGCTGTTGCTATATTTGCTTATTCTATAAGGTTTGTTTTTGAAAGAAAATTGATTTTATATGTGGCTTTTATACTATTTGCTGCATTTTTTGTACATAAATCAGTATTGATTATGCTTCCAATGTATTTTCTACTTTCACGAAACTTAAACGGGCGTAACTATGTTGTTATAACTTCGTTGTATATAATATCTCTACAGTTTATAGATTTTATTATGCTTAAAGTGGGAGGCTCTGCAATTTACCTTAATGGTCACTTTGAAGATGCTGGTATAAATTCCCTAGTCTTTATTTACTTTATTATGTTTATTTTTATTTTTTATCTGAAAAGAAAATTAGTAAGTCATAAGCCTGAAAATATTATTTTTATCAATATGATGTTTATGTGTACTTTAGTCTATTTTACTCCACTATTTTCAGACTTACCCTCTGCGCTTTTTATGCGGCTAACTAGTTTTTTTACCATTGCTATACCTGTTGTCATGGTGAATGTACTTCCAGTTTTTAAAAATTACAGAATTAGACTTCTCTATTTTCTGGGGGTTATTTTAGCACCCACATTATATTTTTATGTTACGTTAATTTTTAAAGGGGGAGCCAGTAAATTAACTCCCTACAGTACTTTCATCTTTAATTAGGAGGTTTCTTTATGCATTATAAAGATGATTTAGTCAGTGTTATTATTCCAACTTATGGTCGCTGTGAATATTTACAACGGACAGTTTTTAGTGTTTTAAAACAAACATATTCAAATATTGAAGTTATTGTTGTAGATGATAATGGTAAATCAAGTTTGCAGGGGCTCGAAACTCAAAAAGTAATGCATACTTTTATTGGTAATTCTAAAGTTAAATATCTTCAGCATGATATTAACAAGAACGGCTCGGCGGCACGAAATACTGGGTTGGCTGCCTCAAAGGGAGAATATGTAGCGTACTTAGATGACGATGATGAATTTACGCCTGAAAAAATTCAAACTCAATTAGCACAACTAAAAACTGACACTGAATACGCTGCAAGCTATTGTCTAAATAGTAAGTTTTATCATGGTAAACGTGTGCAAACTACAAAATACACCAAAAGTGGTAATTGTCAATTTGATGTATTATGTATAAAATCTGATATACATACATCGTCTCTTCTTATGCGTAAGCAATCAGTGATAGACATGGAGGGGTTTGATGAGGCTTACGCTCGTCACCAAGATTATGAGTTTTTGATCAGATTTTTTGAACATAATAAAATAAAGTGCTTACCTATTGACCTCTTAAGAATTCATGTAGAGTCTGAAATTAATAGGCCAAATGTTGATAAGTTAATTGCGGCTAAAATAGTGTACTTTCATAAATTAGACAGGATTATTAGTAAATATACTACGAATGAAAAGAAAGCAATTTATAAAGCTCATAATCTTGAACTTTTTCGCGTGTGTGTAAAAAAACTTGATAAAAGACTCTTTAAATATATTATTCTGGCTAAACCTAGTTTTGTAGATATTAAGCAATATATTTATCCCGTTGCAGTTAGATATATCAGAAAACTATTTCCACATAGACGCTAATTAATTTAACCCATGACCAGATTGAATCATTATATTGTGATCAACATCAGTCATGTCCTAGGGGGACTTACATCTTTTTGTAGTATCCCAAAGTGCACCATTAATTTCAGCATGAATATGTACAATTATTGGAAACTCGGTCGCTTTAGACTTGCAGTAGTGGATCTTCTCATCCAGTTATTTTGAGGCATACCGCCTTGGATAGTAATATTGATTGTATGCTTTCTACTAATTTCCTCTGATGTAAATGGGGGGTTAAGCAGTTTGAATTAGATTGTGAAGAAGCAAAATTAGTCTAGCTGGCCTTTTTTATATTTTAATTGAGAACTATTTGATTTGAAAAACAATAACTTCGATTTTTTAAGGCTATTTTTAGCTTCAAGTGTTGTTTGGCACCACTTTTTGATACTTACTGAGCAATCAATAGCTTTTATGCCTTTTGATATTATAGATAGGGAGCTTGCTGTAAAAGCTTTTTTTGTCATAAGTGGGGGGCTGATATGGGCTAGTGCAGCTAGAACGGATGACTTTATAACTTATTTTAAAAAACGTTTCTTCAGGGTATATCCTGCATATATTTTTGTTTTAATACTTTTTTCTATCATTTCGGTACTGTTATTTTCTACAAAGGCAGGTGAAGTATTTAGCTACTTATTTTGGAATAGTTTGTTTTTAAATTTTATTCATCCTTGTCTTGGCAGTATGTTTGAAAATAACGTTATGTGTGCTGTTAATGGCTCTTTATGGACATTAAAACTTGAAGTAGGATTTTATTTTTTTGTTGGTTTCTGTTTTTATGTATTTAAAAAAAACGCACTAAATATCTTAGTGAGTTTTACACTGATTTCTCTATTTTTGAATCTTTTATTTATCGTGTTACTTCCAGGTTTAATTAATTCTGTATATCTTCACCAGTTACCTTTAATGTTTTTTTATTTTGGATTCGGTGCTCTACTATTTTCTTTTTATAACGCTTTGTCAGTAAAGAATAATAATTTAATTTTTATTGGTGTTGCGGTACTCTATTTTTTATCGGATTTGTTTTATTCGTTTTTTGTAGTTACTTTTGTTTATTATTTTGCCTACGGATTACCATTAAAAATAAATCTTAGTAAATTAGGCGACTTGTCATATGGCATTTATATATTTCATTTTCCATTAATTCAGTTATTTATTGCGCTTAATATTTTCACTGGCAATAAGTATTTAGATGTTTTTATTATTTTTATAGTCGTTTATACATTTTCTTATCTTTCTTGGCGTTTTTTAGAAAAGCCATTTATACAATTCACACACCGTATTAAAGCATGACAAGTATCGTGAAAAAACTGGATTAGAGCTCCCAATAAAAAACAGGAATAATATATGATCTTACTAACCGGCGGAGCTGGATTTATTGGTAGTGCAGTCATACGCCATATTATTAAAAATACAACTGATTCAGTTGTTAATATAGATAAACTGACTTATGCAGGTAACGTGGAGTCCATTGCAACGGTATCAGATAACGAACATTATCATTTTGTACAAGCCGATATTTGTGATGCGAAAGTAATGGCAGATGTTTTTGAACAATATCAACCAACGGCAGTGATGCATTTAGCTGCAGAGTCTCATGTAGATCGTTCTATTGATGGCCCTGCCGATTTTATTCAAACAAATATTATGGGAACATTCATTTTATTAGAAGCGACGCGTAATTATTGGATGGGGCTGCCGGAAGATATGAAACTTTTGTTTCGGTTTCATCATATTTCTACTGATGAAGTGTATGGCGATCTTGGGTCTGAAGGTTTGTTTACAGAAGAAACCCCTTATGAGCCTAGCTCACCTTACTCAGCCTCTAAAGCCTCAAGCGATCATTTAGTTCGTGCCTGGAATAGAACTTATGGCTTGCCTGTTATTGTCACAAATTGCTCAAATAACTATGGGCCGTATCATTTTCCTGAAAAGCTAATTCCCCATATTATTCTTAATGCGCTTGCAGCGAAGCCTTTACCAATTTATGGGGATGGCAGCCAAATTCGTGATTGGTTATATGTTGAAGACCATGCTCGTGCACTTTATAAAGTTGTGAAGGAAGGTGTTATTGGTCAAACTTATAACATCGGTGGGCATAACGAGAAGAAGAATATTGAAGTTGTAGAAATCTTATGTGCTTTGCTTGATGAATTAGTACCAGCGAGTTCAAATGAAGTTACTCAGCATCTATCTAAATATAGAGACTTAATTACTTTTGTGAAAGATCGACCTGGCCATGATGTACGTTATGCGATTGATGCTACAAAAATTGAACGCGAATTAGACTGGGTACCTGAAGAAAGTTTTGAAACGGGCATTAGAAAAACGGTTGAATGGTACTTGAATAATGAATCGTGGTGGGCTCGTGTATTAAGCGGAGAATACCAACTTGAACGTATAGGGGATAAGTAGTGTCTAATTACAAAGGAATTATACTTGCTGGTGGCTCTGGTAGTCGTTTACACCCGATTACATTGGGGACTTCTAAACAGTTATTGCCTATTTATGATAAACCGATGATTTTTTACCCTTTATCAGTTTTGATGTTAGCAGGAATAAAAGAAATTCTTATTATCTCAACACCTGAAGATTTACCGAACTTTGAAAGAATGTTAGGTGATGGCAGTCAATTTGGGATTAATATTTCTTATGAAGAACAACCTTCTCCAGATGGTTTGGCGCAAGCATTTATAATTGGTGAAAAATTCATTGGGGAGAGTAATGTCGCGTTAGTGTTGGGTGATAATGTTTTTTATGGGCAACATTTCTCTGATAAATTACTTGCGGCGGCAAAGATTGAAAAAGGGGCCTCCGTTTTTGGTTATCACGTGGCGGACCCTGAGCGTTTTGGTGTAGTTGAATTTGATAATACGGGTAAAGCGTTAAGTATTGAAGAAAAACCTGAACAGCCCAAGTCAAACTACGCCGTCACAGGTCTATATTTTTACGATAATGACGTGATTGAAATTGCTAAATCGATTAAGCCCTCGCATCGTGGCGAATTAGAAATTACAGACGTAAATATTGCATATCTAGAGCGTGGTGATTTAAATGTTGAGCTATTAGGGCGAGGATTTGCTTGGTTAGATACCGGTACGCATGACTCTTTATTAGAGGCAAGTCACTTTGTACAAACGATTGAGCGTCGTCAAGGCTTTAAAATCGCTTGTTTAGAAGAAATTGCTTATGTCCAAGGTTGGATGAGTAAAGGTCAATTGCTTATTCAAGCTGAAAAATTAAAGAAAACTGGCTATGGTCAATATTTACTGGCATTAGCGACTGAATAAAATATTGAATGTAGTGATTTAGGATAGATTAAGTATGAATATTATTCAAACAAAGCTAGAAGGCGCGATTATTATAGAACCAAAAGTATTTGGTGATGATCGAGGCTTCTTTATGGAAACTTACCACTGTAATAGGTATAAAGAAGCGGGTATTGATTTATCATTTGTTCAAGATAATCATTCGCGTTCATCGGAAAGTGTATTAAGAGGTTTACATTTTCAGAAGACAAAACCGCAGGGTAAGTTGGTAAGAGTTGTTCGTGGTAAAGTGTTTGACGTCGCTGTAGATATTCGAAAAGACTCTGCTACGTTTGGGCAGTGGGAAGGGGTTGTTCTAAGTGAAGAAAATAAACGTCAGTTTTATGTGCCACCAGGGTTTGCCCATGGTTTCGTAACGCTTTCAGAAACCGCTGATTTTGAATATAAATGCACCGATTACTACGACCCTTCTGATGAAGGTGCTATTCGATGGAATGATCCGGATATAGCAGTAGAATGGCCTATCGCTTTACCTAAACTTTCAGACAAGGATAAAGCAGCTCCTTTATTTAAAGAATTTAAGAAGGCGTTATTGTTGTGAAGTTATGGATAACAGGGGCGAATGGTCAAGTTGGTAGCGCCTTAGTTAAGCAAGCGATAGGTAAAGGTTATGAGGTTATAGCGACAACACGTAGTGATATTGATATAACTGATACTAACCAAGTTAATTCTTTTGCTTATAAGCACAAATTCGATGTCATTATTAATGCGGCAGCATATACCTCCGTAGATAAAGCAGAATCAGACTTAGAGCAAGCATATCAGGTGAATGCTGAGGCTGTTAAGCTTCTAGCTCAGGCAGCACTTAAGTCAGGAATCCCTCTTTTTCATATATCAACTGATTACGTTTTTGATGGTACAAAGCCAAGTCCTTATCTTGAAAGCGATCCTATTTGTCCTGTAAATATTTATGGTGCAAGTAAGCGAAAAGGTGAAGAATTTTTAGAATTAAGTGGCGTAAAATTTATTAATTTACGGACAAGTTGGGTTTTTGGTACTGAGGGGAATAATTTTGTAAAAACGATGGTTCGGTTGGCTAATGAGCGTGATGAACTTGGCGTCATTGACGATCAAATTGGTGCGCCAACTTTTGCAGTAGATATTGCTAATACCTTGTTGGAAATAGTAAATAAAGTTGTTAATTCTGAGTTTAATGAGTGGGGTACGTATCACTATTCTGGTTTACCAAGTGTCACTTGGTGGGAGTTTGCTAAGTATGCAATTGAACATGCCTTTGAGTGTGGTGTAGTGAGCCAATTACCCGTACTAAATAAGTTAACGACAGCGCAATATCCAACGCCTGCTAAGAGACCTATAAATTCAAGACTAGATAATGAGAAAATACAGAAAATATTTTCGGTAAAATGTTCGGATTGGAAGGCGGGAGTTTGTTTACTAAATCAGATGTCGCCTAAAGGTTGTAAATGATTATGAATGAAGATCCAAAAGTTCTTGTTTTATTGGCCGCATATAATGGTATTGAGTGGCTTAATGAGCAAGTTGAGTCGATATTGAATCAAAAGAATGTTGCTGTTCATATCGTTGTAAGTATCGATCCGTCAAATGATGGGACGGAAGAATATTTTCAAAAAATAGCTTTAAACGAACCTCTAGTTACACTGCTCCCTACTGGCCAGAAGTTTGGAAGTGCTGCGCCAAATTTCTTTCGTTTGATGCATGATGTTGATTTTTCAGGTTACGAATTTATAAGTTTTGCGGATCAAGATGATATTTGGACGGCTAATAAATTAAGTAGAGCCTGTAAATGCATTAAACTTAAAGGCTGCGATGGTTACTCTAGTAATGTAACTGCATTTTGGCCTGATGGCCGTGAGGCCTTGATTAGTAAGGCTCAAAGGCAAACAGAATATGACTACTTATTTGAGTCGCCAGGACCTGGTTGTACCTTTGTGTTTTCTATTAAGCTTGCTTTAGAAATAAAAAATAAAATAAACCGAAACTATAGTGAAATTCACAAAATTTGGCTACATGATTGGTTTTGCTACAGCTTCTCAAGGTTTAATGGTTTTAAGTGGTTTATTGATCAAGAGCCGAGTATGTTGTATCGGCAGCATGAGAATAATCAAATTGGTGCAAACTTCGGCTTGAAGCCGCTTTTCTCTCGTATTGGTGTGATTGTTTCAGGGGGGGGCTTTCAGAAAGTTTTAGATCAAGCTTCTTTTCTTGGTCAAAACGAAATACCTCCAATAGAGCGTTTGCGTCAAGGAGATAGAGTATCTTTTTTGAAGTTGGCAAGTATTTCTTTTGCTTGCCGTCGTAAAAAGCAAGACAAATTGTTTTTATTGGTGGTAGCAATAATTTTTTTCATTAAGGGGAATGTTAAAAAGTGAGCAAATCTGTTTTAATGACGGGGAGTAATGGTTTTATAGGTAGGGCTTGTATTAAAGTCTTTGAGCAGCATGAGATGTCTGATTTAACCCTACTTAATAGAACGTTTAACCAGAAGCATGAATATTTTCAAATTATATCTGATCTGGAAACTCTGTCTGATGAAACAATTAATATTAATGTAGATATCGCTATACACTTGGCTGGCTTGGCACATAAATCTAACCAATTACTCGAGAAATATAGAGACGTTAATACTTCTGCCACGCTTAAATTAGCAAGAGTATTGGCTTGCAAAGGAATGAAACGCTTTATATTTGTAAGCTCAATTGGTGTTAATGGCTCATCTACCAAAGCACCCTTCAATGAACAATCAGTACCAGACCCTCATTCGGATTATGCACTTTCAAAATATGAAGCAGAAGAAGGTCTGAAAATTCTTGCACAAGAGTTAGACTTTGAATTAATCATAGTTAGACCTACTTTAGTCTATAGTTCTGATGCCCCAGGTAATTTTGGTGCTTTAGTTAGACTGGTGACAAAACTACCTTTCCTCCCTTTTGGTCGAACAAAAAATTTGCGTAGTTTTATTTCGGTTGACAATTTGGCTAATTTTTTATTCGTGTGTACTACGCATTCTAAAGCAGCAGGTGAGACATTTTTAATTTCAGATGGTGAGGATGTATCAACTAAAGAATTCATAAACTCTATATCAGAAGGGCTAGGGTGTAAACTCATTCAACTTCCAATTCCCATTAATATCATGCGGTTTGTTGCTAAGTTCTTAGGAAAAGGAAAACTTGTAGAGCAACTATTTGATGATCTACAAGTTGATTCATCTAAAGCCAGAAACTTACTTGGTTGGAATCCGCCTGAAACATTAACTCAAGCGATGAAAAAATTGCGTAAATAAGTTAATGTGGCGGCTTAATTTTCTTGATTAGTCTTTTAGGTTTTAGTATGGGTGCAGTTTTTTTTCGAACTTTAGACGTTATATTAGCATTAGCCGGTCTTTTAATAACATTTCCTATTCTCTTATTTGTTGCATTGATCGGTTTATTTGATACAGGGTCTCCAATTTTTCTACAAGAGCGTGTCGGTCGTAACAAAAAACCATTTATGCTTGTGAAGTTTCGCACGATGAGTGTGGATACCGCTTCAGTTGCTAGTCATTTAGCCAGTTCAGCTTCGATTACCAGAATGGGGGGGGTTTTACGTAAAACTAAGTTGGATGAATTACCCCAACTATGGAATGTACTAAAAGGTGAAATGAGCTTGGTAGGACCACGTCCTGGCTTGTTTAATCAAGAAGAGCTGACTGCAGCACGTGAAGCGAAAGGTGTTTTTAGTGTAAGGCCGGGTATCACCGGTGAATCCCAGGTGAATGAAATAGATATGTCGACACCAGCATTATTAGCAAAAGTTGATGCAAAGATGATCAGTGAACTATCGATTACAAACTATTTTAAATTCATCATTATGACGGTGGCGGGTAAAGGATCTGGTGATAGAGTAAAAACTAATTCTTAACATTATCCTGAATTCATAAGGGACATGAAAATACTTCACCAGGGTGCGGTGAATGGCGTCCCTGGTTCGTGTCATGAATTAAGCGCTGCTTACGACTTAGGTATACTTATCGACTGCGGTTTATTCCAAGGGTTGAAGCCTCAAGGAAGGGATCGACTGAATCGCAGTTCGAAACAGATTTTTCCATTGTGCATATCAAAGCACTTATTGTTACCCAAGTGCACATCGACCATATCGGTCGTATTCCCTATTTATTGGCAGTCAGTTTTAAAGGCCCCATTTATTGCACCGAACCTTCCGGAGCACTTTTTCCCTTAGTCTTGGAAGATGCCTTTACAATTGGTTTTACCCGTAATCGAAGTCTTATTGAACGTTTTCTTAAAACCTTGCAGCAGAGAGTTGTTCAGCTGCCCTATGGGCAGTGGTGAATGTTAGTGATGGTTTGGCCATTAAATTTAAACCAGGTGGGCATATCCTAGGTTCGGCTTATGTCGAGTGTAAGGTGGGGCTGGCCTGCAAGCCAAGAGAGTGATTTTTCATATAATTTATGCGCACCCTACTTCGCCGTTATTGAATTTTCCCAAAACGCCTTACACTGCGATACACTCGTTATAGAAGAACTTATGGTGATAAGCAGTATGAAAATAGAACGTACCGTCACCAATAATTACAAGCAGTTATTGAAAAGACGGTTATCGATATAGGCGTGGTGCTTATTCCTGTCTTCAGTATTGGTCGAACCCAAGAGCTTCGATATGAACTCGAAGCCCTGATGCACAAAAATTCCGACTAAACACTATCTAATGGACTGCTTTGGCAGGATATTGAAATTGTGATTGACTCATTCCCGACGCGTAAATTTACCGCCGTCTATAAAGCTGGAACCTTATTTGGTTGGGGCGGCACGGCGGAGGGTGAGTGTTTGCCGGCATCCTCTATCCTTTGAGGAGCTAACCACGATCAATGACAATAAAAGTCATTTACGTACTATTGAGTATTTAAAAAAGCTCGCGCGACCGACCATTGTTCTGGCAGCAAGTGGTATGTATGCGTATCGTTAATTATCTGAAGGCCCTGGTATGTGAAAAGCGTACAGATATCTTATTAGTAGGTGGCTACGTCAGGCCATGATATTCATGGCTATGGTCAGCGTGGCGGCTATGTCATGTTTGATAATGAGCGATATGATCTTCATGCTCGGGTGCATACAATTTTGGGCTATTCAGCCCGTGCCGATCAAAACGACTTGCTCAAATTCGTTAAATGAATGCGTCGTAAACCGTGTGAGATTCGGATTGTTAATGGCGATGACGAAGCCAAACAGACATTGAAAGAACGCTTTTAGTTATTGTTGGGCGATATATCAAAGAGAGAGATTCCTTAAACACCACATTATTAATCCTGTTATCTAAGCGCCGATGAACCAAAAAATTGTTTTATTTTTAATGGTAGTAGCTGCACTGCACTATTATTAGCGTCTCATCTTTAGTTTTGTAAACTAATCTGTTTTCTCGATCTATACGCCTAGACCAATAACCTGACAGTTATGTTTTAAAGGTTTTGGATCACCAAGACCATCAAAAGGTTGTCTTTTTATGCCTTTGATTAATGCGTGTATTGGCTTGAGGATCTTTTTGTCTGTACGCTGCCAATTTAAATAATCTTCCCAAGCTGCTTCTGGCCAAGATAGAATCATTCCTCTATAAGTCCTTTATTAATAACGTTACCCGCCTTTATTTCTAAGGCAGCTTTGTTCAATCGTTTTGCTTTCTTTGCGCTAGCCATTAGGTAGGCGGTTTCTTCGTATGCTTGAAAGTCATCTAGGTTCATTACAGCGGCAGGTTTGCCATTTTACCGTGTTATTAGTACAGGTTTATGATTATCATTGATCTTATCAAGCGTGCCAGCGAGATGAGTTCGAAAATTTGAATAACTTATTGCGTCCACAGTAAATACCTCTCAATAGCGTACCAATTATTGTACGCAAGTCTTCGGATGATGTGTAAATGAATGACTTTTTATTAAATAAAGCTGGTAGTATCGAACACTGTATTAAGCGAATAGAAAGTCTTTATCGATTGATGCTTTGTAATCTATTGGCGTGCTGTGCTTTTAACTGAGCGCCATTGTTCTTATACCAGCGTTTTGTAATATAATATGGGCTCCAGGGTAAAAAAATACTGGAGTGACAAGGAAGGGTTTTCACATAAAGCTCTAGATTAGAACTATCCAAATCAGGAATAAAATGAAAATAGCAATCGCAGGAACCGGTTACGTAGGCCTTTCAAACGCTATGTTATTAGCGCAGCATAATGAAGTTATTGCTTTAGATATTGACGAAAACA
>Ga0105353_1001591_pt1 | contig 11192 bp, 8 predicted proteins | sample EN1Hudsemesocosm_2_FD_83657 | JGI IMG/M metagenome (GOLD analysis project Ga0105353, IMG submission 83657) | Methane-oxidizing microbial communities from mesocosms in the Hudson Canyon - EN10B Hudson Canyon | ecosystem: Environmental > Aquatic > Marine > Cold seeps | place: Hudson Canyon...
CCCACCTATTTAACTTTTCCGAGGCTTCGCAGTTATTATCTGATGGAGGTGGAATGCTGATTTGTGAAAACCCTGAACAATTGGCTGAGCAATGCATTGAGTTAATAACAAACGCTGATTTTCAAAAGCAGGTAGGGTCAGCAGCGCGCCAAGTAGCCGAGGCTAATCGAGGCGCACTATCTAAGTTGATGATGCTAATCAAGGACTCTATTTAGCGACAGTTAGAGCTGGATCAAGCCAGGCATTAAGCTGATAGATATCATCTGGAGAGAGTTGACCTGCGACCTCTTTCAAACTCATCATCGCCAAAATGTAGTCATAACGTGCGTTGGCGTAAGCTCGTTTTGCCTGAAATACCGACCGCTGAGCCGCTAGCACATCAACAATATTGCGGGTACCTACCTCATATCCAGCCTGAGTAGCATTCCTAGCACTTTCTGCTGATGTGATTGCTTGTTTGCGGGCATTGACCCTAGCAGAATTAGTAATTACCAGTTGGTGTCTTGTTCGTGCTGTCTGGGCAGTATTGCGCTTCGCAATCTCAAAGTTTTCGCTTGATGCGATGGCCCGCTGTTTCGCTTGCCGACGACCAGCATTAATACCACTTGCCCAGATTGGCATCGTTACCGAGATGCCGAAGCTGTGTCCGTCACTTAGAGAGGCTATCTCAGAGCTGCTCTCGGAAGGTAAATAACTGATTTGAGTTCCACTTGTATCTGAGTCTGAGTAACGCGCGCTCGCGGTCACCTTGGGGTAGAGTTGGGCTGTGGCAGCCTTAGCTTGATTATAAGAAGAATCTTTACCTAATTTCGCGACCTTTAACTGGTAGTTATTACCAAGAGAAAAACTGACCCACTCCTCACTACTGAGGGGTTCTGGATTGACGGCCATAAATTCATTTTTCAGCCCTGCCAAGACACTATGGTTTTTGCCAGTGAGTACTCGAAGGCCATCAAAAGCAATATTCACCGCACCTCGCGCTTCAAGGCTATTGACCAGAGCATCATCAAACACTGCTTGAGCTTCGTGCACATCGGTAATGGGTAACAGGCCAACTTCAAAGCGCTCTTTTGTTTGCTCTAGTTGTCGTTGAATAGCTCTTTGCTCAGCTTTGCGAGTTTCGTTGTTGTCATAGGCTCGCAGCGCGTTAAGGTAAGCACTACTAACTCTTAAAATAAGAGACTGCTGATCCGCAGCAAATTGAGCACGGGCGCTTTCGCTCAATGCCTTACCACTTTGGAATTGGTACCAGGATGGCATATCGAAGATGGCTTGGCTCAGGGATACGCCGTAGGAAGTTGTCTCAGTATCTGAAAAGCTTTCACTTAGAAATGGGTCAGAGGAAATAAAAGAATAAACTTGAGAGGAGTTGCTGTTTCTCTCAGTCTGCGAGAAGTCAGCGGAGGCTGAGATCACTGGAAGCAAGTAGGCCCGACTAATATTTTCGGTTTCCTTACCGACTTGGAAGTTGGCTCGCGCAGCTCTTAAAACAGGGTCATTTTGTAGTGCATTTTCGTAAATATCAGTTAGTGTTTCTGCCCAGGATAATTGTGCAGTCAAAAAAGCCGCGAAAACGATTACAAGTGATTTTTTTACCCTTACCATAACTTCTCCAGTATTAAATTTTTTGACCATATCCATGGCGTAGTTTGGTGAGCAGTTTACACCAATTTCAAGTGTACAGATAACGCTACTCTCGGCTTGTACCTGACGAATTACCCTTTTAGGACGAGCTAATTCGCCAAATCAGATTCAAATACGCTTTAGCCGCTTGCGAGATTCATATTAATTAACCAATAACGCTGATACACCTAAATTGTTGACAACGTTTTAAAGTATTATATAACCATGATTTTACGGGGGAATTCACGATAATGATCAAAAAACACCAATTTAGTCACAACGATGTTCGTATAGAATCATCGAAAACACTATTTAGTGGGTTTTTTGAAATCGCTGAATTAGTTGTTAGACACAAGCTATTCAACGGCAGCTGGAGTCAACCCATTAAGCGTGAGATTTTTCAGCGCGGTGAGGCAGTTGGTGTTCTTCTTTTTGATCCTGCCAATCAATTGGTTGGATTAGTCGAGCAATTTCGTGTGGGTGCATTAGGGGAACCGCAAGGCCCTTGGCAATTCGAGGTGGTTGCAGGGATAATAGAGCCAGGTGAAAGCCCCATAGATGTAGCGTGTCGAGAGCTGAAAGAAGAGGCGGGATTGTCGACCAAGGAGCTAATACCCATCTGTGATTATCTGGTGAGTGCAGGCGGTACGGATGAAAAAATGCATCTCTACTGTGGCCTAACAAATCTGCAGAACAAGGAGGGTATCTTTGGATTACAAAGCGAAAATGAGGATATATTGCTGCATGTGTGGTCTTATCAGGACACAATGGAAGCTAAGGCCGCAGGGATTCTTAACAGTGCCGCAGTGACGATTGCCTTACAATGGTTAGAAGTGCATCACATAAATTTGCAAGACAGGTGCTAAGCGCTTAGATAAACTAACAGTGTATTAGCAATGCTTATCAGGATTTAACAAGTGCCAAATTTTGAGTTACGCAAACAACGATTGGATTTGTCGCGATTGCATGATGAATGCGAACGCAATTATCAACGCCTGCAAAAAGTCCCTTTGGATTCAGCCAAGATGGGTTCGCTAGCCCACCTTAATTTTCCTCAAAAACCGAATGCCGGGTTGTCAATTGAAGTCATAGAGGTTACGAGATATACCAGTACCTTAAATATCAGAGCGGACCAAGCGGGGCCACACTGGATGCCACAGATTGAAATAAAGGCGAGAGTTTACCGCGATGCAAAAATGCTCGAGGTGATTGAATGGTGCACTGATCGTACTATCCCTTGGGATCTGTCAGAGGAAAAAGGTATGCAAGCTCGGGATGAAAAATGGCAATGGAATATCTTTCTTAGTGAACTGTTAATCTACGGTTTGCGCCACGGCTCAGCTCTAGCAAAAGCCTAGTCGATATGGCAAGTTTACCAATTATACAGATCACTGATCTCCATCTTGGAGCGACTCCAGACGCAGTGGTGGCTGGAATTAGGCCCTTTGACAGTTTTTTGGCGGTATTGGATGCGCTTGATCAAGCCGGGAATGGAGATGATCTGTTGCTTTTATCAGGAGATCTATCAGGAGATTCCAGTGCAGGGGCTTACATTATGCTCAATGAAATACTTAAAGAGCGAGATAAAAAAGCAATTTGGCTGCCAGGCAATCATGATGATGTTTTGTTGATGGAGGAATATTTAATTGATTTTCCTTTGCGGTCTATCAGTGAGATTGGCAATTGGGGGATTTTAGCTTTAGACAGCTCACAATCAGGTACGCCGATCGGTCGCATTAGTGATGAGCAGTTACAAAAGGTCAGCGAGGATCTGAGCCAGCTTTCCGGCAAATCAATCTTGGTCTCAATGCATCATTGCCCGATTACTGTGGGCTGTCAGTGGTTGGATAAGCAAAGGATTACTAACTCACAGGATCTCTACGATTTACTATCACCCCACAGCAATGTAAAGGCGGTAGTAACTGGTCATGTGCACCAACAGTTTGACGGATTGTGGGGTAATATTCCTCTTTATACATCTCCGTCCAGCTCCATTCAGTTCAAACCACAGAGTGAAAATTTTTCTATCTCAAATCAACCACCTGGATATCGTTGGCTCACCTTAGAAAGTGATGGCTCAGTAAATACCGGAGTGAAGTTTCTTTCTGATTTCAACCAGCATCCAGATACTAAAAATACTGGTTACTAATACAAAATCATTCACTGACATCTTCTGATCTTTGGCTATAATGCTGTCTAATTTTAAGATTAGCAGTTTATGCCAACACTACTTTACTTGCATGGTTTTAACAGTTCGTCACAGTCAAAAAAGGCACTGCAGACCAAACAGTGGATTGCATCAAATGCACCTAACGTAAAATTTATATGCCCAGATTTACCACCTTTTGCCAACCGTGCGATAAAGATGCTTAAATCAATAGTAGAAGCTCATTTGCCCGAGCCGGTCTGTATTGTTGGCAGTTCAATGGGTGGATTTTTTGCGACTTGCCTGATAGAGCAGTACAACCTGCGAGGCGTTTTAGTCAATCCTGCTGTGAGTCCCGCCAGAGGTTTAGAAAAATGGCTTGGACAGAACACAAACTACATTAATGGTGAGAAATGGGTGTTTAAAAACCACCATATTGAAGAGTTTCAACGACTAGACCCCACTGAGATCAGGCGGCAGAGGAATTACTTAGTTTTTCTTCAAACAGGTGACGAAGTACTAGATTACCGCGATGCTGAGACTCGTTATACTGGAGCTACGATAGTGATAGAACAGGGGGGTGATCACAGTTTTATGGATTATGATAATCATCTACTGGACATTTATCGGTTTCTGCTTGCAGATACCAAAACAAACTAAAATAAGGGTGCCATGAGCAACTACGACGCCAAAGATATAGAAGTCCTCACTGGTTTAGACCCAGTTCGAAAGCGGCCAGGAATGTACACCGACACTAGTAGGCCTAACCATCTCGCTCAAGAGGTGATTGACAATAGCGTCGATGAAGCACTTGCAGGCCATGCTAAACGCATTGATGTCACCTTGCATAAAGATGGTTCTCTTTCGGTATGTGACGATGGCCGCGGTATGCCCGTGGACATACATCCTGAGCAGGGACTTCCGGGCGTAGAGGTCATTTTGTCGACGCTCCATGCGGGGGGCAAATTCTCCAATGATAATTACCAATTTTCTGGTGGGTTACACGGTGTGGGTGTATCCGTGGTCAATGCTTTGTCCAACACCCTTGAAGTCACAGTGAAGCGTGATGGCAAAGTGCATCAGATGTTTTTTGCCGATGGTGACAAGACCACAGATTTGAAGGTAATTGATACCTGCGGCCAGCGTAATACAGGCACAATCCTGCGTTTTTGGCCAAATGCGAGCTACTTTGACTCTATTAAGTTCTCAGTATCAAGACTTCGGCATGTCTTGAGGGCCAAAGCGGTTCTTTGCGGCGGTTTAACTGTGAGCTTCCACGATGAGAACACTAAAGATAGTGAAGAGTGGTATTACGAAGATGGACTGAAAGACTATTTATCCGGAGCTCTGCAAGGTTGGGAGGTTCTCCCTGCAGAACCATTTATTGGGAACTTTTCAGCAGAGAATGAAGCCGCTGAGTGGGCGGTCCAATGGATGCCTGAGGGGGGCGAGCTAGTTCAAGAGAGCTACGTTAACCTCATACCAACGCCTCAAGGTGGAACCCATGTCAATGGTATGCGAACAGGTCTTTTGGAGGCTATGCGAGAATTTTGTGAATTTCGAAATCTTCTGCCTCGGGGCATTAAATTAGCCCCCGATGATATATGGGATCGCTGTAGTTTCGTTTTGTCATCAAAGTTAGCGGATCCGCAGTTCTCTGGTCAAACCAAAGATCGGCTGTCCTCTCGAGAGGTTGCAGCTTTTGTATCAGGAATAGTCAAAGATGCCTTCAGTCTCTGGCTCAACCAGCATACCGAAGAAGCGGAGAAGCTCGCAGAGCTCTGTATTTTTGCGGCCCAAAGGCGCATGCGTGCCAGCAAAAAAGTGGTGCGTAAAAAAATTACTCAGGGCCCTGCACTGCCAGGTAAATTGGCAGATTGCTCTAGTGGCGAGCCAGAACTATGCGAAATATTTTTAGTAGAGGGTGATTCAGCAGGGGGCTCGGCTAAGCAAGCTCGAAACAGAGAGAATCAAGCAATAATGCCCTTGCGCGGTAAAATTTTAAATACATGGGAAGTCGACTCCCAGGAGATTTTAGGATCCCAGGAAGTCCATGATATTTCTGTCGCCCTTGGTGTTGATCCAGCTGTCGACGACTTGGAATCGTTGCGTTATCACAAGATTTGTATTTTAGCCGATGCGGACTCTGATGGACTGCACATTGCCACCCTACTCTGCGCGCTTTTTGTTCGACACTTTAGACCATTGGTCAGTCAAGGCCATATTTATGTCGCCATGCCACCACTGTTTAGAATTGACGTGGGTAAGGATGTTTACTACGCATTAGATGAGGCAGAGAAGCAGGGAATTCTCGATAGAATTCAGGCCGAGAAAAAACGAGGGAAAGTGAATGTTCAACGCTTCAAAGGTCTTGGAGAAATGAATCCATTGCAATTACGAGAAACCACAATGGACCCTGATACCCGACGACTAGTGCAGTTAACTTTGGAGCACGGTGATGATACCAATAGCGTTATGGATATGTTGTTATCAAAAAAACGCGCACCAGACCGTCGCAGCTGGTTGGAAAGCAAAGGTAACTTGGCGAACACCAATGATATTTAAATTTTCTAAAACACGAGAAAACTGATGAGTGATGTCGTAACTTTCAATGAGCAAGGCCTTGAAAGCAGGCCTCTAAGTAACTATGCCGAGGAAGCTTACCTGGACTATTCCATGTACGTGATTCTTGATCGTGCACTGCCTCATATTGGCGATGGATTAAAACCGGTTCAACGCAGAATAGTCTACGCTATGAGTGAATTGGGTCTAAAGGCTAGCGCTAAGTATAAAAAGTCAGCACGAACCGTAGGTGATGTGATTGGTAAGTTCCACCCCCACGGTGATAGCGCAGCCTACGAAGCAATGGTGCTAATGGCACAGTCCTTTTCCTATCGTTACCCGCTGGTGGATGGGCAGGGCAACTGGGGGTCTGCAGATGATCCTAAATCCTTTGCTGCGATGCGCTACACCGAGTCAAAGCTCTCTGCTTATGCGGACGTGCTCTTGTCTGAATTAGGACAAGGCACAGCCAACTGGCGACCTAATTTTGATGCCACCATGGATGAACCAGAAATTCTTCCAGCTCGGGTTCCAAATGTTCTGTTGAATGGTACAACAGGTATTGCTGTGGGAATGGCAACTGACATACCTCCTCATAACCTGAATGAAGTAGTGAAAGCCTGTTTGCATCTCTTGGATAATCCAAAGGCGACAGTTCCTGAATTAATGGAACATATTAAAGCGCCAGATTTTCCGACCGACGGTGAAATTATTACACCCCAAGCGGATATATTAAATACCTACGAGACTGGCCGTGGTTCGGTCAAAATGCGCGGTATTTGGCACAAAGAAGATGGAGATATTATTGTTACTGCCCTTCCATTTCAAGCATCTGGTTCAAAGATCCTTGAACAGATAGCGGCACAGATGCGTAATAAGAAACTGCCGATGGTAGAGGACTTGAGGGATGAGTCCGACCACGAGAATCCCACTCGGCTAGTGATTACTCCGCGATCAAACCGGGTTGATATAGAAGCTCTAATGGATCACCTTTTTGCCACCACCGACCTGGAACGCAGCTATCGAATCAACTTAAACATCATTGGTATTGATGGTAAGCCAACGGTGATGAATCTGCGCCAGATTCTTAAAGAGTGGTTACGTTTTCGTATTGACGTTACCCGCAGGCGACTTGAGTATCGTTTAGAGAAGGTGGATAAGCGGTTACACCTCTTGGATGGCTTGTTAATTGCGTTTTTAAATATTGATGAAGTGATTAATATTATTCGCACAGAAGATGAACCTAAACCCGCCCTAATTGCGCGCTTTGGATTATCAGACATTCAGACTGAATACATCTTAGATACCAAATTGCGTCAATTGGCTCGCCTAGAAGAGTTTAAAATTCGCGGTGAACAAGATGAACTGGCTACTGAAAAGGCTGAACTCGAGTTGTTATTAGGTTCAGATAATCGTTTAAAAACACTGGTCAAAAACGAACTTAAAAGCACCGCTGAAGAATATGGCGATGCCCGTCGTTCGCCGCTCCATGAACGAGAAGAAGCAACCGCATTTAACGAAAAAGACTTGTTAACCGCAGAACCAATTACAGTGGTGCTCTCAGATAAGGGTTGGATTAGAGCCGGCAAGGGTCATGAAATCGACCCCACAACACTCAATTATAAATCAGGGGATAAATTTCTCTCCTCAGCCCTTGGGCGCAGCAACCAAAATGTATTTTTGCAAGACTCCACCGGTCGTTATTATTCGCTGGCAGGACATACACTGCCCTCTGCCAGAGGTCAGGGAGAACCCGCCACAGGGCGACTAAATTTGCCTCCTGGCGCGCTGTTCACCGATGTTGTGATGGGTGCAGATGAGCAGAAAGTTCTAATGGGCACTGATGCGGGTTATGGTTTCATTACAAAAATTGGTGATCTCTTCACAAAAAATAAAGCTGGTAAAGCAGTGGTGAGTATTCCCAAAGGTGGACGAATCTTGGAGCCCAAGCTGGTTAACCAAATGGACGCAAATATAGCCGCCGTGAGTAATGAAGGTCGTATGCTAGTTTTCCCAATCACTGATATACCTGAGTTAGCTCGCGGTAAGGGCAACAAAATAATCAACATACCCAGTTCACGGCTACAAAGCCGCGAAGAATTTGTTGTCGACTATGCCGTGATCGCAGAAGGGAAGTCTCTAGTAGTCCACTCAGGCAAACGCTATTTAGTCATGAAGCCTAAAGACTTAGAGCACTACCGTGGCGAGCGTGGTAGACGAGGGCATAAGTTGCCAAGAGGATTCCAGAAGGTTGATCGGTTAGATATAGATTCTGATAGTTAAGTAGATCTAATCTAATGCCGCTCTCTGGCCCAATAATTGAAACCCTTTGAGAAGGTTAAGGGCTTCATAAAGTTGGTTGTCATCAATTGATGGTATTTGTTCTTTCTCAGAGTCTTTGGAGTTGTCTGACAAAGTGCCCTCCGACTCAAGGTGCCCATCAAGATTCTCTTCTCGTACCCGATTAGAGATGTTATACGGTCTAATTTCTGCGGGTTCGATGACAATATCTGGAGCAATGCCTTCGGCCTGTATAGAACGGCCATTGGGAGTAAAGTATCTTGCAGTGGTGAGTTTTACTGCGCGGCCATCACCAAGAGGCAAAACAGATTGCACGGAACCTTTGCCAAAGCTCTGGGTTCCAACTATGGCGGCACGGCCATTGTCTTGCAATGCACCAGCAACAATTTCAGAAGCAGAGGCGCTGCCACCATTAATGAGTACTACTATGGGCACGCCTTGAAGAATATCACCATTTTCAGCTTCAAACCGGCGATTGGAGCTAGGCATCCGACCCTCTGTATAGACCAATGTGCCGGCATTAATTAGGGCATCTGCAACGATAACTGAGGCAGGCACAAGCCCGCCGGGATTATTGCGTAAGTCAATAACGAGGCCTTTCAGTGCTGTAGGGGAAGCACTTTTTAGGCTCTCCACTTCGGTAACAAAGTCATCGCCTGAAGTGATTTGAAACTGCGCGATTCGCACATAACCATACCCCGGTTCTAGCATTTCACTCCGCACGGCGCTGATTTGAATAATGTCTCTTACAAGATTGAAGGTTAATGGCCCTTCTTGGCCTTCACGGTAGATGGTCAATTTAATACTGGTGCCCTTCTCACCTCGTAGTTTGTCGATGGCTTTTTGTAAGCCCAAGCCTCGGATGGGTGAATCATTCATTTCAATAATTAAATCGCCTGCCTTTATACCCTCTTTGGCGGCTGGGCTACCAGCAATTGGCGATATAACCTTTATCAATCCAGAATCGGCGCCGACTTCCATACCTAGGCCACCGTATTCACCGGAGGCACTCTCTTGTAGTTCACCGTAGTCCTCTTTTTTTAGGTAGGTTGAATGAGGATCCAATCCTGTTAGCAAGCCTTCAATCGCATTCTCTAAAAGCTCTGTGTCGGTAACCTCTTCAACATAGCCAAGACGTACTTGCTCAAACACCTGGGTGAAGGTTCTTAACTCTCTTAGAGGTAAGCGACCCTCGGCATTAGAATCCGGTGATTGAGACCTCTCAGGTTCCACGTCTGCGTCTGTCTGCATTACTGGTAACAGCAGCAGAACTAGAGCTAACTTCTTTAACATAACTTCATTCCTTTCTTTATTTCTGGCTCAACCACAATTTAGGATTGGCAGGTTTACCTTGGCTTCGCACTTCAAAATATAGGGCTGATCTTGTCAATCCACCAGTGTTACCGACTCTAGCGATTTGCTCGTTGGACTGCACCCAGTCTCCAGTGTCTTTTAATAACTCTTGATTGTGACCATAAAGAGTCATGTATCCGTCCCCATGATCTAAAATCAAGAGTAGCCCAAATCCACGCAGATAATTAGAAAATACCACGCGGCCTTGATGAATCGCTTTTACGGGCGCGCCTGCCTTCACGTCAATCAACCAGCCTTTCCAGCGCATTGGGCCACTTCGTCTGGAGCCATAACGTTTCAGTAGCGTTCCCGTAGCAGGCCAGCTTAACTTGCCCCTACGAGAAGCAAAAGGCTGTGAGTTAGTTGGCAGAACGAGATCAGCGACAGCTTCTTCCACTGCATTGAGAATATCTTCTAAATCTGACCGTTGCGTTTGCAGCCTATTTAGACGTTTGGCATCATCAGCTAGAGATAGTTGCAGCTTTTTAAGGGTTTTTTCTCGATCGGTAATACGAAGTTTTAGTGCTTTATTCTTCAGAGTTAACGCTTTATTTGAAGCGATTAATTCTAATTTATTCTTATTGATTGATTGAATAATCTTAGAGAGTTTGTCGACATTAGCGGAATACTCATCAATTTTTTCAGCACGGGCCGATAACAAATAGTCGTAGTATTTAAACATACGCGCCATTTTTTTTGGATCTTCCTGGTTGAGTAGCAGCTTCACAGGTTCTTGGTCACCTAGCTTGTGGGCAGACCGAAGTTGCTCGATAATCGCGTCACTCTGCTGATTAATGCTCTGTTCCAACTCGTGTTTTTCAGCAGCTTTATCTTTAAGTTCGGCTTCTTCTCTAGTAATTTTTACATGCAGAGAACGGATATTGGCAGAAAGATTACTTGCTTCGACTTCCACTGCTTTCAGGCTGGTTTCTAACTCGGTCTTTTCTTTGTTTTGGGCGCTCAAGGATCGCTGTAATTCAGCGATGGTCTTTTTAAGGTCTTCTAATTTTTTTTGATTATCATCGGCATTAGCCGTCAATGTAAAGCACAGAAGCGTTACCACAATCAGAAGTACTTTTTGAAGCCAAAATAAACTTGGTTTGAATCTAAGACGTGTTACTGAGCGAGGCACCTCGGTATTAAACATTAATACGCAATGAGGGATCGACCAGTCATTTCGGTCGGTTGAGCTAAACCCATCAATGCC
>Ga0105353_1001593_pt1 | contig 11179 bp, 12 predicted proteins | sample EN1Hudsemesocosm_2_FD_83657 | JGI IMG/M metagenome (GOLD analysis project Ga0105353, IMG submission 83657) | Methane-oxidizing microbial communities from mesocosms in the Hudson Canyon - EN10B Hudson Canyon | ecosystem: Environmental > Aquatic > Marine > Cold seeps | place: Hudson Canyon...
GTGGATCGATTCATCTATCTCTAAAACTGCAAATATCCCAACTGACTTCCCTTATGAAGAGTTTAAAGATATTTACATGTACGCTTATGACAGCGGTTTAAAAGGCTGTACGACTTTCAGATTCAACCCTGAAGCTTTCCAAGGCGTATTAGTTAAAGAGTCTGACCTTGAAAACACTACCTACGAATTCACTTTAGAAGACGGCACTAAAGTAAAAGCAAAAGGTAACGAAGAAATTGAATATGATGGCGAGCTTCACTCCGCCGCAAACTTGTTTGATGCGCTGAAAGAAGGCACTTACGGCAAATATTAATTCCGCTTAGAATGCCAAATAGGTGAATGTTACCAGTATGAGTCCTACATACTGGTAACAGGATCACCGTAAAAACTTTAAAATGCATTAGACTGGCACTGAATAAATAGGTAAAAATTATGGCCATTAAAATAGAAAAGAAAATCGTTGGGTATCAAGTTCAGAGCGCTAAAGACGCTGTAACTGAATTACAGAGCGAACCCAAAATAGTCCCTGTAGAAATGAACGAGTCGATTAAGAGACCCGACTTCCTTCTTGGTTCTACCTACAAAATAAAGCCGCCTGTTTCTGAGCATGCCTTATATATTACTATCAATGACATACTTTTAAACGAAGGCACAGACCATGAAAGTCGTCGACCCTACGAAGTGTTCATCAACTCTAAGTCGATGGAACATTATCAATGGGTTATCGCACTAACACGCGTTATTTCAGCTGTTTTCCGTAAAGGTGGCGACATCACCTTTCTCATTGAAGAGCTGTGTTCTGTATATGATCCGAATGGTGGTTATTACAAGAAAGGCGGTGTTTATATGCCATCACTCGTTGCTGAGATCAGCTCAGTGATCGAGAAGCATATGAAGTCAATTGGCCTAATTAAAAGTGAAGAAATGAGCGATAATACGAAGCAGATTCTTGCGGAGAAAAAAGCTCAGTTTGAACAAGAAGGAAGCCAAACACACGCAAAAACAGATGAAGCACCTGAAGATAACCCCTTCCCTGCTAATGCGAGCTTATGTAACAAATGTCATAACAAATCAGTTATTGTGATGGACGGTTGTCAAACCTGCCTAAACTGTGGCGATAGTAAGTGTGGTTAGATTATTCTGGCTAGCTTGAAACAAGTTATGTAGGGTAAAACATATTTCGATTTTACCCTACATAACTTGCGATAGTCAGCCCAGCAAATTACGACTAGTCACTTACTTTCTCCCCGGCGGGGAAATGAATAAAGAACATCCCCGAACAAATCAAAGTAATCTACTTTAGATATCACCTCAACACTTAAGTAACTTTGAATATCCTTCTGTAATTCACTATTTACCAGAAAATAAGAAGTTAGATCACCTGTTTTTTACCTTCTTCATTTACGCTCACAAAGGTAATCCGCGTTTCAAATAAAGGTGTCTTAACGTCTTTGCGTGTACCACTAACCGAGATAAAATAAGTAAGTGACGAATTTCCTTTTTTTTCCAGCTCGACATCAAAACAGATAATTTCCCCGCAATCGATCCGGTGCTTAAATTCAACATTATCCAGCGCGACTGTAACTAGGCGATGATTCGGAAACTGTAAATCTGCTGTCATATAAGCCACTTCATCTATCCATAGCAGCAGGTTACCACCAAAAAGCGAACCTTGATGATTCATGTGTCCGGGCAATACCAGTTTATAGTGCTGCATGCCTTTTGGAGTCGTGGAGGTTTGTGTAGACATGATGTTTCCCTTTAATGAAGTGTCGGCAATATACAAAGCCCAATTCTAATGACCTAACAAGGGCATGTCTTCAGACCCTGGCCCCAAAGGCTGCCCATAACTAAATTCAACGTAGTTTCCGTTAGGGTCTATTAGGCCACAGTAATACCCAACAGGGTAAGGTTCCTGAATGGGAGGCCATACCAACAGCCCTTCTTTGTCTGCCTCAGCCGCGATGCGATCGACCTCTGCCTTACTATCTACTGCAAAGCCTAAATGGCTAAAATCCTGCTTCCCTTGCTGATGTCGGCCCCCTTCCCCTAATAACACCATGACGAATTGATGCTCCCGACCCTGTTCCGCCATCCAGATTACTCGCTTGCCACGCTTATGTCTTTCGTGGATAACCCGCAATTGGCAATATTGTCGGTAAAAACCTACGCACGCATCCAATTGCTCGACATGCAATGCTATGTGAGTCATATTCGGATTCATAAAACCGGGCCCTCAAACGAAGATCTATTGACCTAAATTAACTGGCAGAATTATTGGCAATCAATATTCGGCTCTAGTCTCGAAGTAAGCACTCTTTTGCTTGATTTAATTTAGAAGCTAAGTAATTGCTACCGCCTCTATCCGGATGCAGTTTTTGCATTAATTTCCGATGCTCAGCTGTAATTTCTTCACGACTAGCCCCAGCCGCTAAACCAAGAATTTCGTAAGCTTCTGCTTTATTAATCTCGTTACTAGAATGATGACTACTCTGTTCTGTTGATGCTTCTTCATGCTCGTTTGAAAAGCCCCTAGAATAGTCCTGGCGCCATTGTTCACCGATTTCCCGATCCATGAATGCTTCTAAAATACCGACAGAGTCAGAATGTTCTTTTTGTGCCAAGCGATATACTAACAAGAGATTATCTAAAGATAAGTCGCTGAGTTTTTTACCTGAAAATTCACCCAACAGCACCTCACCGTCCATATGTCCATTGTCGTGATCTAGGGTCATGCTAAGTAAAGAAGTTTCAACTGCCGAAACGTTTCCCTGATTCGTTTTTGCTGAAGATTGCGTTTGCTGATAAAAATTTCTCAATAAGGGTATATATCTTACTAAGGGCAGCAGCCTTTTCAAAAAAGGGAGAATGGCCGCCCCCAATGCAACCAAAAAATGCAGACGCCCTGTTAACGTAAGGTAGCCAAGTACAAAAGCCAAAAGCAATAGCGTTACCAGGTAGATAAACTTTTTTCGATCTTGGGGCGTTTTTTTCCGACGATACAACACTAAAGTGAAGAGTATAAGTACTGCTAACGTGGCAAGCAATATTCGACTCATGGCTTTGAACCGCCTAACTGCCGAGTCAACATTTTAACGGTGTCGCTCTGGAGACTCTTATCTTCAAGGGCTTGAAGGCCGCCCACAGTATAAATGGCAACCGCTTTTAACAAGTCAATGAGCACATGTGCACTGCCGCTATCAAATGAGGAGTAAGCACCGCCAGATAAATGAGAAAAGTGTTTAAAGGCGCGAGTAACAGTGGGGTCGCGCCCTTCCTGAAAGAAAAAAGCCGGCGTTTTATAAATACCGAGTTGACCTGACAATTCTGCAAGTTTATTCACGTTTTCTTCCATTGCATCACCTATAAAGACCAAAGCTTGAATTGGCTCCTGTCGGGTTTGGCTTAATGCATGCTCGAGTACTTTTGCAATTTGGGTCTGTCCTGCCAGGCAATGAACGCTACTAATCGAAAGTAACATGTCATCAGCTTGATCGGTCCAGGAAAAATATTTAAATTCATTGTAGCCTCGATAATAGCTGAGCTGCACAGATAGCCCGCCAATATTAGCCACGGCTTCAAACATTTCGCCCTGTATTTGGCTGGCGATATCCCACAAGCGTTCTCGACTAGCAGTTGCATCCATTGCAAAAATGAGCCGCCCTTTCGATTTCCCTTTGAAGGCAACAGGTGTTTTGGCGACCTGATCTAAAAAGGCTTGGATCTCACCCTGACTTGAGCCTTTCGAAGGGAATTTATCTGCCATCGATATTTCCTTTTTAGCTTAGAACTCTAACTAAAGTATAAGTCATGCGGTATCAAGCTCCAGTTATTTACATAATAAATGCAGAATGAAAGCTCTGCTTAATAATTATGATGATTAATTAATGAAACCAAGTAGCGAATAAGATGATAAAGATAAAGATTAACTTTATTTTTAGATAAGAAGTCCGAGTTGAAGTGCTATAAAACCGGATCAGCACCCAGATTATCTAGTCCTCAAGATGAGATAGTGTCAGCGTTTATCGATCTGATGCCCGAATCCTTAGAAATGTTTGGATCTTGGTCCTTGCGGCATAGCATACTCAAAGTGACTGGCGATCTGGGTTACTTGCTGCAAAGATGACTAGTCGCCTAAAATATGGTTGAGAACGAGAAAGCAACTTTTTCAAACCGATAGAGTGGTTATACTCGCAAAAAGGCAGAGCTACCTTTTAGACCAAATAAACTGCTCTACAAGCGAGGTTAGTCAACGGCCTCTTCACCTTAGTGATGATGGGGTAAAATATCTTTTGGATGGCGGGGAATCATAGGCAAGGTTTGGTGCCCGCCTTACCATAACTTACTGCATCCGGGCAATAGCAGTATTCAAGCGTCGCTAATAACAACTATATAAAACACAATAACTGCCAAGAATGGCCATTTGTGCTAAAACTTGATTATCTGATCACAAAAAGATAAATCAAGCAGTCTTAAAATAATGTATTAAAATTAGCTAACCGGCTTAGCTAATTATAAAAACCCGCCACGTAAACTTTAGAGGCTGCTTGATGTCACTACCAGACTGTTATCGATGGAATGAAGAAAGGAAAAAGCTACTTTTTTTCGGTAATGACTCCATTCTACTATCGAAAAGCCCTGCTCTTGCCACCTTTCTCGGACCTTTAATTGAACAGCTGGGCGAAGGCTTCTATTTCATCCTAGTGGCATATGAAGCGTCAAAAGGCGAACAAACAAATTATGAGTTTATCATCAGCCAAAAAGCAGGTGATTTTGAATATGGCTTTGCAGAAAGTGCCAAGTTTGTCAGCAATATGGGATGGGGTCACATGTCTCTCAAATCGATAGATTGGGACAATAAAAAGGCTACAATAGATATCCAAGACCCTTGGGAGCTATCTATAAGGCAAGCCAAAAATATTTCCGATAATTTGCCGGTGATGTGCGGCAAAGCGTCCGGCCTTTTTACTTTGGCAATGAACAGCAACATGCGCGCTTTAGTGACCTCCATTAAAGAGTTGGACGGCTATCAAGTTGCCACAATCGAAATAAACCAGTCAGATACAACGCTCAAATCAGAGCTTGAAGAACTTAACCGCCGAGAAGGTCACAATCGGTATGAGCAACTTCAAATTCTCAAAAAGCAACTAAAAGAAACTAAAAATGAGCTTGAACACGCAAACCGTCAGTTAGTTGACCTCACAATTAAAGATGAACTCACAGGTGTACACAACCGACGCTATTTTATGGGACAAGCCTCGCAGCATCATTGCTACCAGCAACGATACCACAGAGCTGCATCGGTACTGATACTGGATATTGACCACTTTAGAAATATAAATGATACTTTTGGCCACAAAGCAGGCGACCTGGCTCTGATAGAGTTTGCTCAAAGCTGTCAGAATAATTTTAGAGACACAGATATTTTTGCCCGATTAGGGGGCGAAGAGTTTGCTGTTTCAATGCCTGGGCTTAATTTACAACAAGCCTGTAAAGCCGCCGAGAAAACAAGAAAATTAGTTGAGAAACTTAGAATAAACTACGAGGAACAGGTCATTAAGTTTACGGTCAGTATAGGTGTGGTGGAAATGATGCCAGCAGAGTCTCTTGAAGACGCAATAAACAGAGCCGACAAAGCGCTCTATGTGGCAAAGAGCATTAGTAGGAATATTGTCATCCCGGGATAACAAAAGAACAGAATTTATTTTTGATTAGCCTATTTATTTCGCGCAATAAGCAAGTAAAGCTCGCCGTGAGTTGCAGTACCATAACTTAAACATCCATCCCACCTCCCAAAAAATCTGTTGAACCTGAAAGCATAAGTTTTGAATAATAGGTTTGTGAATATATGCGCCGTTATACACTCAAGACTCGCTCAAGACTTCTTCTACAGGTTTTCAGCCCAGCGTAATGCCCACTCACTCAACTTGCCAAACTTGAGCACCCTCTCATCCAGGTCAAATTTCTTGGCGAATGATATGAGCGCTCGCATTTATACACTTCATCACACTTAAGCAGAACAAATTTACCGGCGTTTGACGGCAGTGTTAAACTTTTATTTAATCTGCGACAGGAAGGGTTCAATCGCTTTTTTGTCAGCATCAGAGGCATTAGCCATGCGGCTCATCAATTTGATTATAGAAGTCGCTTAGCACCTGTTTAAATTAAGCTAAGAAAAACCAGCGCCTTTAATTTGATTATCCCACTTTCATACAGTGAGTATTGTGCCTGGGTATAGTTCAGAGTCCTCCTTACTGCCCTTTACTTTGCAAGTAGGCTAAAACGCTTTTAATTTGAAAGAACTTATCAGCCTCACTTTCATTGATTTCAATATTGAACTCTTCCTCCAGCGCGAGTATCAGTTCAACATTATCCAAAGAGTCCGCTCCTAAATCATCAACCAGATATGAAATTAGCTGAATGGTGTTCACATCCACCTCCAATTGCTGGCTTACGACTTTTTTAACTCTTTCTAAATTACTACTCATCAAAGTTTCCTGTGCGTTGGTATAATGTACTGAAATTAGTCACCTGGAATTTTCATTGCATAATTCAAGGCCGAAGAAAGTTCAGGAAAACTTATGAGGATAGTTTAAAAGAGAAGGCTTCATCCCTCTTGACAATAAAGGACCTTTATTTGACTATTCGTAACAAACATTATTGGTATGACCTAAACGATCGGTGTCTTCTTGTGCCACTTCAATCTGTTTAATAAAAGGCTTCGGTAAACCCCAGGGCAGCTCAATACTCATTCGTAACCCTTAAGCATGTTGATGAATTAATGTCACCAAGGTGGGCATCAGTTTATCGGGCAAGTCATGGCCCATTCCTTTGATCTTAATCATCTTGGCGTGTGGAATTTCTTTAGCAATAGACTCGCCACATACAGGTTTTAAAAGCGGATCTTTTTCGCCATGAATGATCAAGGTGGGCGCGCTGATATTAGCCAAATATTGCCTCAAACAGCCTGTAGCCAATATAGCTTGTAATTGCCTCAATGTGCCACCGGGTGAATAGGCACGTTGGTAATTAGCGTGAATATTCGCTTTCATTAGCGTCGGGCCACTTTTAAAACCCGGACTTTCAACGGCTTTCCAAAACCGGTACCAACGTTTGGTGACGGCGTCTATATCATGCTCTGAACGGCTACTTTTACTTAACTTATAAACTAAGCTGAGTTCGGGTATCGGCAACCAAGGTGAGTTGGTCGACGACATCATCAACGTGAGAGAGCGTACTTGGTCAGAGTATAAGGCACCCATTATCTGCGCGATCATCCCACCCATGGAAACACCCACGATATGCGCATTGGTAATATCGAGCACTCGCAAGAGGTGCGAGGTATCATTTGCCATATCAAATAAGGTGTAATTTGCTTCAGGATTTAAGCCCAATTTATGCTTTAAATAGGCTACCCGAGTATCGACCTTAAGCAATGAAGTAATTTTATCACTAAGACCAATATCTCGGTTATCAAAGCAAATCACCCGGTAGCCTTGATGAGCCAAACCATTAAGAAGGGACTCAGGCCACTGCGTTAATTGACATGCCAGACCCATGATAAAAACAATAGGTTCACCCTGCTTGTCACCCCGCTCTTCTACACAAAATGTCATGCCTTTTAGTTCAATGCTTTTTTGCTCTGGCGTATAGGACGGTATAGACGCATACGCAACCAAGTCAGATTTTTTTAGTAATTGAATAGGCTTCATATCTATACGCCTGTGAATTCATTGTGAGTAATAATGCTTGCATCGCGATCAAAACGATTGGCTCGGCGAAATGTCTCTAGATCATTAAAACGAACACCTTGCTCTTTCATTATTTTATGCGCGGTATGTGCTGTGAATTGCCTGATATAAAATGGTTCACTCACCACGAAATGATGTATGCCATGAGTACTACCAAAGTTAAAGCAAAATAATTGCAAAGGCCATAAATACCATGCATTGAGTACTTGAGTCTGCTGCATCAGAGATTTTACATCGCCATAATAGTGCATAGAAGAGCTGATAAAGTTCAAACAGCATGACCTTAAGTAAGCCGGAAGAATAACCATTATGATCCAGGGTTGAAGCAGCGGAAGAGCTTGGATAAGTCCTTCTGACCAAACCCACTGGAAATCAAATAACTGACGCGTCAAATCAAGCAAATGAATACCTAAAAAACTATACCAAATAAAGGCGCAAATTAGAGGTAATGGAAAATTCACCAGCATAATTTTGATCACATGATTGAATCTCTTGCCATTTTTGTCCTTGAACATTACCTTGACAAGGTTCCCAGTCAGGGTATCAAACATGATAAAAAAACGCAGTGGGCCGTAAGCCATGCCATTGCCAATACCCTTTTCTTCGATATCATCTGAGGTTCCGGATGTTTTATGATGCAGCAAGTGCAAGCGCCGTCGGACCCACGGATTAATAGCAGTCGGTCGAAACAACCAAACCAGTAACATCATAAGGTGATGCATAAACTTGTGTCTTTTAAAGTACTGCCAATGAATCAAGTCATGTTCCAACTCATGCAATAGTGACGCAAACACAGCAATGACTGGCACGCAGACCCAGCCACTAATCAGGCCGTCAAGATATAAACTCGCAGTGATTATCATACCCATGATGGCAAAACATAATATGCTGAGACCAATCCAGTTTTTATATTTTAATAAAGGAAACTGCTGTCGAAGTTCTGCACCGCGCGCTTTAATCGTTGCGCGTATTAGTTTGATACTTTGCGTTTCGGTAAAATCCATCCTAGCCTCTTTGCAATGTCTGTTTACCCATACACACTCAGGTAAATTGAGTCAGTAACAAATCATAAAGCTATTTATATACTTAGGCCAGTTTACAAACTTATTATGGCCTGTTTACTTCTTTTTTTGTCCTAATAAGTAATAATAGTCAGTTATCTTTTCAGTGCTTATCTTATCGGCGCGTATCCTATCAACGATAAAGAAAACGCTATAACGCATCGAGGGCGAGTAATGTTTGAAAATCAGGCTATATTTCCAAGTGCCGAACTTTACTTAATCAAAGCATTCATGCGCAAAGAAGGTGTAAAACCGGCCCAATGGTTGCTCGGAACAAGTCTGAGTGAAGACAACCTAAAGCAAGAGGATTATTTAATTTCGCTGCAGCAATTCGACATTATTTACCGGAATGTCTATCGCTTGGCAAAAGGGCCGGATCAGGGTCTGCGTTTTGGTCGCGCACTGAACCTTTCTCGATGGGGCCAACTCACCACAGCCATGATGACAGCAAAAACCTTAGGTGCAGCCTTGGAGATTGCCAACCAGCATCGCCTGCTGGTGAGAAGCCGCTTTGACCTTAAGCCCGAAATCATAGGCAGCGCTGTTAAAATAAGCATAACCTTGAGAGCCAATATGATCTTGCCAGTAAACCCTATGTTTGCCTTCGAGATGTTAATCACATCCTTACAACGACAAGTTGAAGACCTCCTGGGCAGAGCCTTCTTTTTTAAGCGAATTCAATTGGCCTATTCCGCGCCGCATTATGAAAAAGCATACCAACGCTATTGTCAGTGTCCCATCGATTACGATACTGGACACTATGCTATTTGGATTTCCCTAGAAGACATGAATCAAAACTTGCCTCTGGCTAATCCGGTGAGTCAAAAACAATCTATTGCTATTTGCCAAACCGAGATGGCAAGGCTGGATAGCCTTCAAAAAGGCGATATTCAGTGGCGGCTCAGACATGAATTTCATCAAAGCGGACACCTTTCGTTAACACTTAATAGCATAGCCAACAATATGGCCATATCACCTAGAACTCTCAGAAGGAAACTACATGAATCCGGCACAAGTTATCGCTTGATCCTGCAGGAATATCAATTACAAAAAGCCTTGGAAACGCTAAGCCTAGAACATTTAAGTATGGATGAGGTAAGCCATTCATGTGGCTTTGGCGATGTTGCTAGTTTTCGGCAAGCTTTCAAGCGCTGGACGGATATGACACCCTTAAGTTATCGAAAGCAATTTCAGCAAACAAAGCACATCACTCTCAACAAAGAATTAGGCACCCCAGCCATCGAGAAAAGCTAAGTATTGCTAAACAAACGTTTAGCTTCTATCTATCCCCTGAGCATTACGCGTGCATATAGCGTCGCTAAGACCAGCGGCCGAATAATCTCATTTTTATAGATTTTGAGCGGAAAAAGTTCTGAGCTTCAAAGTCAAAACATTGGACTCTAACGTCATAATTATTGACTGATAAAAGGATAAACTTTGAATTCACATTTTAAGTAAACGAGCCCGTCTATTTTCCCCACTGTGCTATAGGCATTTATTACAGGTGCTAGAAAACCTATTGACGGAATCTTAGTTAAGAAACATACAAAAATAATTCCAATATCACGATAAAATGGATGCCAAAACAATGGACACAAATAGCTTCAAAAATTTCGCCGCATGGCTAGCAATTTTTTCAATGCCCGTCGCGTTAATGAGTACTTTTCTCAATGTCTACTGGACTAATTTTAATCTATTGGCGTTTACCTCTCCCGCTATATTACTTCAGGAGATGAGTGAAGGTAGTTGGCTGAAAATCACCTTCCTGCTTGATTTATTTGGCTATTATCTACCACTGGTGCCTTTGGCAATATATTTACCCCGCCTACTTGATGCCGAGCGTTCATCAGCAGTCAGAATGTATACCTTCCTAGGCCTGGCCTACATCATATGTGGTGCGATCGGCGCTGTACTTTGCATCACTATATTACCTAGCTTAGCCGATAGCTATTTGCAGGCAAGCGGTGATGAGAAGGTTATTTACTTCACTGTTTTCTCGGCTTTCTTTAATGGTATCTTCTTTGGCCTATGGGATTTACTTGACCCTATTTTGGCCGGTATTTGGTGGCTTGGTATTGGTTTTCATATGCAAAGCAAGTGGCTACTACTGGGCAGAGTCAGTATGGTATTAGGGGCTTTCACCTTGCTCACCGCCCTCGGCTATATGCTCGGTCAAGCTGATTTGGAAGCAATGGGTTTAAATGTTTATCTCGGACTTGCGCCTGTTTGGGCTGCTTGGGTAGGTATTAAACTTCTGAAAAGTTAGCATTTGAAAAGTGCGGGCATCTTACACTCTGCTAAACCTAGCCCGCGCGCAATTTTGTTCAATCTAACTTTTTGTTCAATCTAACTTTTTGTTCAATCTAA
>Ga0105353_1001611_pt1 | contig 11050 bp, 9 predicted proteins | sample EN1Hudsemesocosm_2_FD_83657 | JGI IMG/M metagenome (GOLD analysis project Ga0105353, IMG submission 83657) | Methane-oxidizing microbial communities from mesocosms in the Hudson Canyon - EN10B Hudson Canyon | ecosystem: Environmental > Aquatic > Marine > Cold seeps | place: Hudson Canyon...
GAAAACGAGAGAGAGCTCAATCTGGTTAGCCGCATCCCCAACCAAACAGATGATACACGCATCGGTAAAGATGGAGAAAGCCTGTTTGCGGTCAGGTTTATAGATGATCGAGCTTATGTCGTGACTTTTCTACGGACAGACCCTTTCTACATTATTGATATTAGTAACCCCCTTGAACCTGCCGTTACCGGTGAGCTGGAAATTCCTGGTTTTTCAACTCAGTTATTCCCGGTGAATGAAAATTACATTCTGGGAATCGGTCAGGAAAATGGCCTGAAGCTTGATCTATATGACGTCAGTGATATCACTAACCCGATTCAAAGCAGCCAATATCAGTTTGAAGCAAACTACTATTCTCCTGCTCTTTATGACCACCATAGTATTGCCATGCTTTATGATCAGAACACGGATTCAATGAAAGTAACACTAGCCGCTCAATCCTATGGAATTTCACCTGACAGTCTGAATGCCGGTTTATATCTCTTTGATGTTGACGCCTTAGCAGGAGAGATCAGCCTGAATGGTTCACTGCCGACCAGAAATAATGATCAACTCACTACGAGTTGGAATAGTGTTTACGATACCCGAGCGATTATTGATGGAGACAACTTCCATTATGTCACCCCACAGCCCGTATACTCAGCTCCCTGGGCTGACCCGAGCGATGTTTCGGTGACTCCTTAAGGTGTCACCGAAAAGGGCGCGATGCTGTATTCTTTTGAAGTATATTGTTGGATGAGATGCAAATAGACGCTACGACTCATGCGCCTTGCTTACCTAGCACGAAGGTCCAGTATCGGCATATTCTGTCCACCGAGCATGGTCGCGGGTAACTTACCATCCCAGTTTTGGGCTTCGGTTAATTTCACTATTAGCGGGTTATTTCGCAGCGCTTTTGCCTTGGCTTGTATGGCTTCGGCTTCCGCTAAACCTCTTAACTTTATCGCTTTAGCATCCGCAATTGCGATTAATTCTATGCCATCAGCCTTGGCTTTGGCTGTATTGACCGCACGCTGTGCTTCTAGGTTTTGACGCGCCAGTTTATGTTTTTCGGCCGCTGCCAGGTTCTTTTCAGTTTGTTTGGTTTCAATAGAAGATAAATATTTTTTAGGCAATATTATGTTTTCAATTTGAATGTTATCAACGCTTACCGGAAAGCTTTTCATCTCTTCAATAAAACTCGTCTCAATTGCCTGAATCGCACTCGCTCTATCTTGAATTAATTGCTCGGCATCATATTTAGGAATGACATCTTTGGTTGCAGATCTGAAACGGGGGTCCAAAATGCGCGACTCGAACTGCGATAAACCACCATATTGTCGATATAAATCTAAGGCAGCTGACTTATCAACGGTCCAGTTAACAGACACTAATAAGGTAACCGGCATTTGTTCTTGCGTACTTGAAGCCATCTTCTCTTCATTTTTTCGGGTGCGCACTTCAATCTCTTCCACGCTATCAATGAAAGGCACCTTAAAGTGTAAACCGGGGCTGACTTGTTCTTTGGCTTCACTAAAGCGTTTAACAATACCGATATGGCCTTCGTTAACCGTGTATACCGATCCTATAAGTGAGATGACGACTAGTAAAACTATTACGATGGGAATGACCGGTATTTCAATATTGTTAGTGATTTTCATATCTATATCCTTGATTAAAACGTGCAGTTTATACTTGTAGGTAAGATATAAATACAGGGATAGCCTTAAATATCAAACACTTTAGTGAACTGGTTTATTGGTATTAAGCAGCTGGACTAAGCCGCTACAGACATGAACTAAATACTCAAACTAGCTAAACACCGTTCTCCCCCCATCAATGTTGATAATCTGGCCATTAATATATTTGTTCTGGATTAAAAATATCACTGCTTCGGCAATATCGTTGACCTCTCCGAGTCTGTGCATCGGAATTTTATTTAGAATATGGTGTTTCTGCTCCTCATCCATTTCATCGCTTTTATCTGGCCATAAAATAGCGCCGGGGCTGACGCCATTACAACGAATGCTGCTACCGAAATCTTTTGCAAGTGACAGGGTCAGACTTTTAAGTGCGGCTTTGCTGGCGCTGTAAATAGGGTGATTCTCAAGCGTTCGTTCTGCATGAACATCGATTAGATTGACGATGCTACCTTGGGCTTTTTTTAAGACCGGAAGCAGAGCCTGTGTTAAAAAGAAGGGCACTTGAACATTGGTGCCGAAGAGCTGGTCCCACTGATCTTTCGTCGCGTCCTGCCAAGGGCTGGGATAAAACCGGGAAGCGTTATTAATCAGCACATCAAGCGATGCAGTCTTGTCCAATACCCACTGACTTAACTCATCCACTGTTTCATAAGAAAGCTCAATGCTCTTGATAAAACAAGAGTCCGGACGCAAGACATTAAGTTCGCTTTGCAGCACGAGTGCTTGCTGTTCACTGCGTCCGTAATGTAAAAATATAGTATAACCACTAGCATGTAGCGCCTTCGCTATAGCGGCCCCTATCCTTTGGGCGCCACCCGTAATAAGTGCATGTTTATTCATAATATCGAATTATTTCCTTTTAAGAGATGTTAAGAATATTAAACACTGTTTCGGCAGAAGCAATTAATTTTAAGCTATCAATGTAAAGCCCCTTCGTTTTCTTCTTAACAATGACTTGATTATTTACCGCGTATATTAATTTTATCTTCATTAAATCTTAACCAAACCTATTCAAAATTCATCTCATCAAAAACAGTTATCAACACGTTTTTTGAAACGAATCTTATCTAAGTGAAATAGGAAAATGACAATGAATAAAGCAAGTTTACCTCTGGTAATAAGTGCGATGGCTTATGTCGCTTCTCCAGTACAGGCCGCGACAGACGTGAGCGTGTACGGAAAAGTGAACTTATCATTGAACAAGATTGAACAGGAATCTAAAACACCGATAGTAGATGAGTGGCAACTGAACAGTAATGCTTCACGTTTGGGCGTTAAGGGCTCTCATGAGATAGAAGAAGGCTTGGAGGCTATCTATAAAATGGAATTTGAAGTGGCGGTTGATGATGGCGATAAGAAAGACGGCCATCCCTTTGGTCAGCGCAACATATATGCGGGTTTAAAAGGCCAATACGGTACCTTGATTGCCGGCATGCATGATACGCCCTTAAAGAAAGCGCAAGGTAAAGTAGACCGTTTTGGTGATTTATCATTAGGCGATATCAAGAACATTATGGAAGGGGAAGATCGCGCCAAAAATATCGTGATGTTTACCTCGCCCAAGTATCAGGGCTTGTCTGCCTCGCTTGCACTTATACCCGGTGAAGACTCACCTGAAGATGACGGCCTGGCTGACGGTACTTCTTTTTCTATCAATTATAAGCACGACTTAGTGACAGCGGCTATCGCTCAGAATAGTGATGTTGATGGTCAAGATACTACGCGAATAGTCGCTGACTTTACTCTAGGAAAAACCAATGTCGGCCTGCTTTGGCAAACAGCTGAAGACAGCGAAAACGCCTCTGTAGATGAAGACTCCTGGCTGCTCAGTGCACAGCATAAATGGAATACTTATGTGTTTAAAGCGCAGTACGGTGCCACTTCATATAGTAATGACGATGAAGATACCTTGGCAGCGTTTGGTGTGGATAAAAAATTAGGCAAGAAATCGAAAATATTTACTTATTACTCGGCGATCAGAAAAGAAAGTGGCGCGTCAGCAGCAGATGATAAAACGCTCGGTTTCGGTTATGAGATCAAATTTTGATTAAGTAAATTTTTATATGTTCTTAATATTATCTTTATAAACCTTAGGTAAATTACGCGGCATATCAGATTTAGCCGCTTTCAAAGAGGAAATTGCCATGAAAAAAACGGTATTGTTCGCCACATTAGCCGTGTCGATGATGACAGCACAATTCGCATCAGCTGCACGTAGTCACATTAATATTGTCGGCTCATCAACAGTTTATCCATTCTCTACCGTCGTTGCTGAACGTTTTGGTCGTTCGACTGGCTTTAGAACGCCCAAAGTTGAATCAACAGGGTCCGGTGGTGGTATGAAACTTTTTTGCCAAGGTGTGGGTATCCAACACCCGGATATTACCAATGCCTCACGCCGTATCAAAAAGTCAGAATTCGAAAAGTGTAAAAACAATGGCGTGAAAGACATTGTTGAAGTGTTGATCGGATATGACGGCATAGTGATAGCCAATTCAAGAAAATCTGAGCGAATGAATATTACACGTAAAGACCTGTTCTTGGCCTTAGCCGCTCAAATCCCTAACCCAGATGGATCTCAAACGCTGATTAGCAATCCTAACCGTACTTGGAGAGATGTGAATTCATCACTGCCTAATATTGGAATCGAAGTCTTAGGTCCGCCACCTACGTCAGGTACCCGTGATGCCTTTGCCGAACTGGCGCTTGAAGGTGGTTGTAAGAAATTATTATGGATCAAGGCGCTGAAAAAGAAAGATAAGAAAGCGTATAAAACACTTTGTCATACTGTTCGCGAAGATGGCCCTTATATCGAAGTTGGCGAGAACGACAACTTGATCGTGCAAAAACTCAATGCCAATAAAAATGCGCTAGGTGTATTTGGTTTTAGTTTCTTGGATCAGAATATCGATCAGGTACAAGCGTCTATTGTCGATGGTAAAGAACCTACGTTTGAGACGATTGCTGATGGCTCTTACCCAGTTTCACGTCCTTTATATTTCTATGTTAAGAAAGCACACGTGGGTGTGGTGCCCGGTATTGCCGAGTATTTAAACGAGTTCACACGTGAAAGAACCTGGGGTGATGAAGGTTACCTAACGGAGAAAGGCATGATCCCATTAGGTATCGATAAGCGTGCTGAAATTTCAAACGATGTTAAAAAACTGCGAAATTTAGAGCTTTAATATTGAGTTTCGGCCTTTGCATGGCTCTGTTGTTTAGGCAAATTGAAGCCGTGCAAAGGTTTTTTAGTGCAAGTTTTATTTTTTACATAAGTACTGTTTTGATTATTTTTGGACCTTAAATGACTACATCAATATTGCTCGTTGTTATCGCCTTACTGGTGGCATTCGCTTTCGTGAGTGGTAAAGGTTTAGCTGTTGCAAAAGCCAATAAGCTTGGCGGGATTCGTCAACTAAATTCCTTACCATTTTACTACGGCATGTTGGCGGTTTTTTGGTGTGTTATTCCTTGTTTGATCTTTGTGGCCGTATGGGCAATGTTTGATGAAGTGATGATAGAAAAGTTAGTCATTGCTAATTTTCCGCAGCAGATTCAAGTGCAGGCTCAAGGTGAGCTGGCACTGTTAATTAATGTGGTGAGTAATATCGCTTCCGGTGCGAGTCCTCGTTTTGGGCAAGAAGTGTATCTGGTAGAAGCCGCTAATTACTTAAAGAGCTTACGTGAGAGTAGCCAAATGGCGATGTCTGTTATTGCACTGAGTCTCGCAGCTTGTGGCATTTGTATCGCCTGGGCAAAAATTAAGCCTGAGCTACGTGCACGGAATCATGTTGAAAGTATCTTTAAACTATTGTTATTGGTGTGCTCGTGTATCGCGGTTTTGACGACAGTGGGCATCGTGTTATCCGTTTTGTTTGAGTCTATTCAGTTTTTTAAAAAAGTATCGGTGTCTGAGTTTTTATTCGGGCTGCATTGGAGCCCTCAGGTTGCTATTCGACCTGATCAAGTCGGCGGCTCAGGTGCCTTTGGCGCTGTCCCGCTGTTTGTGGGTACCTTGTTAATCTCAGCGATCGCGATGATTGTTGCCGTGCCAACAGGTTTGATGTCAGCCATCTATTTATCTGAATACGCCAGTCGTCGGGTAAGAGGCATTATCAAACCTTTTCTGGAAATTCTGGCAGGTATTCCAACGGTGGTTTATGGCTTCTTTGCCGCGCTGACTGTCGCGCCTTTTATTCGAGACGTAGGCGGCTGGGTGGGTGACACCTGGGTGCTTGAGCTACTAGGCATTACTTTGCATGTCTCATCTGAAAGTGCGCTATCCGCTGGTTTGGTGATGGGCGTGATGATCATTCCTTTTATTTCCTCCTTATCTGATGACGTAATTAATGCGGTGCCGCAAGCCCTGCGTGATGGTGCCTTGGGACTAGGGTCTACACACTCAGAAACGGTGAAACAAGTGGTTCTTCCTGCGGCATTGCCGGGCATTGTTGGCGGTATTTTATTGGCCGTTTCCAGAGCCATTGGTGAAACCATGATTGTGGTCATGGCAGCGGGTTTAGCGGCCAACCTGACTGCGAATCCCTTAGAGTCAGTAACCACGGTGACGGTGCAAATTGTCACCTTGTTAGTGGGCGATCAGGAGTTTGATAGCGCCAAAACCTTGTCTGCCTTTGCCTTGGGCTTAATGTTATTTGTGGTCACCTTAGCCTTGAACGTTTACGCCTTGCGCGTGGTTAAAAAATATCGAGAGCAGTATGAGTAATACAATGATGAGCGTAGCCAGTGACAGTTCAGAACATATTGATAATGTAATGACGAAACCCAACACGATTGACTTAGTGAACAAAAACCTAGCGAAGCGCTATCGTGCTGAAAAACGCTTCCGGCTTTACGGTATTGCGTCTATTACCTTCGCTTTAATCTGTCTGGTGGTCTTATTTACCGACATTATAGGCAAGGGTCATAGTGCCTTTTTTCAGACTTATATTCAGCTTGAAGTGGATTTAGACCCTGAAGTCTTAGATATAAATGATGGGCGTGATTTAAAACAGCTAGCCAATGGCAACTATCAAGCTGCGCTAAGGAAATCATTGCGCGCTGAGTTTCCTGATGTAAAGGGACGAACGGATAAACGTAAGTTAAATGCCTTGATTAGTAGTGGTGCAAGTTACCTCTTGGCGGATGAGATAAAAGCTGACCCAAGTTTATTGGGGCAGGTGATTAGTTTATCGGTGTTGGCTGATGATGATGTCGATACCTGGTTGAAAAGTCGCAGTGATGATGGTCAGCAAGCGTTTACCGGACGCTTGTCCGAAAAACAGCTTATCTGGTTAGTGCACTTGCTTGAATCTGATAAGTTAGTGCAAAAATTCAATGTGGTATTTTTTAGTAATGGCGACTCGCGTGAGCCAGAATTAGCCGGTATTCGTGGCGCGATGATGGGCTCACTACTTACCTTGTTTGTGACGTTTGTATTGTCGTTTACGGTGGGTATTTCATCTGCTATTTACCTTGAAGAGTATGCGCCGAAGAATCGTTTTACCGACTTTATCGAAGTGAATATTAATAATCTGGCGGCCGTGCCTTCGATTATTTTTGGTTTATTGGGCTTGGCTATTTTTATTGGTGTGTTTGGCATGCCTCGATCAATTCCCTTACTTGGTGGTGTGGTGCTGTCGTTGATGACGTTACCGACCATTATTATTTCGAGTCGTGCAGCGATTAAGGCCGTGCCGCCCTCTATTCGACAAGCCGCGTTAGGCATGGGCGCATCCAAAATGCAAGTGATCTTGCATCATGTATTGCCCCTGGCGATGCCAGGTATGCTAACGGGCACTATTATTGGTATGGCGCAGGCGCTTGGTGAAACCGCACCGTTGTTGATGATCGGCATGGTGGCTTTTGTAGTGGATGTTCCCGGTGCATTAACAGACCCATCAACCGCCTTGCCAGTGCAGATTTTTCTTTGGGCAGATAGCCCTGAACGCGCTTTTGTAGAGCGCACCTCTGCCGCCATTATGGTCTTGCTAGCCTTCTTGATATCCATGAATACTTTGGCCGTGGCCTTGCGTAAACGCTTGGAGCGTCGCTGGTAACCTTGGCTGATTGGAAACGATACCGATAAGAACCGAAATTTGAATTTATTAAACTCAGGAAACGAATTTGTCGCCTGAGTGTAGAAATAAATAATAGACAGAAAAGGTAAGAATTGTGGATGTAAAAGTAGAGCATGCAGTAGACAAAAACGAGCCGACTATTGGGCGCCCCTTGATTGACAACCCTAAAATGTCGATGCGCAATGTCGATGTTTTTTATGGCGATAAACAGGCCATCTATGATGTAAACCTGGATATCGGTAAGAATGAAGTACTGGCGATGATCGGCCCGTCTGGCTGCGGTAAGTCTACTTTTTTGCGCTGTTTGAATCGGATGAATGACACCATTGATACCTGCAAAGTAAGGGGCGCTTTTGATCTTGAAGGACGAAACATTTATCACCCGAAACAAGATGTGGTGCCTTTACGTGCTCGTGTCGGCATGGTCTTCCAGAAGCCGAACCCTTTTCCTAAATCGATTTACGATAATGTCGCCTATGGCCCCAAAATTCATGGTCTGGCGGAAGACAAAACTGAATTGGATGCAATCGTCGAGAGTAGTCTGCGCAAAGCGGGTTTGTGGGACGAAGTAAAAGATCGGCTAGACCAACAGGGAACCGGACTGTCAGGTGGTCAGCAGCAAAGATTATGTATCGCCAGAACCATCGCCATTAGCCCCGAAGTTATATTAATGGATGAGCCATGTTCTGCGCTTGACCCTATTGCGACTTCTAAAATTGAAGACCTAATGACCGAACTCAGTGAAAACTACACCATAGCGATTGTGACCCACTCTATGCAGCAGGCTGCGAGAGTGTCTAAGCGCACGGCTTATTTTCATCTCGGCAAATTAGTCGAAGTAAATGATACTCAGCATTTGTTTACCAACCCCGATCACGCCTTAACAGAGGCCTATATTACTGGTCGCTTTGGTTAATAATATTAGCAATTTCTACTCAAGTTAGACGAAGTAACTTTTATAAAGGAACATAAAGACAATGTCTCTGCACTTACAGCGTGATCTGGATGCACTCAAAAAAGAAATTCTGAAATTGGGTAATATGGTCGAATCCTCTATCAACAGAGCAATGGTGTCCTTGACGGATCGTAACCCAGACTTGGCGAAAATCGTATTCGCCGATGAAAATGAGATCGATGCTCAGGAAGTTTTTATCGAAGAAAACTGTTTGAAAGTATTGGCCTTGCATCAGCCAGTGGCCACTGATTTACGCTTTATTGTCGTGGTTCTGAAAGTGAATAACGATTTAGAGCGAATGGGTGATTTTGCAGTGAACGTGGCGAAACGTTCGATTGAGCTGCTCAAGCAAGACATGATACCGTGCCCGACGGGTTTTACTGAGGTGTTGCCAGACGTCATTCGCACCATGGTGCGTAATAGTATGAACGCGCTTGTTGAGTTAGATGTTGATCTGGCCCGAGAGGTTATTGAAATGGATAACATCGTAGACGAAATAAATCGACAAATGTATGTCGAGCTTCAAGGGCTAATGAAACGCGATTATACAACGGTTGAGCGTGCGGTGAGCCTGTTATCTTGTTCGCGTTATCTGGAGCGCATAGCTGACTTAAGCACGAATATTGCAGAAGAAGTGATATTCATGGTTGAAGGTGAAGTTGTTCGCCATCAAAGTTCGGTCTAATCAGTTTTGAACACAACTCAAGACTCCTAAAGCGGTACTTTCCGGCTGCTTAACTTACGTCCCGGGCGTGGCTTGATGTGTCTTTCAGCGGAATTCAGAAATGATAATTCAATGTATATTCGAAATTGAAATTAGTACTACGTACTAATAGTTTAATAGTCTTTTTCTAGAGAAACTCTCCACTATATAATTTATGAAGCCAGATATTCATCTGGGCCCTAGTTTAGATGATTTAATAAACAAGTAATGACAAAAATTAATGTCAGATCCCTTAAACAAGGAAGAGCAGGAGAGCATCATGAACCATTATCTGAATTCCAGAATTAAGCTGCTAATTATGCTTATGCTACTACCATTTTCAGTGTATGCGCATCATCCAGAGATTGTAGCCGAAGCCTTATGTGATGAAACAACAGGAGAATATGTCATTCCATATACTTCTACGCCGTGGTCCGATTGTAGTTTATCGAGTTGCGAGAATAGTCGTATTGATATTTTGATTAATAATGTTCTAGTTGAAACTAACGAATATTCCGACCCTGATTATTCTTTTTCCAGTCAGCATCCAGCCCCTGCGGGGAGCCAACCCGGAGATGTTATAAGTGTGACAGCCCATGCGGTTGATGATTGGGGGAACGGCACGCTCGGGGGACAGTCTAGCTCTGCGATAGTTACTGTGCCTAACGAAGTATGTGAAAGCGCAGGTACAGGCCGATTTACAGGAGGTGGCCATCAACTGAGAGTCGATGGTGTCAGGGTAACAAGAGGGTTAACAGTACATTGCGATTTATTGTTGTCTAACAACTTGGAAATAAACTGGCAGGGTAATCAATTCCATATGTTAGAGCATATGGAAACAGTCGCTTGTACCGATGACCCAGATATTCATCAAGCGCCGCCTGATGCCCCGTTGGATACTTTAGTTGGTGTTGGTTCAGGTCGTTATAATAACCAGGAAGGCTTTACTATTGTATTTACTCTGGTCGATGGCGGTGAGCCTGGCAGGGAAGATAAGATGGCAGTGAAAGTGTATGAAACGGCAAACCCCGGAAATATTATTCTAGACATCCCTTTGCAACTTTTAGATGGAGGCAACTTACAAGCCCACTATGATCAACCACATAAAAAATAGTACTTAACTTAGGCCCGGTCTTGTTTTTTATAGAAGACTGGGCCTTTTTTATGCTAATAGTTGTAATGAATGTGAGCACTAAGTGTTTAGAGCGGGCCTCTTCAAGCAGCCAATATTTTTATGTTGACTGGCTAGCGCTAGTGATTAAACGCTGTAACGCGTTATTTTAATATAGCCTACGTTTTATTCAGGTCATCATTTAGATTCAGTATCAGAAAATTTCATAGATAACGCTCAGTCGCTGCCAACTCTCGTTCATATACCTTAGCAGTATCTCTAATGTAAAAGTCTTAACTTATTTAACTTACTAGACTATATTTAGAGTTCATGGTTTGTAGGTCTAACGATGTCATACGCAGGCTGCTTAAGAGTTATAACTTATCTAATTTTATCGTTTCCTCTCTTTTTGCAGGCGCAGACTTTTGGCCTGGCGCCAAGCAATAAAGAAGCGATGCCTGTTAAATATTACCAGGTGCAAGATCGCTATGAGTATGGTGCTAGGTTATTAGCCTTAGC
>Ga0105353_1001612_pt1 | contig 11048 bp, 9 predicted proteins | sample EN1Hudsemesocosm_2_FD_83657 | JGI IMG/M metagenome (GOLD analysis project Ga0105353, IMG submission 83657) | Methane-oxidizing microbial communities from mesocosms in the Hudson Canyon - EN10B Hudson Canyon | ecosystem: Environmental > Aquatic > Marine > Cold seeps | place: Hudson Canyon...
AAGGAACCGTCATGGATCAAGCCACTCCAAAACAAGCCCACATCATCGCCTTCGCTGGTAGCACCCGTCAGGATTCCTGGAACAAGCAACTGGTGAAAGCAGCCGCCAACAGTGCTCAAGAGCAAGGGGCTCGCGTGACCGTGCTGGATCTAGCCGATTACCCACTGCCCTTGTTTGATGAAGACCTGGAGCAGCAGGCACCACCAGCGGCATTAAGAGACTTGCGTGGTTTGTTCGCCAGTGCTCAGGGCCTGTTGATTGCCAGCCCTGAATACAATGGTTCGTTATCACCCGTCTTGAAAAATACCCTCGACTGGTTATCGCGTCCGGCCAAGGATGATAGTTACAGCCCGGTATATGCCCAACTCACTGTGGGCATCATGGCCGCTTCTCCAGGTGGTTTGGGTGGCATTCGCGGCCTGAATCATGTGCGCGACATCTTAACCAGTGTGGGCAGTTTGGTAGTGCCTTCTCAGGTGGCGGTACCGGCCTCTTATGAGGCCTTCGACGAAGACGGCAACATTCGTAACGCTGCCTTGCAAGACCGAGTGGCGGCCATGGTGGGGCAGGTGCTTGCACACGTCACCGTAGAAAAATAGAAAAACAAATAATAACGAGTGAGAGAATCTAAAATGAATATTAGCCAAACAGTTGAAAAATATTCCAAGCCCATGCGCTTTTTGCATTGGTCCACGGCCATGCTCATCATGACGTTATTGGCGGTGGGTTTTTACATGGCAGGTATCGATCCCGATGCCAGCGATAAATACGACCTGTATCCGCTGCACAAAGCCTTTGGCATGATCGCGTTACTGTTGGTGATGATTCGCCTACCAGTTCGCGCCAAGGGTAAGCTGCCAGCCCCGGCTGCCGGTTTACAAAAGTGGGAGCATAATTTATCCCACCTGGTGCACATCGGTTTGTACCTGGCCATGGTGTCCATGACAGTGTCGGGTTATTTCATGAACAGCACTTACCAATATGTGAGTGGTGTGGATATGTTTGGTTTGTTTTCGGTACCGGACATTACCGCTAAGAGTGAATACTGGAACGGTATCTGTCATGAAATACACAGCTTTACCGCTTGGGCATTTTTGGTATTACTAGGTTTACACTTGGCTGGTGTGGCCAAACACAGATTGCTGGATGACAAAGAAAGCGATGTGTTGAAGCGCATGATTTAATCATTAACGTTTACTGCTGCTCTGTAGTTTAACCATTACCTATGGAGCTGTAGTCGTGAATTGATATTAATCCGGTACAAGCTCACCCCGTGAGCGATTTTTCGGGCAGGGGCTGTCCTCCTACAGTTCAATGCCCGTCCATTTAAACAAGACTTCTACTCCCTTCAAATTACCGGGCAGTAGTGATTGGCGCTGATATTTTTTCTAAAAAATATCACGCAGGAATCACAAAAAAATAACAGAAGTATCACAGGGGGAATGACCTTTGTGATACTTCTGTGAGGTTGTCCTTGATTGCAAATTATTGTAATTTTTTTTAAGATAATATAAGCCAGTTAGTGTTTTTTTAGGAACTTTTTAACGCCCTTCTCGTCACATTCAGTCAACACACCACCAGGACAGACCGTTGACTTTATTCCGATCCTTACAATTTCAATTTGCCCTCGGCATGACCACTATTTTGGCGTTAGTGTTGTTATTAATCAGTTTGTTTTACCTGCAGCAACAGGAGGTACAACAACAACAGACGTTTTCTATCACCTTGCAAACGTCCAGTGACAACATCAACCAGTTGCACAAAACCGCCGTTAACTACACTCAAAATGCGCCGCGAAACTTTGAAAATTATCGCCGGGATTTATCCCTCACCTACAAGGCATTCACCAAAGATCTGGCGGTGATTGATGGTTTACACAATCAGTTAGAAACTCTGCTAGACAACTACCAACCCCTGAATTTTGTCGATACCAAGCTATGGAACATTGCAGCGGATTATAAAAAAATATGTGATGCCAGTGTGGCCAGCTATCAAAAATCCATTGGCGCAGATGCAAACGAGCCCAGGTTGGAATGGGCGGCGACCAGTCTTGTGAAAGACCTGCCGGTAATGAGTGAAACTCTCAGCCAATTAACCAAAACCATTATAGAGTTTTCAAAACAACAGGTTGTGTTGTTACAAAACCTTATTATATCGGCGTCAGTGCTGCTGCTCTTTAGTTTAATCACCGGCTCGATATGGTTTTACACTCGTATTATTCGCCGCACCAAAGCCATTACCGCCGCCTGTGAAAAAATTGCCAAGGGAGATTTTGGCATTCAAATAGAACATCAGGCTAAAGATGAACTGGGTGTGTTGTCGGATTCGTTTAATCTAATGTCCAGCCAAACCCACATGGTGTCTAAGTTAATTAATGATTTGCAAGGTGCCCGCAGTATTGAGCAGGCACTGAATATCTTCTGGGCCGCCAGTAAACCCTACCTGGGCATTAACTGGGTAGGATTATTAGAGGTGAACGAACACAGTCAAAAGGCTAAATTACTGGCCGACAACAGCGGCATCACCAACGTGCACAGTGAGCTGGATCTTAAGAATAATGCCTTTGGCATGGACATGTTAAAACATGTGAAAAAATCTCGGGTACTCACCATTAACGATGTGAACCAGTATCGCCTCAGCAATGGCAATAGCCGTTTTTTACGAGATTTACATCGCGCTACTTTGGCAAAAAATCTGTACGTATTTCCCCTTAATCATCACCAGCAATGGCATGGTGCCATCATGGTGGCGCACCCTTCTGCCAGCTTAACCCCGGCCCAGCTGGATCTGCTGGAAAAAATATCCGCCTGGATGGCGCAGCACTTTTCTCGCCTCATGAGTCAGGGGTTAGTAAAGGATAAAATAGCCTAACCATATAATTTTAAATAGTCGGTTTGATCATGGAAAAATGCCACGGCGGCTTCTATTCTCTATATACATCTTCGCCTCAATTTAGGGGCTTTTTATAGAGTTTAGCCACAAAAGCCGGCTGCCTTAAGTAGTAATCGTATAATGAAATGCATTTTTTGTGAGAAAGACATAGTAGGTTCACCCGAACACTTGGGGCGCCCCATTACCCTGCCCAGCCGAGGTGTGGCCCATTCTTATTGTGCCGAAAAAGACCTTATTGAGCGTAGAGTATTTGGCAATATACATTTCTCACAATTGCCTTTGAATGATTTGTACGAACTAAGAGAATTAACCCTCACCGAGATTAATGTTCGTGAGGGCAATGTTAGCGACGAGATTGACCTGTTTTAAAATCGGCCCACCACCTTCACTCCTCCATTGTCTGTGCCTGCCTTTACAAAACCTATAAAATTAGGATTATTGCTTACCAGGTCAATGATTTGTTTGGAGCTGTCCATCTGTTTAGGCGGGGTGCCTTTACCGGTGAATACCATCTTCGCCCAGTAGGACTTGAGTTGCTTGGGCGTTTTTGCCAACACGCTACGGGTAAAGTCGGCGCTGGCCACACTGGTTTCTCTTAGGGATATGGGCAGGGCTTCTTCTCCCCCTGGGAACGCGCGGGTCTTGCCTAAAAAAATCCGTTGAATGGCGCTCTTGTCAAACAGGGCCGCATTAGAAGGGTGTACCACTACCATTATTTCGCCATGGCTAAATGTGTTTAGCAGCATGCCCGCGGCTATCGCCACACAACCTAAAAAACTCTTCATGATATGCCCTCTTGTTTCGTCCATTTAGGTCGAGTTAACCATGTAACTGTCTGCACAAGCTCTAAACAATGGATGGTTTCCTGTCGGTAGGTATAGTTGATAAAAATGCTTTTAGCCATGTCAAATCAACAAATAATATAGGGACTGGCCTGCTTACTGCCTTGTAAAATAAGAGTTTGTTAACTCACCATGAATTAACTTTAAATAGGCTATTAATGCACAGCAGTGTGCGACTAATCGCTGTAAGAGGTAGCCGCTTAATACCAATAGTCAGTTATGCCCAGTTGAATTGAGGTAATTGCTCGCGCCCTGTTTGCTCCTTAAATATATAGATATAACCAAGTGCTGGCACCCCCATGGCCATGGGGCATACAAAGCGCTTTTTGTTAACTAAACTAAATAGGTTTTTACAAAAGCTTAAAGGTTGGTTCGTTTATCATTATTAGATTGAGGCAACATTTTTTAGTGGTGTTGTTAGCGGGTTTAGGCTCACTTTTTTTGACGTTAAGTTGCCAGGCACAGAAAGTGATCAGTGTGGGCATTCATGAGGCCTTGGAAACATACGTCCCGCAAAAAGTGCAAGACATAAAAGCGGCTCTGGCCAGCACTGGGCTAAATTTTGAGTTTTTGGTTCTGCCCAATGAGCGCAGCATTCGCATGGCCCTAAATGGAGATTTGGCCATCGACCTGTACCGTCAGCCCATGGCCATGAAAGATCATACTCACATGATTCAGGTGCAGCCTGCTGTGGATAAACTCGAATTTTGGTTATATACAAGCTCGCAGACACCAAGCTTATGTAATAAAACTACCCACCCAAACAACACGGTGGTGGGGGTGTTGGGCATTCATTGGTTTGAAGATTATATTTACGGAGGTTTTCAGCAGCACAAGGTAGTGACCCGCTTTTCTCAGGCCTATAAATTAGTGTCTCAAGGTCATGTGGGGGTAAGTCTGCTAACGCGCTCCGCCATAGAACTGGAGGCTAAAAGGTCTGGTTTGAAGGTAAACGTGTGTGGCAGGCAACCTTTTTTGACAATCAAGACCTATAGCTATGTACGCAGTGATTTTTCATGGGTGATTCCGAAAATTGAACAAGCCTACCGTCGGCATTTTCCCTCGTTATAGTTAACCCTCCCCAAGGGAGTATCTACTTGCTATTCCATAATGGCCCCCTAGGCTTAGGGTATCTGTGTTTGCAGTTAGGCAGCACCTTAAAACAGGTGATTGGCCGCATATCTTAAAAATGGCAGGAGCCGCCCATGAAGCCACGCCTTTTAATTGTAAGCTGTTTGATGTGCCTGTGTAGTGCATTGGTACAAGCCAAACCCTTTGTGGTGGGGATCTCCACCTGGAATAGCTACCCGACCTCCGTGGCGGGCTTTAAACAGTCTTTAACCTTAAAAGGCTTAATAGAAGGCAAGGATGTTATCTACATAGAAAAATCGGCCCAGGCCGATAAACAAAAGCAGCAAGAAATTGCCGAATTGTTTAAGCGTGAAAAAGTTGATTTGGTTTATTCACTCACCACCTCGGGCACCGTCATCATCAAACAAGTATTACCCGAATCAACGCCCATCGTATTTTCAATTGTCACCTATCCGGCCGATGCCGGTTTAATTGAATCCATGGAGTACTCGGCCAACAACCTAGTAGGGACCAGTAATTATGTGCCCGAAAAATATTTTCATGAAATCATCGACGGGGTTTTCCCTCATGCTAAATCCGTACTGATCTTCCACCGTTATGGGGAACCCAACTCCAAGATTCAGGCGGTGAATTTAAAGCGCCTTATTAAAAAAACCGGCGCCGATGTAAAGATTATCTCGGCCACATCCCTGCAAGACCTTGAACAAAAGGCGAAAAAATACCTTTATAAATTAAATCCAGAAGTACTGGTTACCACCACAGATACCCTCATGCAAAATGGCGGGGAAAAAGTATTAATACAGCTTGCTAAAAAAGAGAATGTTGCCATTTTAAGTTCCAACAAAACCGGCATTGAAGCCGGAGCTACCCTGGGGCCCGTGGCCGATTTTAAAATATTGGGTAATGTTTCGGGTTTAATGGCGGTTAAAATTCTTAAAGAATCAACCCTGCCCACTCACATGCCATCTAAGTATATGCAGCCACCACTCATCTTGGTGAACAAACCGGCGAAAAAAAGTACTGGTATTGTTATCCCTGAACACTTTAAAAATGTGAGATATGTGGATTAAGACCCAGCTTAGCCTTACTGCTAAGTTATTATTAAGCACAGGCATTGCCCTATTGGTGATTGTGGCCATGGCGGCACTGTTGGCCGATTATTCCCTGCAAAAAGTCTTGCTCACCCAAATTGATAAAACCTTCAACAGCCAGCTGCTGAGCACCGTACAAAAAATTAACCGTGAAATTTCTCACAGCCAAAACATCGCCAAGGTATTGGCCAGTAATCCGCTGGTTCGTGAGGCGTTGGATAAAGATGTGAGTCGTGGCATGAACAGCCACTTAAATACCATTATATCGGCCTATCCCGAACTTAATTATCTGTTGCTGGTGGATGAATACGCTGACGTTTTCGCCATCAATACCATTGATGAAAAAAAGAAAAAGATGCCTTCTGAAATCCTGCTGGCCGAAACCATCAGTGAAAATACCCTGTATATACCGCTGCCAAAGGAATTAGTCAGTCACAGCAAACCCGGTGAAGATGAATTTTTAGAGACGTTAGAGTTGCCCGCTGATTTAAGCATGTGGGTGATAGCCCCTGTGTTAGTGCGCGGTCAAGCCAAGGGTTGGTTAGTGTTGTCGCTTAAATGGAAAAATGTTATTTCCAGTTTATTAACTCAGCAAGAGGCGCTGCTTAAAAGCCAGGGGTATGCCCTGCATGGCATTGCCATCTTAGACCATGATGGCAAGTTGCTGTTAGGTAGGCACCAAACCTCGGGGGAGTTTTTTGAGCGCAGCAGCGAACTGGTGATGGGGGGCGTCACCTTTAAACTCACCCTGCAATATCAAAACAGCCAAGTTTATAATCTATTAGATGCTCAACGACAAAATTTGATTTTTTTAGTGGTGCCCTTACTTATTGTTATTATGGTGGCATTTTATTATTTGCTGCGTAGCCAAGTGTTAAACCGCATTAAGGTTTTATCCATGGCGATAGATAAATTTTATAATAACGATTTAAAGTATCGTATCGAAGTGCAAGGGCATGATGAAATATCCGGCGTGATGAAAGCCTTTAATGTGATGGGAAAACAAATATATAAAGCACAAAAGTATTTAGAAGAAAAAGTAGAGCAGCGTACTACACAAATTAGTCAGGTAAATCTGGAGCTTACCCAGGCAGTGGCAGAGGCCAAGTTGGCCAGCCAAGCCAAGAGTGAATTTTTGGCCAGCATGAGTCATGAAATTCGTACGCCTATGAATGGCGTGTTAGGCATGTTGGGATTATTAATAAAGGGCGAGTTAAGCGCCGACCAAAAGCGCAAGGCCACCATTGCCAATTCCAGCGCAAAATCTTTGTTAACCTTGATTAATGACATCCTGGATTTCTCAAAGGTCGAGGCGGGCAAGTTGGAACTTGAAACCATCGACTTTAACCTAAGAAGTTTATTAATTGAATTCACTGAGGCCATGTCGCTGCGTGCCCACGAAAAACAGCTAGAGGTGGTTTTAGACATCCATGAAATTGATGTATCACTGGTGCGGGGTGACCCGGGGCGTTTACGGCAAATATTAACCAACCTAGTGGGTAATGCCATTAAGTTTACCAGCAAGGGTGAAATTGTTATTCGCGCTAATTTAAAACGGGCGGGAGAGTTTGGTTTAATTTTTACCTGCGCTATCAAAGACAGCGGCATAGGCATCCCTTTGGACAAACAGGCAACCCTGTTTGATCTGTTCACTCAGGTGGATGCGTCCACCACTCGCCACTTTGGTGGCACAGGATTAGGACTGTCCATTGCCAAAAAGTTGTGTGAACTCATGGATGGCAGCATCAGTGTATTCAGTAAACCCGGTGCCGGCAGCAGCTTCGAATTCAGTGTATTGCTGCAAGTAAGTGCCAGTGCCATACAGGTCTTGCCGGAAAAGGATCTGAGTAATTTAAGATTATTGGTGGTGGATGATAACGCCACCAATCGTGAGGTTATGACCACCCAGCTGGAGTCCTGGGGGGCGCAGGTCACCGAGGCCGACAGTGGCGATGCTGCCCTGTCGTTATTGAATGTTTTCCATATACAACAAGTGCCATTATTTGACGTGGCGTTTTTGGATATGCAAATGCCCGGCATGGACGGTGCTCAACTGGCGCAAAAGATTAAACAGGATAGCCGCTTCTGTGATTTAAAAATGGTGATGATGACCTCAACCTTTAATGAAGGCGGCGAGGCCGAGTATTTTTCGTCGTTGGGGTTCAGTGCTTATTTTTCAAAACCCGTGACCAGTACTGATTTATTTGATGCCCTCACCGTCGTAGCCGTGGGAGGGGAGGTGTTAAATCAAGCTCAACCCTTAGTGACACATAATTATTTACAAACCTTAAGCAAGCAGGCACAGCCAAACGTTCAGTCGAGCCTTAGAAAGATATTGCTGGTGGAAGATAACCTGATTAATCAGGAGGTGGCGTTGTCGGTATTGGAAGACCTGGGGTATAACAAGGTAGAGGTGGCCGACAACGGTAAAATTGCCATTCAAATGTTGGAGGAAAATAGCGCCGACCCATATGCCCTGGTATTAATGGATTGCCAAATGCCGGTACTGGACGGTTATCAGGCCAGTGAAAAAATTCGGCTGGGGGCCGCGGGTGATGCCATGGTGAATATTCCCATCATTGCCATGACCGCCAATGCCATGAAAGAAGACAAGGCCAAATGCCTACAGGCGGGTATGTCTGATTACCTGAGTAAACCCATCGACCCGGATCATCTCAACAGCAAGATTCAACATTGGTTGCATGATGGTGAATAGCCTTTATTAGGTAAGTAAATTAGTGGCTCTTATCTAGGTAAGTCAATTAATGACTCTGGGTGCGAGGCTGCTTGCAGGCGATAAACTTTCACGGTTGGCTAACACTTGTCGCCTGCAAGCAGCCTCGTACAAAAAGTGGTGTTATCACCAACTGCAAAATAAAAAATTAGTCAGCGCCTGGACTGACTACGACCACATGCCCAAATTAGCACCAAAGTCATAACAAATGCCAACCTAGGGGATTACTGCCCCTTGTTTAATAAACATACACTGGCTGCATCATCTAGGTGAGTAAATTAATGACTCTGGGTACGAGGCTGCTTGCAGGCGATAAACTTTCACGGTTGGCTAACACTTGTCGCCTGCAAGCAGCCTCGTACAAAAAGTGGTGTTATTACCAACTGCAAAATAAAAAAATTAGTCAGCGCCTGGACTGACTACGACCACATGCCCAAATTAGCACCAAAGTCATAACAAATGACGACCTAGGGGGATTACTGCCCCTTGTTTAATAAACATACACTGGCTACATCTCAATATAGTCAGGTTTACCCCCATGAAATCGGCATTGTTCACCCGCTTCCCTTTGTTAGCGCTATTGTTAGCCAGCCAGGCCCATGGGGCCAGCCAATGTCTGTCGGATACCCTAACCATTGGTGACGACTGGCAAGTGCTCACCTCTCAGGGGTTCCAGCCTAATATTGAACACTTTGCCAATGAACGGCGTTTACGCCTAACCGCAAACGAGCCCCATCAATCTAATGGGGTGGTGTATAAATCTCCCATCAGCAGCAGTCAGGATTTGGCGTTAGAGTTTACTGTTTACGCCTATGGTGGCTCCTGGGGGCAAAGTGCTCGCCAGGGGGACGGTATTAGCCTAGTGCTATCGGATGCCAGCATAAGCCCAGCGCTGGGCGCCTATGGAGGCTCTTTAGGGTACGCGCCCATGGCCATAGGAAGTGTCTATAAACCCGGCTTTGCCGGTGGCTGGCTAGGCATAGGTTTGGATGAATTTGGCAACTACTCATCCTCAGGTGAAGGCCGTACCGGAGGCCCGGGTGGGCGCCGTAACTCGGTGGCGGTACGTGGCGCTGGTGGTGGCTTCAATGGTTATGAGTATTTAACCGGTACCCAGTCGTTAACGTCTACCCTTGAGAACAATAGTGTGGGCCACCGCTATCAAATTTCATTGAGCGCTCAAGGAGTACTAAACGTGAACCGTGACAGCGGAGAAGGGTTTGAAGCCCTTATCTCTGATTACGACGTGACCAGTCACAACAGTGCCGATAAGCCCGCAGCCTTTCGTATTAGTTTTGTGGGAGCCAACGGTGGCGCCACTAACATTCACGAAATCAGTCAGCTAAGCATGATCAGTGACAGCTGTGAGCTCGCCCCCAGTGTGATGACCCACGACACCAGCGCGGCCATTGATGCCAGTGTCATGCGCTTCAGTGTGGAGTTGGATAGGGCGTTAAAAAGTGGCGAGAGTGCCAGTTTTAACTATCAAACCATGAACAAAACCGCCCACTCAAATAAAGAATATGTAGCGCAAAGCGGCACTTTGAATTTTGAGCCGGGTGATAAAATTTTATATGTGGAAGTGCCTTTACTGGACATGACACTGGCCGACATGGGCAAGCAATTTTATTTGCGCCTAAGCGATTATGTGTTTAACGGGGTGGAGCAAACATTAAACCGCAGCACCTTGCTGGCTTTGTTATTAAGTAACGACAGCGATGGTGACGGGGTAGAGGATGATTTGGATCAGGACCCGGCAGACGTCAACAGCGACAGTGACGGCGATGAACTCACCGACAGCGAAGAACAAACCAACGGCACGGACCCTCTGGATGCCTGCATACCCAATAAGGAGGCTGACCAGTGTGACCTGGACCAGGACGGAGAGGTCAATGGCCAGGACCTGGATGACGATGGTGACGGTCGCAGCGATGAACAGGAAAAAACAGACGGCACCGATCCCCATGTGGCGGATGAAAAAGACAGTGATGAACAAGGCAATGATGATCAAGGCAATGATCAAGACAACAATGATCAAGGCAATAGCCAGCCCGACTCCGGCGATCTAAGTGACCGGGACACAGATGGCCTTTTGGATCGTATAGAGAATGAAATTGGCAGTAACCCCAATGCCTTTGATAGTGACCTGGATGGCATTCCCGATGGCATCGAGTGGGGGGGGAATCCCACACAGCCACAAGACAGCGATGGCGATGGCAAACCCGATCTACTGGATCAGGATGATGATGGCGACGGCATCTTCACCGTCCTGGAAGACAGCAATCAGGATGGCGACAACAACCCCTTTACCCGGGCCGATGATCTGGATAACGACGGCATTGCCAGCTATCTGGATGCAGATGAAACCAGTAATAACGACAGCGACAGCGATGGCAT
>Ga0105353_1001619_pt1 | contig 11023 bp, 8 predicted proteins | sample EN1Hudsemesocosm_2_FD_83657 | JGI IMG/M metagenome (GOLD analysis project Ga0105353, IMG submission 83657) | Methane-oxidizing microbial communities from mesocosms in the Hudson Canyon - EN10B Hudson Canyon | ecosystem: Environmental > Aquatic > Marine > Cold seeps | place: Hudson Canyon...
CGCTCATTAGCGAAAACCAATCTAAGTGATGTCAAATTGAGCTTTTAATCATACAGAGTTCGTTAAAGAACTTTCGAAGCGTTATTGCTCTCAGATCATGCTCAATGGTTATCAAACCTAAATATCGTGGTTAAATTCACGGACCTCTGATCATGTGCAAACGTTCTTAGGTGGCTAGTGTGCGACAAACGAACAGGGCCAAGATTTGAAAGTCGTATTTTCAGCCTGTGTTTGATCCAAACCAGAAGTAGATCTTTTTAGGTTTTCAAACGATGTTTTTGTCTAGTAAGCCAATGGCCTGATTTACCGACAGTGCATGTCTGCTAACTCATTTTTTCCGATAAGCCTTGAAGTCTGCTTTAGCCAAACTTTGGTCGCATATGTGATCTAAAATGTCCGCCTTGTCTAAGCCCCGCATAATTTTAATACACGTCTGCTGATATTAAGCTCGAGATTTGCTTTGTTCTGGTGTGGTCGAGTATGCGTTTCATCCTGGGCAATAAAGAATCATTCGAGGATGTCTTGATTTGCTTCGTTATAGTCACTCAACGGTCTTTCGTAATTTAGGATAATTCAGCCAATTTGAAATTTGAAATGACTAACGGAGCAAAATCGATACCTTTGATTGATCTATATTTACGAAGTTACTTAATATCAAAAGGCCACCGTTCTAGTGGTTGGAGAAGGAAAAGTCGAGCTATTTGTCAATAATGTCCTAATGAAAACACGAGTATTCGAGGTGGCAAATAAAAACACGGGCTCAAATGAATAATTAAGTTTTTAAAAAATAGGTAGCCCTCTTTATGGACTGAAAACTATAGGTGATGCGCTTACACGCTGTATTTACTCCTTGCGATTATCACGAAAACAACCGTACTTGATTCACATTAATTGTATCAAATTGATATATAATCCGGCGCGATTATATTAAGTCTGTGATTGATTTGAAATAGTTTCTCTCCGCTCTCTCGCATGCAAGGAAAATGCATATATGTATTTAAAGAGAATTTGTCTTTTCGTAGTAGTTTATGGGTTAGGGTCATTTTTCTCCTCTGTGACGATGGCATCAAAACTCTGGAAAACGGGGGGAATACCCGACTGGGTCGTCGTTTCATCCGCCGAATCCAAGACAACAAATAAGGGATCGATTGATTATATTCTTAGCGATACCCAAGTAAATCTAGCCAACCAACAACCTCAGTTTTTTTACAATTTTAGCTATCATGTTAACGATGTTCGTGGCGTGGAAGAGAATTCAGACTTACGGATTTCCTTCAACCCTGATTTTCAGACCGTTATCTTTCATAATGCGCGGCTTATACGCGATGGAAAAACGATTCAACAATTATCTCCCGATCTCGTGCGGATGATCGACATTGAACCTGAGCAGACAAATAAAATCTATTCAGGCTATAAACAGTTAACATTGTGGCTAAAAGGCGTTGCTCCAGGTGATACTGTTGACTATAGCTACAGTATCATTGGGGCGAATCCCGTATTCGCCGGATACACAAGTTACTTCTTCGACCTGGGATGGAGCATCCCGGTGGAGCACTTAAACGTACGCGTGCTCACTACGCCTGAAACAGATCTCCATTTTCGTCTCGGGAACACGGATTCCAAGTTGACCGAAAACACCATCGGCAATTTTAAGGAATACCAACTATCCATACAGAATACATTGGCCATATTGAAAGATGGCGATAATCCGTCGTGGGAGGTAATATATCCTTATCTTCAAATTAGCGACTACTCTTCTTGGAAGGAGCTATCTCACTGGGCAGATAGTTTGTTTGATTTCGCATTAAACGAAGCTTGGTCCGAAGAGCTCATGAAAGTCGCCCAGGAACTAAGATCCCTTCCACCAAAGGAAGCCATAGAGTCAGCGATTAAATTGGCTCAAGAGCAAATCCGATACTTGGGAGTAGAAATAGCAGATAACAGCCACCGCCCTCATACACCATCGCAGGTTTACGCGAATCGCTATGGCGACTGTAAAGATAAGGCCGTACTGCTGGTCGCTTTGCTGAGACATTTAAACATTGAAGCTGCCCCGGCTTTGGTTTCCATGCAATTCGAGCAGACACTTGATCAATATCTGCCTTCGCACAACTTATTCGATCACGCGATTGCATGGTTTAAGTTCGAAGGAAAAGAGTATTGGATAGATGCTACGGTGACCCACCAAGGACAGAAATTAGAGAATATCGCTCAGGCAGATTTTGGTGCCGCTTTACTCGTGATGAAAAACACTTCCAACCCCGTTCGAATTCCAGAAGCCTACCAGTCGAAAGGAACCATTGATATCGAGCAACGATATCAGGCCTCTGACTATGTCTCTCCCGTCGATTGGATCATTGAATCGACCTATTCTGGCAGGCAGGCTGAAAGAATGCGTTACCGCCTATCAGGTAGAGGAGTCGATCGCTTATCTACTCAATACTTCGATTACTACGCCAAGCAGTATACTGGGCTCGAAATGGTCGAAAAGCTGATCGTCAATGACCACCCAGAAAAAAATCAACTCACGATTCGTGAGCACTATCTCCGCCCAGACTTTTGGAGCATTGATGAGGAAGAAGGAACATCCAGCTTTAGCCTATACTCCGACGTTGTCGACTCTTATCTTTCGTTACCTGATAAGGTCCAACGATCCCAACACCTGTATCTTTTTGGCCCTGTCGAAGTAAATCAGCGAACGGCGCTTTTGTTGCCTGAGTATATCGATTTTTCACATTACGAAGAGCAGCGTGAATTTGAAGATGAATTTATTTTCTTCGACCAACACTTTAAATCAGAGTATCGCAAGCTTGTACTCAGTAATAGCTACCGAAGCAAAGCACGCTCAATCCCCCCTGGGAAAACAGCCTCTCATTTATCCCTGCTCAGGGATGCCAGAAAATATTTGAATACGAGCAAACTTGTCACCGGCATTAAAGAACCGTCCACACAGTCAATGCATGTATTAGTCCAGTACATTCAAAATCAGCGCTACGGAGCGAATGTACGATGAATCGAAACTTCGCTATGGGATGCATTGCTTGCCTATTATTGGGATTAAACGCTTGCGCGGTTAATCAAGCGCCGGAATCCACCGACATGGCTGCGAGTAACCAAGCCTCCTTTGGAAGTACTAATTTCTTCCTGCAATTTTCCGATCAGTTAGACACTGATAGCACATCGGCTTTCCGGTCCCGATTTGACGTAGAATCCGTCAAACGGCATATTGAAAAGAAACAGTTATCACACACGCAAGATGGGTTCATTCGATCGCCTTGGCCCCCCATCATATCGAGCGTGTTTGAAAGTTGGTTTTTACAACTCCAGTTATTAGAAGGCGATTGGCATTTCATTGGTACTCAGAGCCACGGAAAAATGATAAATAGTTATTTTGTGCTAGAACTTGAAGAGGGGTTCAATTATATCGATATTATCTGGAGTGTAGAAGAACAAAAGATCGTCGATATACGCCCTATGATGTACGAATTTAGTGTACTGGAAAACTTGCTCGGCATTGATAGCCTCGTCGAGAACGATGAAACGGCCCGAAAAAACCAATGGCGACTTCTTTCAGCGTTTCGCGCCATCAATGATGATCACGCTGATAAAGTTGTACGACACCTTCAACTTTTACCTAAAAAGCTGGCAACTCACCCTCTGTTAGTGGAGCGTTTGCTAAAACAATATGAAGTATCAAATTCGCCTACCTGGCTAGGTATTTTGAATAAACAGCTCGATCCAAAACAGGTCGAACACAGCAAATTTGCAGCTTGGCACCTTGCAAACAACCGGCCTCTTCAAGCGATTACTTCCTTGAAGAATAGTCATGCAGCTATTCTTAACCACTATGGCATTCAATTAGAATTAGCGGTAATTTACTTGGAAGACGAAAAACTGGACCAAGCTAATGATTGGTCCAATCAGGCAATCCTGTCGGACCCATATGAAGACACTCCATACTTGATCAAAATGGTTGTGGCGTTGAAACAGTTTGACCATGAAGGAACGGCCCTTACCTTGGCCGTCTTAAGGGACCGGTTCAACACTGTTTTTACGGCAGAAGATATGAAAACACTAGAAAAGGGTGAGGATTTTGCCACTTCCGAATATGCCCAAATCTATTTCAAAAGCATAGAAAGCTTATTGTAATAGATTTCAAGATCAGTCGATTCAATAAGGTCAATTTGATCATATGCCGAAGTGGGGCTTAACTATGAATTTGTTTTCTACTTATAAAGACCAAACCACATTCACTATTGTTGTTTTATCAATATCTAGCTATATTCTGTTAAGTTGTTGATTTTAATTAGGTGTAGTAATGAATCGAAATATAAGTGAGTTTCCAGATGATAGTACTGGGGATGCTTTATGGGCTATGGGCCAAAATGGTGATGATTTAACTCAATCACGTGAAATTGAATTCACGGTAGTATTCCCAACAGAAAATGAAGCGCTGAGTTTTGGTGAAACATTATTGTTTAATCGCCAAAAGGTGTTGTTATGTGATTCTGAAGATTGTGATGACTATCCATTTGAAATTGTTGTCTACGTTGAATTAACGCTAACTCATCAGAGCATAACGGAGTATCAAGAACTATTGGAGCAGTATGCAAGGCCATTGAATGGTTTAAATGATGGTTGGGGTTGTATTGTCTAAGAGTATTAAGGGTCAAACTGGCTTTTTATTATCTTGATGTATTTATATGGACGCCTATTAGACGCTTTACTACTTATCAGACCTTAACGCTGGTCTAAGTATTGTCAGAAATAAAATTACCTAAAAACTCAGGGTTTAAACTTCACTGTGAAAGTGATCTTTTGACCACAAGATGGCTACATTTATAGGTATGGGCTTAGTTGCCGGTGTAAGGTGATGTGGAGGCTGGTGGTTAGATATCCTTGGCTACCTGATTTACTTTACTTGTTGATAAAACGTATTAACATTATCGGCAGAATCTTTATTGAAGAGGTATCTAGTTTCGTTATGTTCAACCCTTTCAGGGACTTTTATTCATAAGCCTTCAAGTCGTTTAGAAACTACTTCTACATAGGTAATTTCCCGCACTATGTGTGTCTTATCTGAATACGTCATTTGTTTTCAGTAAGGATGTTATTCAGAGAATCTTCTTTTGAGGCATTAAGAATCAAATATCTATTGATTCTTAATGGGTGCGCTATGGTAACTGCAGGCTTTGACTCTAGAGGTTAAGCAAGGAATTTAAACCCCAGTTTTTCGCAGAAGCTACGAAAAACTGCTAAATCCCTAACCTTTAGGCAGAGAATTTTTTTAAAATCCTGTCATTTCAGTCCATTCTTTGTGAATATATTTGTATTCGCAATTCGTTTGTAGAACCTGTTTCCCGTCTTGGGCAAAAGGTTTAAAACGCCACTGTGTCATAGCTATACTAGCTTGCTTTTTCATATATTCATCTGAATTTGAGTCGAGTAACTCCAAGTTCAGGACGTGGCCTTTAGCTCCAATGTCAAAAGAAAATAGAAAATAGTCATCTATATACTCTTGTTCCGATATTTTTAAAGGGGACTGCGTAATAATAGGAATCACCTGCGGGCAAGATTTCGATTCACGAACAACAACTTTATTTGTTGAGCATGCTGATAAAAATAAAACTAGGGGTAATACGTATTTCATTTAATTTCCTTTATGTAACACCGCCAAACTGCGGTTAAATGCCTGCTTAATAATATAACCTTTAAATTCCAAGAGGTTAAGGAAAAAATTGTTGCTGATTTCTTCTGATATACTCATCGTGATTGGTTCAGGTTATTTTGATGTTATACAATTACTTTATGGTGTAGTTCAAGTCAGGGAGGGCACCATTTATTTTAAAGCCTTATGGCAACAGCCACAAATCTAGACCTTACTCTTACAGTTCTCTGTCGGTACTTTGATATTCTCCCCGTAAAGCCTAGCTTATTTGATTTCAGGGTATAGGTCTGTAGGTTCTGCTAGCTAGGTAGGATAATTATCTTATCTTTAATCGAGCAACCTTGTTTGATTAGCCATAACAATCACTGAAAATTACTAAGCTTGATACCTTATTATTTAGTAAATAATATTTTTACGTATACAGTATTTCATCATAGGTAATTAAAGGTAAGGGGGATCATTAGTGCTTGAGAGATCCCAATGAAAAGCGAGTCTGTTATTTATAATTAATTTTGTGGAAAGAAAGGATCTCTTCCACATTCCCCTAGGTAAAGTTTTTATTAAAACTTAATAATGGCATAACCTTCACTACAATAAATACAAATATAATTTAAAGAGGAGATAATAAGTGAGAATCAGTAAGCGCGGAGCATTTAGTGGTTTATTGGCCTGTTCCCTAGTGATGTCAGGGTGCAGTCAATTACAGACGACTCAGGAAGCAGCAAAAGCTAAAAACGTCATTATGATCGTTGGTGACGGCATGGGGCCTCAACAGGTAGGGCTTCTGCTCTCTTACGCCCGACAAGCTCCTAACTCCGTTCTCAAAGATAGGGAAACGGCATTTGACCGTATTGCAAGCAATGGTCAAACGAGTATTTCAATGACCAATGCGAGTAATGTTTTAGTGGTTGATTCTGCGGCATCGGCGACTCAGCTTGCTACTGGTAAATATTCAGGCTCTGAAATGATCGGCGCGGATAAAGATGGAAGTACCGCTGAGAGTATCTTGGAAAAAGCGAAAAAAATGGGAAAATCAACCGGCTTGGTATCTGATACTCGTATCACCCATGCTACACCTGCTGGATTTGCAGCACACCAAAGTCACCGCAGTAAGGAAAATGCGATCGCTGTTGATATGCTTGAAAATAATGTCGACGTGATGCTTTCTGGTGGTTTACGTTACTGGATTCCTAAAGAGGCGAACGATAAGCAGTCTGCTGCTCGCCTAGAATTGGAACAGCTAACTGAAGGTACCGTCAGAATTAAATCTAAGCGCAAAGACAATCGTAACCTGATCAAAGAAGCGCAAGCGCAAGATTACGCATTAGCGTTTAATCGATCACAAATGGATAAGGCCGAAGGTAAAATACTTGGCCTGTTTGCTTATTCAGCGCTTCCCGATGGGATTAAAGAAACGCAGACAAAAAATGATCCAAACCGAACCATTCCGACTTTAACAGAAATGTCAGCCAAGGCTATTGAGTCACTTTCGAGTAATGATAAGGGTTTCTTTTTAATGATAGAAGCGGGCCAGATTGACTGGGCGGCTCATTACAATGACACCGGCACCATGTTACATGAAATGTTAAGAATAAATGAAACGATGGAGTACGTTCTGGATTGGGCAAAAGATCGTGACGATACTGTTGTGATTGTAACCGCCGACCATGAAACAGGCGGCTTCGGCTTCAGCTACTCTGCAAATGATTTACCTCATGGCCGCGACCTACCCGGAGACGTGTTTGAAGAACAACAGTTCAAACCTGCTTTCAATTTTGGTGATATCTCAACACTAGACAAACTTTATGCGCAAAAATCCAGCTATGCCGATATTTTCTACAGTCAATTTGACTCTCTGGCAAAAGATCAACAAACACCGGCAAACCTTGCCAAAATCGTGAATGCTGAAACAGAGTTTGATATTACCGAAGAGCAGGCATCACGGATTCTTGCCACGGAAAACAATCGTTATTATACCGAAGGGCATAAATACCTTAGCTCTAAAGTGGTTCCCAAAATGGATACCAACGGTGCGTTTTTTGTTTACCAGACAGACGACAATCGTCAAAACCTGTTAGCTCAAGAAGTGGCAGAAGGGCAAAACGTTGTTTGGGCAACGGGCACGCATACTAGTACACCTGTTTTGGTTTTTACTCAGGGGCCAGCTAGCGCGATAGCGCCATTTAATAAGGTTCTACACCATACTGAGGTTGGACAGAAGGCAATCGATGCATTAGGGAATTAATCCTAGTGTAAGCATCTAATCCTAAGCATATCCGGTAGCGTAAGATATATCGGATATGTCTTCTTATGGAATAGGGATCATTGTTGATTCAAAGAAGCGAATAGCGTAATGAATGAAGCAGAATCCATTTTAGTACCTTATATGAAAGTCGATGGCTTTATAAAGCATAAAGTTAATGACAGTACGATACTTTGATATTTCAACGAACAGACCGCCTCTTTAATTACAAACTTTAAGCTCGCTAAGTCTTAGACTTTCTTGATTGTATTGCTTATTAAACTCAATTTTCAGAAGTTGACGATTCCTAGAACAGGAAATTTTGAATACGAAGAAGTCGGAGGTTGGTAAAATCCCTAAAAATAGCAAAAAATTTATTCATTAAGGTGTCGGCTGGTTAACAAATACTCAAACATCATTAGATTGTTCATGCTAAATAGCGGCGATAGCTTGTCTAATTGTTTAGATTAGTATTTAGCAAAGGGAAAAGGCGATGTCGCTTGGCACAGCATTGGCAGTAAATGACTTATCTGCCGCTAGACATATGATCACTGAAGAGAAGTTACGTGTACTGATTGTTAACAATGATGATACAAATATTCTTTTGTTAAAAAGGGCCTTAGAGGCTGATTATATTGTTCAAATATCAAAAAATGGTCCTGATTCATTAGATCTCGCTATCAATTCGCTTCCTGACTTAATTTTACTCGATATCACCATACCTGATATGAGTGGTTATGATGTGTGTAAAGCGTTGAAATCAAGGTCAGATACTCGTGATATCCCAATAATATTTACCTCATCGAAAAATGATGATGGAAATGAAGCCGAAGGTTTACGTTTAGGTGCAGTGGACTACATTACTAAGCCATTCAACCCTGCTGCCTTGAAGGCTCGTGTCAAAACTCATCTTAATATGAAAGTGTGTCGTGATCAGCTTGAACAGCTGTTGGTAGATAGAACGCAAGCTCTATTAGCGTCGAACAAAGCGCTGGAGAAAAAATCCAAAGTTCTGGAGAAAACTAATATTGCTTTAAACGTACTGTTAGATAAAAAAGATGATGCTCGGAAAGAGTGTAATGAAAAAATTCTGCGTGATGTTCAAAACTTAGTTCTGCCTTATTTGATCAAGATGAAGCTAGAGCCAGTGAGTCCTTCTCAAAATTCATACATCGACATCATTCAATCTAACCTGAATAATCTTATTGAATTTTCTGCTGTTAATTTAGATTCAATAGGTTTTAAAATGACACCGACTGAAATTCAAATTGCAAACTGGATAAGAGAAGGAAAAACAACCAAAGAAATAGCAAAGATGACAAACCTTGTTGGAAAAACAATCGAATGGCATCGGTGTAATATCCGTGAGAAATTAGGCGTTAAAAATCAAAAAGTGGGACTTAGGTCTTATCTAATCTCTATGCAGCAAAAATAATAACTTATTTCAAAGCCGTTATCTGCTGCCATTGAGCATTTGAGTGATGTAACTGAAAATGTAATTAGCAGCTTCAAAGATGATTCCAATTCAATTGGCGAGCATAGTTGAATAGTAAGAGCTGTTTGGTTTAATGAATTACGCTTTGATGTGGCTAAAATGGTTAAGATAGTGAAGTTATGAGGCTGACCAGTTTTAATTAACTGGTCATTTACTATAAACGTTTTTATAGCTTGTCTAAAATCACATTCCAGGTGTTGTTTAAAACCGCTGCCTGATAATCACCAGTCCATACTTTGTCGGCAAGGCCGTTGCCATCACTATCTTCGATCATTTTTATGCGGTTGCCATTAATGTCATAGAAGTAGTTCGTAACAACATCCCAGGTTCCGTCTGCATCCAGATCCCTTTTATAGAATGTACGGTTGTTATTTTGATCGTAAGCATAAGCTTCAATATAATCAGGATTCCCATCTAGGTCGCGGTCTTGTTCGTAGCGGGTAGGGTTGTTTTGGCTATCATATTCGAATGAACCTAATGAATTTGGCGCGCCTTCAGTTGATAAATCAACATTTTGGGAGGTACGGCTTCCATTTGAATCATAAGTGTAGGCAATAATAATATTAGGGATGCCATCATTGTCGTTGTCTTCTGAATAAGATGACAATGTATTGTTTAGGTAAGAGTATGACGCGATTGAATCTGTCGTGCCGTCACCATCGCGATCAACTTCGTAGCTAGATAAGTTTCCCAGGTTGTCATAAGTATAGTGGGTGCTTGTGTCGATTGACCCGTCTGCATTGTGATCAAGTTCAAAGCGGTCTAGTTGGCCGTCCGTGTAAAGGTAAGATTCTTCTAAATCATTTCCCTCTTTACTATCAATAAAGCGAGACAATAATTTATTGTCATTATTGTAGTTTAACGTTTCTACCGTATTGCTGGCAGAATTTGTAATCCGATCTAAATTTCCATTGTTGTCGTAGCCGTATGTTTTGCTTGCATCAATTTCACCATCATTATTAGTATCGATATTTTTTGATGTAAGTTTACCTTCGGCGTTGTAATTGAAACTTACAGACTCAATTTGTTTATTGTTTTGGGTCGAGGTATAGCTTGAAGTGAGGCTAGATTTAACTTCAATACCTAAACTACTATAGATGTGTTGAATAGAGTTACTTAAGGTTCTGTCGTGTGAAACACCTGTTAAATCTCTTGCACTATCGACAGCACTTTGCTGTTCAAAAGCGCTGGCTTTAACCACTAAGGGGATTTTGAGGTCTTTTAAGTCCTCATGGCTTGTTCCTAGATTAATACCATTTTCAGGGTCACCGTCAATATCCAGGGTCTGGAGCAGGGTAGCTATGTTAATGGCTCGATCAAAACTATTGACTCTGTTTGTGGTTAAGGCTGTGCTGATTTCAGCTTCAGTCGTTAGCGGAGTAATCCCTAATAAGCTAAACGGCGTGACTATATTTGCCCCTTGTGTGACACCTAGTTGAGTGCCGCCAATATAAAAGGTCACTGACTCGCCTTTCAGGTAGGTAAATTCACCTAGGGAATTTGTTAAGCCCGATTGGGTAAGTGTTTCATATCTAAGTCCTTCTACTGGGCTATCAATAAAACTACCAGTAAAAGCTTCAGTAGGAGCTGATCCTTCAGTACTTCCGCCACCTCCACC
>Ga0105353_1001624_pt1 | contig 11005 bp, 8 predicted proteins | sample EN1Hudsemesocosm_2_FD_83657 | JGI IMG/M metagenome (GOLD analysis project Ga0105353, IMG submission 83657) | Methane-oxidizing microbial communities from mesocosms in the Hudson Canyon - EN10B Hudson Canyon | ecosystem: Environmental > Aquatic > Marine > Cold seeps | place: Hudson Canyon...
ACCTCTTCATCTTGAGGAACCCTTGGTTCCAGGAAATATTCAGCCTTCCCTTCGAAAAATGGTGGCAGAAAGAAGTATCGCAGCATTTACCCAACTGGATGAAAGGGATCCCAGGAATCTGGTGGCAGGATCAGGCCATATGGCTCATTCTTGCGGTGCTCGGCATCGTGTTCTTCTTACTCTTAGGCCCGGAGGCGTTCGGCATCATGAGTGGGTGATCCACACTCGCAGAAATCAGAATCTCTGCTTCTCCATTCCCCGGCACGGTCAAAGGGAACTCGCCGCTCGCCGTTTCGTGAGCGACTGCTTGGTCGTTGTCAATTTCAAGACCTACCAGACCGCCCATGGCGCGTCTGCTGAGGAACTCGCGCTCGCCATGTCCGGAATCGAGACCGACGCTAGGATGATTGCCGCTGTGTCCGCTCTGGACTTGGCTGCAGTCGTCGCAGCAGCCCCCGACCTTGAGGTCTGGTGCCAGCACCTCGACCCAGTCGGCTTTGGTTCCAACACCGGCTGGCTGCATCCGGAAACCGCTATCGAGAGAGGGGCCACTGGGACCCTAATCAATCACGCCGAGCACAAGGTAAGCATCGAGCACGTGGCAATGCTCCTCGACCAAGTTCCCGAGGGCTTCGAGGTGTGTGCGTGCGCAGCTGACGTAGACGAGGCGATGGCCCTTGCAGCCCTTGTACCGACCTACGTCGCAGTTGAGCCTCCCGAACTCATTGGCGGAGATACATCGGTTACCAGTGCCGATCCGAGTATAGTCAGCGGTACCGCTGCAGCGGTTCGCGAGGTCAGCGACGAGGTTGGAATTCTGTGCGGGGCCGGCGTCAAGACCGGTGCTGATGTGGCTAAGGCAATCGAGCTCGGGACCATCGGAGTACTGCTGGCCAGCGGAGTCACCAAGGCCAAGGATCCCCAGGCTGCCCTAAGCGGGCTGATTTCGGAACTCTGAAGGAACCCTTACCCGCAATATCGAGTAGATACCTAAGGCGACTGCCAAGGCTCCTGCGATGATGTTCCATTCTGTCAGAGCGTTGAGCACGAGGGTGACACAGTAGAACCCGGAGATGATTAGAAGCAAGACGAGATGGATAATCAGCCCTCCTTTGAGGCGAGGATCGAGGAAGTCGTACAGGTAGATTCCACCGCCGAACATAGCGTACGCATTGGCGAAGCCGATGTAGACTATCCCGAAAAGCACTGGAAAAGCCACCATTCCGAGCGTGATGTCGATGCCCCCTAAGACAAGCTCCAGCCCTAGGATAATGACGTTCCCATTGTGCATCAATACCTCATGCCACTCGAAGTACTTGCTGACATCGTATCCCTTGGCAGTGTTGCTAGGAATCAGGTAGAAGGTCACCACCACTGTAACCAGCAGCGCTGTGCCGCATGCGGTGGCGAATGCTAGCGGAGCTGATGCGAGAGCCCAACCCGGGACCTCCCCTCCGAGGACGAGTACCCATGAGGACGCGGCTGCTATGGTAAAGTAAAGGCCGAATGCAGCAAAACTCCAGACCGTGAATGGAATCAGTCTGTGGGCGCCCAGAAGAACGACCTCTCCACTCTGTCTGCTATCGTAGAATACCGGTAGCGACACACTACCCTCCTCATCTATGCAGATACTGACTAGGGTGAATAGAGCCAACACGGCGGCAACCGTTCTGAACAGTGCCAACAGGATGTCTGGCAGGTACTGCGATCCGGCAATCTGGCTCTGGGTTTGCGAGACCTCCCCAACCCCACTCGTCACAATGTAGTAGATCATAGCGAGCAGCATGAAGGCGGTCAGAGCGGCAGTCTCGAGGCGACGATCACTCTCGCCGTACTCACGTAGCCAGCGCATGCTGGTGCAAATTGTACACTAGTCTTGAACTCTACCCCGGACAGGGCAATTCTACTCACTGCTTGGCGCGCTTGCGCGAGGCCTTTCGACGTCGCAACTTCTTCTTGCGCCACTTCCAGCGCTGCTTCCCCTGCTTCTTCCATGCACGGGAGCCTCTCTTCATGCGCGTCGCCGACCTGCTCTCCCTATTTGAGCGATTCGCGGGGTCATAGGAGGGATGGTGGGCGATACAGGATTCGAACCCGTGTCACCGGCTTAGAAGGCCGGGATGATATCCAGACTACACTAATCGCCCGGTTATCCCCGTAGGTCTCCCGCTCAAGAACCCTGCACATCATCCGAGGCGTCTACGAGCAACTCTCCAACCGCCTCCTCAACCGTCTCCTGCATCTCATCGGCGTCGGAACCAGCGCTCATGTTGAGAGAACCGTCGTCCCTGATATCGTCCCTGATGTCGACTACACTCCTGCCCGTCTCTTTCGAGATCTCCTTCTGCATCCTCTTGCGCTTCCAGCGCTTGGCACGGATCCTACTCAACGTGCTAACGATTCGTAGTAAGGTCTCGAGGATTGCCAGCAGCATGAGGCTGCTGAAGAACGACTTGGCTAGTTCGGGTAGACTCTCTAGAAGTTCTAGGAACTCACTCCACTGGACCGAGGTCGAACTGACGAGATAGACACCGAGGACAGCGAACGGGAGCATCTTTGCAACGTCCCTCGAGAGGTCCTCAGTCCAGTACGCGAGAATCCGCACAGCACCGACCACTGAGGTAGCGATGAGGGCGTTGCGAGTGTGGTCGGAACTATCTGAGAGCAGAGTCAGGATGACTGCGAGTACAAGTGTCCAGAAGGCTATCAAAACGGGGACGACGACGATGTATTGAATGACGAACAATACGCTCCTCAGATACTTCTTGACTTTGCCACCAAAGTCGTCAGCATACTTGCTCAGATCTAGAGTCAATAGGTCCTTCTTGGCGAGAATCCGGTAGAACATGAAGACGAAGCCGGAGTACACGGCGATTGCGATGATAGCTATCAGAGTAGGGTAAGTCTCGCGACCGAAGTCGACGAGCAACTCAAGCATCTCATCTTGAGTGGTTGGAATATCCACGTAACTCACACTCCACTCCGACTCAAGGTAGTTGCCCTATTTGGTGCTGAATGGGCGCGCGCACTTGGGGCACCTTGTGGGGGCGCTGACTCTGACCCTCTCCCATGTGTGTCCGCAGTTACCGCAGATCCACTGCCTCTCAGGAAGGCTGTCGAGCACCTCCTGACGCAATCTTCTGAGGACAGGGGACTCGCCCAGGCTAGGTGCAGGCGCGATTCGCTTGACGAGCTCGGCGTGGTTGCCCCCGTGCTCGACCATCCCAGCTGCATGCAGCAGCTCGTGTACGAGAGTGTGGCGGAACAGCATCTCGTCTCCAGCAAGAACAGGGTTGAGGCCGATAGTGACAGCACCCGGCGCGACCCTCAATCGACGTCGCCTGAACAGCTCGTTGGGATCGAATTCGAATCTGGTCATACCAAGACGGTTCTCCTCATCCGGGAGCCACTCGATTGTCAGGTGCTTGCCAAGATGACGCAGGAACGGTGCATCGTCCTCTCCGAGCACCTCCTTCAGTTCGTCGAGAAGTCCCTCGGGCAGCTCAGGCCCGCTTGCTGCTCTCGACCCTCTTCCGTCTTCGACCACGCCACAGCGTGTCCCATTCTCCTTAATTGGCCGTCGTCGGTGGCACAGCCACTGGGCGTGTGGCGCAGCCTGGAAGCGCGCTTCCTTGGCATGGAAGAGGCCCCGAGTTCAAATCTCGGCACGTCCACCATTTCTTGCCATTCCTGCAGAGGAGAATGCTAGCAGCAACACGATTTGTAAATATTAAGATATGAACCCATTGAAACTAGTCTAAATGGTGTTTAGAGACGCATATTGCATTGATACTAAATAGTCTATACTAACACGCACGACGTATGAAGTCTAAGCTGAAAGCAACACTTCTTTGCACGCTAATGATTGCGTCTTCCCTTGCCGGGTGTCTCGGTGGGGATGACGATGACGGAGACGACGCTGTAATGGGATGCACCTACATGGATGCTACCAACTACAATGCCGATGCCACCGAAGATGACGGAACATGTGAGTATGCGCCCGGTGAGGAGCCAGTTCTTGGCTGCACCAACATGGCAGCTACGAACTACGATTCCGCCGCCACTCGTGACGACGGTTCGTGTACGTACGCTGAAACCGTGACGGGTTGCACCGACTCGGCTGCCAATAACCACGACGCGGCAGCTGAGGCTGATGACGGCTCTTGTGACTACGGTATGGCACAAGCAGACATTATGGCAGCCTACTCGGCTGGCGAAATGGAGTTCTCTGCGGCCCTCTACGAGCTAGAGAAGTCGAGAAAGTGCCGTGAGCAGGGTTCCAACAACCCATGCGAGATAGTTGAGATGTCGATTGGCGACGCCTCAACGATCGACCCACACGACGCCTACGATTCGGCATCTGGTGACGTCATTGAGCAGGTCTACGACACACTCTACCGCTATGCGGGAGATGGAAGTGGAAACGCCATTATCGAGTCTAGGCTCGCCACTGGCTACTCACTCAGTGACGATGGTCTGACCTACACGTTTGAACTACGAGATGACGTGTACTTCAGCAACGGTGACTTGATGGAAGCATCTGACGTTGTGTACTCATGGTGCCGCGTACTTGGCTACGGCTCGCCCGACAGCCACGTAGGCTGGATTCTTGAGCAGAGTTTCGACTGCAACGACGCTGATGGTAACCATGATGACAACGGCGGCGAGAGCTTCACAGTTAACAGCGCGACCTCTTTCTCGGTCACTCTGTTTGACGTGTCCTCGGCATTCATCTCGACGATTGCCTACACAGTTGGCGCTGTAATCAACGCTGAGCTGTGCGAGGAAAACCGCGTCGATGCTGGAGGCGAAGACGATGACTACTGCCACGCGTGGATGGACGAGGCTCCCTTCGGAGCCGGAACCAACGCATACCTGGTACAGTCATGGGTTCGCGAGGACCGACTTGTCCTCGTGCCGAACTGGATGTACTGGGAGGCTGGCGATTACAACATCAACCGCCACACAGTTTCCATCGTGACTGAGGCTTCGACGAGGCTGCTCGCCTTCACCGACGGTGAGGTCGACTTCGGCGGCATCAACATCGAGCATCTGGTGAACTTCTGCGACAATTTGGAAGACAAGCCAAACGTACAGTCCAAGGACGGATACATCTGCACCTACAGGGAGACTTTCACTACGACCCTGTCGGCCTTCAACCTACACCCGAAGGCCCTAGATCCAGGAGAAGACTCGGCTAACACTGGCGCTAACTCGTCCCTCATCCTCAACCATGACTGTGACGGCGACGGTACCAATGACTGCAACGTCATGGAGACTGCAGCTCTGCGAGAGGCTGTCTCCTACGCGTTCGACTACGAGACCCACCGAAGGGACACGTACGACAACTCGCTGGCACCGCAGTACGGACCAATCCCTACTGGCTTCCTGTATGCGGGCACTCAGTTTGAGACCTTCACCTACGATCTAGCAAACGCTGAGGCGATTCTGGAGAACGCTGGCTTCATTCGCCAGTACGATTGCTCTTCGTTGACCCGCAGTGACGCTCCGACCGTGGTTGCAGAGGCTGACAGAGACGGCACCGAGTGCCGCCTGCCAAACATCTTGGGCATCATGGCTAACGAGGGTAACGACTACCGAATCGCTATGGCCGGCCAACTGGCTGAGGCTCTGGGTACAATCGGAGTCGCGACCGCTGGAGATGCCAAGCCTTGGGCTGAGTATCTGACCATGTACTACACCAGGACCTGGGACATTAGGTTCAGTGGATGGGCTCCTGACTACCTCGACCCCGACAACTACTGGTCGCCGTTCGCCGGCGGTCACTCCATCGGCGGCGACGCCTATGGTACAGGGTACGAGAACGCGGACGTCAACGCTGCACTGCTCATTGGCAGGACCTCGCAGGACGACGCTACGCGCGAGCAGGCGTACATTGATGCCTTCAATGCCTGGATCCTAGATCCTAACATGATCATCATTGGACAGTACAACGGCGTCGGTGTCAAGCACGACGACATTTGCAGCCCTGATTGGGTCGCCATTGGGTCCGCCCACTGGTTCGACTACGACAAGCTGCCAGAAGTCAACGGCGAGCTAGTCGGCTCCTGCTGAATAACGCCGTGAAAACGTAAGGCCGACGGCAGCCACTCTCGGGTGGCTGCCGTCGCGCCGTCAATCAATTCTCTACCTTGCCTGCGGTACTCGTAAGGCAAGTACCGTCAATCAATCGTCTGCCTGCCTACGGCAGGCAGAAGGTAACTGTCATAGAGCCGTCTCGATTAGCACGTTAAGGAGCGTTCACTGTGAAGTTACACGAATTCGTCGTACGACGACTACTCCTGCTGGTTCCTGTACTGATAGGGGTCGCAATCCTGACATTCACCATCTCCCACCTCATCCCCGCGGATGCTGCCGCCGCACGGTGTGGTGATAGATGCGGCCTCACAGTCGCGTGGACTGAAGATGGCGAGCCGATATCTGCCTACCAGCAGAACCGAGAGCAAATGGGGATGAACGAACCTGTCACAACGCAGTTCAGAATCTACTTCGAGGATCTCGCAGTAGGCGATTGGGGGGAATCAAGCACATATCATCGTCCTGTTGTGGATGTGCTCAGAGACGCAGCTCCGATTACCTTAGAGATGACTTTCTTTGCTCTATTCATAGCCTATCCTTTAGGAATCACTCTCGGCATACTCAGTGCTGTCCGGCAGGACCGGATGTTCGATCATATATCGCGATTCTTCGCCATAGCGTTCGTTAGCCTGCCGATATTCTGGTTCGCAATGGTTCTCCAATTATTGTTCGCTATTGGGCCCGTTTCAGGGGTTGGAGGAGTCTGCGACCCCCTGTTCAGTACTGAGGGAGGATGCTTCCCTATCTTTGGGAGACATGACCCCAGTCTAACCTATCCTGAAGATGGATTCGTCTCTTTTTATCCGGCAGGAGGGACTGGCTTCCATCTGATCGACAGTTGGTTCGTTACTGACCAGAAGTTGGCCACACTGCCAGTCGAGTATGGCTCCAGCCGGTTGCTGTTCAAGGACACTGTGTTGCATCTGGCACTACCTTGTGCCTGTCTAGGTGTCGCCTCCTCCGGCTCCCTCCTGAGATACATGCGCGCCAGCCTCCTCGAGGTCCTGCACGAGGACTATGTGAGGACTGCCCGTGCCAAAGGGATATCCGAATCCAGGGTCGTCATCGTGCATGCCTGCAGAAACGCTCTGATCCCGATAGTAACCATTCTGGGATTCTCGATAGGTGGTGCATTGTCGGGTGCCGTACTGACTGAGACCATTTTTGCCTTGAACGGCATGGGCCGAGTGGCTGTCAAGTCGATTCAGTACATCGACTTGCCAGTAATCATGGGTGTGACGCTCATTACTGCTGTCATCTTCCTGCTGTCCAACCTTGTTGTGGACATAATGTATGCAATCGTAGATCCAAGGGTGAGACTTGAATGAGGGGCTGGGACGAAGGAAAAGAGGATCGCAAGGAGAGCCTGAGGAGGATATCCGAGGCTCTGTCCCAATCTCGGAGTGACTTTTCACGAAGTTGGAAGATATACCGTCGGTCTCTGTTAGCAGTGATGGGACTCTTGATGGTCATGGCCGTCGGCACAATCTCGTTTTTCGCTGATGAAATAGCAGTTGAGCATCCTTATCGGAATCTGCAAGACGATGAGTGGCAATGGTCCATCGACTACGAGCCTCAACGAGAAAAACCCTTCTCGGAGGAATGCGACTGGCACGAACAGAGCATCACCACGAATCCAAACTCCCCTCTATTCTCTGAAACCGTGGTAGCCGAGTCAGACAACCATATCCACGAAACAGCTGCAAATGGTTACCATAAGGATATTCTCACAGTGGTACGACTCATCGCCCTAGATGATAACAATGGATACGACCTCAACATCTCATTAATCAGCATAGATCCGAACAATTCCTCGATTCTCATCCTATCTCCAGAACTCTATGAGAACACGTCACTGCCGGGTGGTAAGGTCTGGCTCACCTATGAGTTCGATAACGAGGCAATGCACGTCTCGTGGATGCCAGAAGGATACCAACGCTGCATCTTTGGAACCAACCATCAGGGTCAGGACATGTTCAGTAAGGTCCTGTATGGCTCACGTGTTTCTCTCCAGATAGGGATAACAGTGGCCTCGTTGACAGTAATCATCGGGACCATCGTCGGTAGCGTTAGTGGTTACTTCGGCGGCAGAATCGACGAGATTATCATGAGGATATGTGATGTCTTCTTCGCCATACCTGGATTGATTCTAGCAATGGCCGTCGTCTCGGCAATCCCAGAAATGACCAGTCTCACTATTCCGATATGGTTGGGTCTCCTGTTTCCATTATTGTTCCTAGCCATGGTATTCAGAGAATACCTAACATCCACTATCGTAGGGGACCAAATCTTCGACCGAGGAATGGGCCCATTGATGAAGTATAGAAATGTACTCTATCTTATTCCCCTAGTCCTTTTCTGCTTTTTATTGTGGCCCGATTTAATTGATTTCTCAGACAGTAGGAACTGGAATCTTGCCGTCAGTATTGGGGTAATCTTCACCCTAGGGGTGTTAGTCTTAGCAGACAGGAAATTCATCGAGAAAGCGAGCTTCGACGGCGCAGGGGAGCGTCTAGGGAAAACGGTTGATTGGACCAACCCCTGGAGGTATCTCTCACTCAGGACTGTTGCGATATTTGTTGCTGCAGTAGTCCTCTATGAATTTTCAGGGGGCGATGGAGGGGAGATTGTCATAATCAACGACTTCGATAGACTTTGGAAGATTCAGGCCGCCTTGATTGTCACCGGATGGCCAGGCTATGCTAGGCTGATTAGGGGGCAGGTTCTGTATGTCAAGGAGATGGCATTCGTTGAGGCAGCTAGGAGTGTTGGAGCTCCATCTGGGAGGATAATGTTCAGGCACATCCTTCCAAATGCATGGGCACCTCTCCTAGTTGCCTTTACTCTCGACATCGGAGGGACAATACTGTCAGCATCTGGACTGTCGTTCATCGGCCTGGGGGCCAAGCCGGGCTCAGCGGAATGGGGTATACTAGTCTCGGAGAGTAGACAGTGGTTCCCAGACGACGCATACCTGATGCTTTACCCTGGACTCGCAATCGCAGTCACCGTTCTCGGATTCAATCTTCTTGGCGATGGCATTAGGGACGTGGTTGATCCCAAGAACAGGAGGTGAGGAGATGTCGGATAACTTGCTTGAGATTGAAGGTCTACGAGTTCACTTCGACACACTCGATGGACCAATTGAGGCGCTGCATTCGGTGGACCTGAATGTAGAGCAGGGGCAGATAATGGGACTTGTCGGCGAGTCGGGGTGCGGGAAGTCTGTCACTTCTCTGGTTACGATCGGCCTAGCTACATGCGATGTCGACGAGGGCAGCGTGAAGTACGAAGGCGAGAATCTACTGTTCAGGGATTCAGAGGCCGACAAGAGACTCCAAGACATCTCAGGATGGGTTACTGTGATTGGAGTATTTGCTTCGATAATGTCGTTTTTCGGAATGCTTCTGACTCCAATCTCCCTTCTGTTCAGGGATTTCCTCCTCATATTCATCTCCATAACAATAGCCTCATGGGTCGGCGGGTTTGTTGCCAAGGGCAAATACCGCCGGCATCAGAAATTCATGAGATGGGTGCGCGGCAACGAGATTAGCATGATCTTCCAAGAGCCCATGACGGCCCTCAACCCACTTTACACAGTGGAGAAGCAGATTTCCGAGGTGATGCGCGAGCACGACAGGCTCGTTGTGCCCGAGACTCCACGTTACATCAGAGTCGGCCAGGCACTTGTCAGGCCCGCCACTTTAGTGGTTGACGCATTTTCTTCAAAGCCACAATCTTCGATAGCCACATTCTCGACTCTCGCCCTTGTCCTCTTTGCTCATCTGCGCGGTTTCGCAGATCCCACTGCAGCTGCTATTGCTTCCCCATTCGTATTCATCTTCAAAGCCATCTTCTCGTTCATCGAAGTATTGTATGCATTAGGTAATGCCACTATCGACCTCAACCCTGTTGCTGTGATAGAACTAGGTAGCTCGGTCACTACTCCTGAAAAATTTGGTATTATTATCCTAATTGGATTCGCTTATCTTCTGATGAAAATTCCAGTCCTTGTCTCAAAGTATGCCCCGGGATATGAGTCATTGCCTACCCAACTCGTCCAACAGATACCTCTTGTATTTACCACCGCATTGATCCTCTTCTTGTTACTCTGGATGCCGCTCTCCGCTCTCCTCGCGATGACCATAATCACCACTCTTCTATCTCTCCCAGGAATCATTATGGTGAATTATCTGGGACTCGATCCTGCACACAGAAGACAGGTAATCGGCATCCTTGAGGATGTCAGAATTCCGAATCCTAGCGCGGTCGTGAAGATGTATCCACACGAGCTCTCGGGAGGGATGCGCCAGCGGGTGATGATTGCCATGATGATGGCTTGCGAGCCGAAACTACTCATTGCCGACGAGCCGACAACTGCCCTTGATGTCACTATCCAAGCCCAGATTCTCAAGTTGATGCGAGACCTCCGCGACGAGAAGGGTACGGCAATCCTGCTTATCACACACGACTTGGGAGTTATCGCTGAGATGTGCGATGCGGTCACCGTGATGTACGCTGGATCAGTTGTCGAGACAGGTAGCATAGGGGACGTTCTGTCTAGACCCCGGATGCCTTACTCGATAGGTCTGCTTCACAGTATTCCCACAATTGACGAAGGTGCTGACCGCAGGGACGTGCTACCAATCATCCCGGGTCAAGTCCCGGACCCTAACTTGCACTTCGACGGTTGCAGGTTTCATCCCCGATGTCCGTTCGCGGACGAGACATGCATCACTACTCCTCCGCCGATGATTGAGATCGAACCCGGTCACTTCGCAGCCTGCCACCACACTGATTCAATTGGCGAGAATGTCGCAGAAGTGCAGGCTGCGTTCGACGTCTTCGCTGCAGAGTATGAATTGGAAGGAGTTGACTGAAATGCCCGATGAAAGCAAAAACGACG
>Ga0105353_1001629_pt1 | contig 10985 bp, 7 predicted proteins | sample EN1Hudsemesocosm_2_FD_83657 | JGI IMG/M metagenome (GOLD analysis project Ga0105353, IMG submission 83657) | Methane-oxidizing microbial communities from mesocosms in the Hudson Canyon - EN10B Hudson Canyon | ecosystem: Environmental > Aquatic > Marine > Cold seeps | place: Hudson Canyon...
ATCATGCATGTAAGAGCAGGCACCAATCACCCGGCAAACACGCCTAACGATATAAACCTAGACGGCCGTTGGTTAATCCCCCATGCGGCACGACGTTTAGCATGTGATGTGGGTTTATTGGTGGTAGAAGAAGATAAAGTCGGTAATGTATTAAACATTGGCCGTCGCTCACGCATTATTCCACCTGCCATGTCACGTGCCTTAGCGATTCGAGATGGTGGTTGTCAGTTTCCGGGTTGTTGTGTAAAACGCTACGTAGAAGGACACCACATTAAACACTAGGCCGATGGTGGTGAAACTAAATTAGATAATCTAGTGACCCTATGCAGGTATCACCATAGAGAATTGCATAAAGGATCGTTCTTTCTTGCACTTAAACCTGCAGACCATTTGTTAGCGAATAAACAGCCTATACGGTTTGCCGAGCGCTTATGCTTTTCAAAAGTTGATCCGTATTTTAATTCACCTGTTAGGCACATTCCCAATAAAGACAATAACGATCAACTCATCCACGCAAATCCAGCAAAGTTTACTTGCGCTTGTTGCAACAATACGGATTTAGCGAAGGCGATACCCCCCGCCATTTATAATGCGATCGATGCAAAAACGGCCGTTACGAAATGGACTGGGGAATTCTTGGATGTGAGTTTGGCGATTGATTGTCTATTGAGTGCTAAGAAAAGCACCCAACACTAAGATTAGCAATTAATACAGAGGCGCTGGATTACCCGTTGTAATATAAGTAGCTTTACACCAATACTGTCCACTATTTAGAACGGTATCATCATAGCGTATCGCAATTTCTTTATCAGCCATTTGAGTTGCTAATATCAAAGAGTAAGCAGCTTCGGTTTCCATCACAAATAGAACATTTCCATTCCATAACTTACACTTACCTGCTGATGATACCCCCTTTAAGGTGAACCAAAAAACAGGGGGAGTCCAACCTTGATAAACATCGCCATCATGTATACGGATATTTTGAACCTTCCCTTTTAAATGGCCTATTTCAGCGACTGAAATAGATGACAGCAATACACTTAACACCAATAAAAGAGATCTAAAGACTAAATTTTTCATAAGTAACTTCCTTTCAAAATGTTCAATTCGAGCTCAAAGGGTTGCACCTCACCCCCATTAATCCCTTACAATTTTAATATATGCGGCATCTTCACACCCACTACCGGAATAGTTATATACAGTCACTTTAAAGTTGCCTGCAAATGCTGTTAATGAAGCGGAGTACGCTCGCTCAAATACATCGTTAGAAATCGCGCCAGATTTTTTAAACGTCACCGGTTTATCTGCACAGACACCGGTGCCGCCTTCCAGCCAGGCAACAAAGCTATCAGTATTTGAATTAGTATTAGATACAGCCTTCACATAGGCATCATTAACGATATAGGTACCGGCCTGCGTCGTAATCGACAAAAATATTAGTAAAGTACCCAAAATCAATTTATTCATTTTACTTCCTTTTATAATCTTCCTAAAACTGCTCAATTTCACCCAATGCTAACTTTGGTAATTTTATCAAAATGGTGCCATGAAACTTCCGCTGAAATACTCATAAATAAAATAAATAATGTGGATAATTTTTTCATCGTTTTCTCTTATTGATACTCAATATATTTGTTATATAAATATCTTATTAGATGTACTAAGCTTGAAAGCAAACTTTATTTAGTGAGCTCGCGTGTATTTCAACTTGAAGAATTCTTTGAAAAACAAAGAGGATAAGCAGGGTATAATATTTTCACGCCAATCCCTGAAGATGAAATATTGTTGACGCGATTTTAATATAGATGAAAGGTATTTTCATTAATTTTCTGGTGAGAATGCCATTTAATTATGAGTGCAAAATACTGACCAACCAATAATTCTTTAATACCTATCAAAAAACAGCCTGTACAAAGCTATTTTCAGCCAGAAGTGAATTTTTTTATAATTATATGAATTTGCAGTTTTGCCACTGACGATGAATCATGATTTTTAGCACTTCAATACTTCCTGCCCCTGAAAAAAGCACAATGGCCAAGTAATAGACGTACCCATGCGTTTATTCACAGAAGATACTATCGAGATACAAGATACCTTAACCCTGTACAACCAGCTAAGCCAACAAGCGATAGAAATAAGAATAATAGAAGATTCACTGAAAGGAAAAACAGATTTTTACAATAGCCTCAGGCATTCACAATTGCAGGCAACGTCAGACTTACCTTATCAAACAGAACACTATCCAGAGAGTTTAGAACAATTAGCCTCTAAGGCTTTCTTGTCTTAACTGCTTCAACTGATTAATAAAAGGAATATAACATTAAGGTAAAACAGCAGGGTGAGCAGGCAATAACACCAACACTGATAATAAACCTGCAATAGAAATGTTCAATTAATCCAGCACCACCAATTAGTGGCACTGGGTCAGATTGCGCGGCCTGCTGTTATTAGCTGATCGGCTATGCTGCTATGGGCTGATCGAGGTGCTGTTTATTATAAACAACAATAGATCTTCCATGAAAAACTGAGCCTGTACCAAATTTCATTACTAAAGGTAAAGGGGGATTGATCAGCTCAAAACTACCAATATAGCTCAGGCAGAATTATTACTGGATAGCTCTTTAATCGAGATAGTAAGATATAAAATCAATCTCCGGATGCTTACCAAATTTTATTCTCAAGTATTCATACCCTTCAGAGCTGCTTAAGAACACCTCACTATCTAATGCACTATGCAAATACTTCATCATTTGGTTCATTAATTTTGGAGTAAGCACTTTTTCAGTTCTCAAAATAGCACATGTAACAACACCTCTGTCTCCAGCAATATATACATCAAAATTATCACCGCCTTTCTCCACCTTAGTCGCATCTATTACACTCAAGGCCTTGTAATTAATTATAAGGCTCTTGAGCTCAATAATTGCTTTATCATCAACTCGATTTGATAAATGACTCTCTAGAGCATAATTATTTTTCCGGCAATAACTATCCTCGCCGACGACATCCGATAGGGAATTATTCGCTCCCAAGAGCAATAAAACCACCACGCCATATCTAGATACCCATGAAGTAATTAAGCTCATTTGCAGCATACCGTTGTCCATGTTTGAAAAAATTAAGCGTATTTGGTGAATAATTTGTGTAGATAACCTCGTAATGCAAATGAGGTCCAGTTGAGTTTCCAGTTGATCCAGATATTAAGACTGGCTGGCCTACATCAACGCTATCTCCTTTTCCTACCAACCTTTCTACTCCATGTGCATATAAAGTAAATAATCCAAAAGTTCCGGTTGTTGAGCCAAAGGATCTTCCTTCATGCTCCAAAACAACAACATTCCCATAACTACTAGACTCATAAGATCTTACAACACTACCTGCAGCTGCAGCATAAACGAATGTTCCCGTAGGTACAGAATAATCGGTTCCTTTATGGTTTTTACTACAAGGATTACAAGATCTCACCGCTCCAAAGTCAGAACTAACTGGAGCATTGGGAACAGGGCTATCTAATGTATATTCAATGTTGAGATCTATACTATCATTGACAATATTTAACGCAGCAATTCCAATTCTATCTTCTATTGAAATGCTATATTGTAATGCTTCATTAGCAGCATCTTGCCCAGCCTTCCCACTCGGATCAGTGAAACTAAACGGATTCCCATACACATACCCATAAGCATTCAAGCCACCGGCTCTTTGCATATCCGCAAACAGTGGATCCGTCGAGGTAAATACCCCAGAACCATAATCATACAAACGCGCATTCATATGAATAAAGGAAGTGCCTTCAATCATCAATTGGCCAGTATAACCCGCATCGGTTATTGTCAATATTCCAGCGGCATTAGCATCCGAGATCCGCTTTCCATACGCATCAAACGTTTGGTTACCGACCCAGCCACCAGTACTATCCCAGACAGATCGCACCGAACCAAGGTGATCAACATGAACAACATAACTTCCGTTATAGTCACTACCTTCAGCTCCCCTTAGGACAATGGCTGCATTTTTACGATAGCGATAATAACTTTCTTCTGCTGAGGAACCAGCATTAACAGTGATATGCTGCATGTCACCCCATAAAACTATTGTTCGATCACCACCATAACTTACTGAAACCAGCTCATCATTTGGCCCATAGTTAAATTGTGCACTATAAGCAGTGGAATTACTGCTGCTATTGCCAATAGAAGTAGGCTGCCCCATTTCGTTATAACCTATAGTAAAGCCTGCTAATTCTGTAATATGACCAGAACCTTCATTGGTCGTTGTATTATCTGAATAAGAAATAGCCTCTTCATCTACTGATGAACTGAGTTTATAACCACTGATCCAACTGTTGTAACCACCGTTATAAGTTGAATACGAGTATTTGCTATCAGCAGTATCTTTATGCAAGAAATTACCGAAATCATCAAAGCTAAATTCTCTTTGCTGCATTTTAATTATATTACCATCGGCGACTGATGAGATTCGATTTTTTTCATCATACGACATACTCAAATTATCAGTATTTACTGCACCTACACTCGCGACTTTAAAGGCGAGGTTATCCAGAGGGTCGAAGAATAATTCCTCGCCATCTAAAACATCCGATCCTTTCTTCAAATAACGGCTTTTTAATTGACTACTATAAACTTCAAACTCTTGATGATACTTCAAATCATTAAAATAGGTTTTTAACGCCGGCCGACCTTGAGCATCTATCAAATCAAGTGACCAAATTGAATTATTCTCACTCGTCAAATCAGCAACACTACTTAGCTGTCCATTGGTGTAACCATGTTTAAAACCATATTGTGAGTCACTACCAGCGTTAAAGGTTTCATTTTCAATTCGGCCATAAGTATCGTATGTATAAGTTTTGCTATACAGACTGTCATTAATTGTTTTTGAATGTGTATCAACTAAAGGTAGTGTAGGCTTGTAGGTAAAGCTTTCTACTGTAGTATGCAGACCTACTGTTGAGGTATCTTGAATTGAATTAAGTAGCCCCTTAGTTGCATCATAATTCCAAGTGTACGTTTTGGCATCGATATTAGCGCTAGCAATACCACTATAAGATTTAGTTTTGATTCGTCCTAAATCATCATAAGTCATCTCGATAAATGATTCATCAGCGGCAATGGTTTTAGTTAGCTCACCAAAGGCATTATAAGCATGTGTAATTGGATCACGACCAGGGCGATCACTAAATACCAAATTGCCTGCTTTATCGTACTGTGAAATGTATTCTTGAGTTGTTATACCCGTGGCTAAAACTCCAGCTGCACCACCGTGTTGACCTATCACTTTAGTACTCGAGTTTTTACCCCACACATCGTAGGCATACAAGGTGCCGGTATGCAGGTCTGTATCTAGGTCTTGCCCTAATAGCCTATTTGTCGTAGCACTACTCCAAACTAACTTAGTATTGCTCCTAGCAGGAAGCTCTTCACTACCGACAGTCGAGGCAACATATTCTTCCTTAATCGTCGTCTGCTTAACTAAGCTATTACCTAGATCCAGCTGTGCTGCTAGCGTTTTATCACTTAGACTATTTTTATTCTTAAAATCATAACTAAAAGTAGTGATCTTTTCACTGATACCGCTATTAGTTTCACCTTTAGGCTCTTTGATTTCTGCAATCAAATTATCAGTACGGTACTTAAACGCTTTACCCGTTGTGGAATTAAAAGCCTGTGCGTTCGTGATCGATTTAACGACTCGGCCTTTAATGTCGTATTTGTTAAAGCTGTATAACCATGCGCCATCACTGTTCGTTCTGCCTGAACCAATTTCAGCACCATTAAGGTCGTAATAGGCACGTTCCTTCTCACCCGAATTTACTTGTGTCTCTGCATACATATAGCCACCTACTGGGCAGCTAACGGTTGAGCAAGAGTTATAGCTAATGGTTGAACTTGCAGCCACATTACTGGCACTAGAAGTTGGGCGCCCTAAACCATCATAGGTATTTGTTATACTTGCACCATTAGGTTCAACTTGAGTTAGTATTAGGCCGTATGGGTTATAGGTATAGGTGGTTGCTTCAAGGCTGCCTTTTTGGATCGTGCTTGGTTGACCAGAGTTAAATGCACCGAAAGCCTGTGTTCTTATTTCTTGAGTCGCAATATCTTTGATTTGTAGATTACTTAAATAATTTTCAACTTCGTTATACGTATATGTCGAAGTATTGCTTAATAATGAGTCACCTAAATAGCTAGTAAGCTTCCCAACCATGAAAATATCATGCCCTGAATTAATTTTGTAGGCCTCATACTCAACTATGCTTTCAGAGCATTCATCGATAGTTTCGTTTTGTAAACAAGAATTATATGCACCTGAATAACTTTTTCTAATTCGTGTCTTAATCTGTGTAGCGAATAGTGGAAGATTTTCATTTCCATAGGTAGTTTCATTTAGGATTACCTTATCGTCTTGTTGTGAAATCGTTTGGAATACTCGCCCTTCCGCATCCGGAATAATTCGCATAGAATTTTTAAGGATATGCTCACCACCCCAAAAATCATAGTAATTTGAGTAACTATTATAATTCATATAATATTGATACCCATTTTCTCCAGTTCTCATCGTACTGACTGGGGTACTCTGCATACGAACAAAAGTATAATCACTTCCAGAATCATCATCACTAACTGCTTTCATCGTTGTAGTGATTTTATCTATTTCGACATATCGATCATTAGCTGATTTAGTATCTTGATAGATATTACTCTCAATGTGCACATATCCTGTATCTATAAGGCTTGAGCTAATTTCGTTAGTTGAATATTTATCTTCTGTTATCGTTTTAAAACCTTGTGTCGCATATTCTTCAAAAGCAATTGGATCTTCATAAGTATAGTCACTTCTAATCCATCCATTTGCCCCACTATTTATGTCAATTGAAGTTAGCATATTTGAAAACAACGCAGTTCTTCTATTTGGTGGCAGTATAGCTAAATTAGCCCCAGCAGGAATTGATGCTGATTTATCATACTTAGCAATAAGTACATCTTCATTGCCATACTCAATTTTCTGCACTAATCCAATATTATTTTTCGGTTTAAGTACTCGAGCCTTCCCATTAGCAAGTCTTTCAACAATCTCTACCACTCCATCTAAGTCATAATCAATAATTTTAATTTGATTTACATTTCCTGCTCTAATATTTAGTGCTGAAGATAGCTCGCCATCAAACTCAAAACCACCACCATTTGAGATTAAAGCCATTGCCTGTTTATTAGGATTAAGAATTAAAAGATCGAGCAATCCATCAGCATTTAAATCATATGGAACTGCATTGCTTTTATTAACACCATATTCGACGAAATACTCATTCGTAAATTCACCATCAATGATTGCGGGTCTAAAATTAATTTCACTTTGCTTCGACACAGTCCCAACTAACTTCACATCATGATTGGTTAAATCAGACGCTCTCATTACATTTTCAGTAATATAAGTTTTAACCCCCTCAGGAGTTACAAATACCATATCTGAAATATCATCACCGTTAACATCCATCCAAATTGGGTGATCGAACATAAGCTCAGTATAATCAGTATCAAAAACCAATCTCGTAACATTATTTTGCATATTTATAGAAAGGTTATCTTTGTTAACCTCTAATCGATAAAATTGATTATAATTTTCATTTCCTGAATGCGCATTAGTGCCTTTCACTCTAAATATGAGATCTGAATTACCTTCTCCGGTTAAATCGAGTACTGGGGTTGATTTAATGTCCCATAATGTACGGTCGGGCATAGAATATTTATATCCGACGTCAGCATTAAACAAATAAAAGTTATCGCTAATATTCGAATGGTGCCTTGAACTACCTGCTCCATTACTTGAACTAATACCTATATATAAACGATAATAATCGTCATACCATCCGGTCCCTGCAGTAATCAATTCATCTAGCCCATCGCCATCAATATCTTTGGTAATCGGAAATATTCCACCAGTTGAAGTATTTTTAAAGCCAGTCACACCAAAATATTCTCTTTCACCCGAAAGATTTGCATCCCCACCATCAACTATAGCAAGCCCCATATCAATTCTATCGGGATTACAGTCAGCTTTTCCATCCGTACTCCAGCAAGAACCTGTTACATATTTAGTTGTTAAGCCATAAATAGAATACAGATTGTTACTTCGATAATACATTTGTGTGAAGGGTACGATTGTCGCATCAGGGTCATGTGGAAACTTGACAGGTCCATCATATCTATTAATTTCTTCTGTAGCTAAATTAATATCCTCGGTCTCAACATAAGTATCAGACGTTGCTCTTAATATTTTTATTTTTGGCTCAACGATACCGACATCTTTATGTTGTTCAGCAGTAGTAAAAAGGTTACCTAATTTAAATTCTTCAGCAGTCAAGCTAAATCCAAAAACCTGTGAGTCAAACCCTATAGTATCGATACTTGACATTTGATAGGCTGGCTCACAGGTTTCATTTCCAGAGTTAACTCCACAGAACTGATAGCTTTGTAGCCTAATAGCAGCCTTAGTGTCATAACCAAAATAATAGTTACTAACAACACTATTATTTTTACTGACAGTAATATTTGTCACTATGCCTATTTTCTCTTGCTGGGCAATGACACCTGGAGAAAGATCAACTAACGAGTTTTTAAGATTACTTACTTTATTGGAGTATTCAAATGCGATAACTACATCATCATATTGAATCTCAGACAATTGACTTTGCTCAGTATATTTATATTCTACTGAATTCCCTAAAGCATCTCTAATTGTTTTTATCTTGAATGTTTCTCCAAATCGACTAACGTCGCTACCTGCTACTTGGCTACCATAAGTTATTTTCGTTCCAGTAGAAGTAGTTTCTAAAAACCCTAAATACACTTTCTTAAAAGTACTATCATTCAATTGAGAGTTTTTAAATTTATAATTATAGTCAGTTCCTATAATGGAATTAGACTGACTAACCATTACTAATTCTCGCCCATTTTTACAATATGTACTCTTCACTCCATCCGGACTATAACTGTCACACAATGTAATTTCATGATTACCTAAAATATTCCATCCAACACCTAAAAGATCTAATTCTGTTGAATTGGTGTTTACGAATGATAGTTCTGGTACAGGGCCGTGCGATGGAGGTAATAGTGCAGACATTTCAATATTCAAAGCGCCATTAATATAATTAACAGAACTCTTAAGACGATTAGGGGCAACTAAAGAAGTCGCCTTAGGCTTGTACCCTAAATAACCTCCTAAATTAAATTGGCGATAATCAATGGCAGTATTTTTAGTTAGCTGAAGAATGCCATTCGATCCAGAGATATCATATACCATTTGAATCTGTCCGCCAGATGATACAGCTATTTCATCTTTACCATCTCCATCAAAATCTTGAATCGTGGTATCCGAGCTGATATCAACGCCTCCCATATGATAAAGAACTTCGGTTGGGGTATCACTGTCAGAACCAAATATAATAAATGTATTTGCAAGATTCAAAGAGGTTTTTGCTAATAAATCCTTATGGCCATCGCCATTAAAATCTGCTTCCTCTAAGTTAATCCCTGACCAGCTACCATTAATGCCATATTGATATGCTTTATCACTTACGGATACTGGCTGCCTCCAAATACTCCAAGAGGGGGATTGTTCAATTTCAAAAGCGCCAGAGTCCCGGTATTGAATAGGTGTAATGATATCGGAATGGATTAAAACATTTTTTATATAAGGCTGAAAACTGAGTTTTCCGCTTGCATTTTGACTATCACCAGTGCTTGCTATATAAAAAGAGTCAACTCTGAGATTCGTCTCAGACTGAGCAGTTAAAGATACAATAAAAAAAATTATTATTAGGATGACTTGCTGAAGCATCTATCCAATCCTTGGTTGTAGAAGTATAAAATGGGGCGCGAAGGATAATAGTTTTTAACAAATTTGTCTATAAAACTAATCATCTACTCCTTATCACTCCCAACTAAAGTTTGAATAAGAGAAAAACAAGCGATAAAGAAGCCCCACCCTTGAAAAGAGGGAGCTTAGTAGAGCTGAAAAGCTCAGAATTAAGCTATTAGAGGCGGCCAAACGAAATACCAACAATAAATAAATCTTATCTATCAGATAAGCGGCTCTCTATATTACTTCTTGATTTCTAAATAACGAACTATAGGTGAGTTATGTATGGGGTCACATTCATCATGGCTATAAACCCCAACTTTCATACCACTCACGAAAGCAGTTAATGCAACAGAGCACATGACACTTCCTACATTCTTTTCGAGGTAAACAATTCCACGACTTTTACTACCACACGCCGTTGGAGCTTCTGTAGTAAAGTGTAAAATACAGTGTTGTGACTCATAACTTGCATTCTGTGAATAACCACCCACTTTCTCTAAGGTTGTTGTGAAGTCATTAAAGCTAGCTGCGCTGCTAATAGCTGGCAGTAACATTAGTGCTAGTATGTATTTCATTTTCCGTCCAATCATATTACTTTTATCACTCCTAGGTACGGTTACAGTTGTTCCACTCAGCCATTTTTTTGCAAAAAACGAATACAGTGCTTTTTAAAATATTCCTAAGCTCTTAGCAGTATGGGATGCATGAGTTTGTTATGTTTTATTTTCTAAGTTTAATCCAAGATGCATTATTGCAAGTACTATCAGAAAAGCTATGTATATCAACATTAATATCAGTTGTCAGTGCTGTTAAAGATGATGAGTAAGCTCTTTTGTGCATTTCTTTAAAATTCCCGGCAGCACTAACAGGAAAGAAAACCAATGAGTTTGCACACGTACCTGTACCACCAGATAGAGTAAGAACGAAACTGTCGCCATTAACATTCTGTGTATTTTCTACAGCGACTATTTTTGCCCCAAGAACCAACAAATCTGAAAGAGCAGTATTGGAATATAGCAACACTGCACATAGTAAAACCTATCAAAGATATAGCAATTCAGTTATGGAAATCAATTCGTATAACTAGCTGCAATATGGGA
>Ga0105353_1001633_pt1 | contig 10932 bp, 7 predicted proteins | sample EN1Hudsemesocosm_2_FD_83657 | JGI IMG/M metagenome (GOLD analysis project Ga0105353, IMG submission 83657) | Methane-oxidizing microbial communities from mesocosms in the Hudson Canyon - EN10B Hudson Canyon | ecosystem: Environmental > Aquatic > Marine > Cold seeps | place: Hudson Canyon...
GATCAACGCAGAAAAGCAATGGACGCAAAAGGTAAAGATGCTTGGAAACCTATAGAAGTGCGCCCACGTAAAGTTTCAAGCGCGCTAAAAGCGTACGCATTGTTAGCGACGAGTGCCGATAAGGGCGGTGTGAGAAATCTGAATCTATTAGATTAATCGCGTGACCCCAATAAAAAGGGCACTTCTTGCGCCCTTTTTATTGTCTAAATATAGCTATCGCCTAAATAAAATTACCCTCTAAGTAAAACGGCTACCTAAGCAAAATACTCCTGTCTTACAAAAACGATTAAATAATAAAATTATTCTGCACATTCCAGGTTGTCAGTCACGCGCTCTTTATTTACATTCGATTTAAGAATCATCTCTGCCGCTTTCTCAGCAATAGCAATAACCGGGGCATTGGTATTACCACTAACAAGGGTCGGCATGATGGAAGCATCCACAACACGCAAATTTTGAATACCCTGCACTTTCAGCTCACTATCAACCACAGCCGTTGAATCAGAACCCATTTTGCAGGTGCCCGTTGGATGATAAACCAAACCTAAACGCTCTTTACACTTTTGAAGTAAGTCTTCATCAGACTCAAACTGTTCGCCAGGGTGTATTTCTTCACCTCGATATTCATCAAAGGCTTCACTTGCCAATATCTTTCGAGCGACTCGAATACCGTCAACCAATACTTTGGCATCAGCCGGGTCTGAGAAGAAGTTAAAGTCGATTTTGATAGCTTCACGCGGGTTAGCCGACTTCAGGCTTAATGCCCCACGACTCTTGGGCCTCAGCACACAAACATGCAAAGAGTAACCATGACGCGAAAGTAACTTTAGGTCACGCCCACAATCATCAAACAATAACGGCACAAAGTGCAATTGAATATCAGGCACATCTACATCAGGGTTCGATTTTAAAAACCCGCCAGCTTGGGTAATTGAGTTCGCAAGCTTACCGGTTTTCGACTTCATGTATTTAGCCACATCAGGCAGCATTTTCATTAAACCGTGCGGCCCGACTGAGAAACCATCTTTTTTCTGGCTCTTTACCAAGACACAGGCATCCACATGCTCCTGAAGATTTTTACCCACCCCAGGTAAATCATGTACGAGCTTAATGCCATGCTGTTGCAGTTCTTTCCGATCACCAACGCCTGATAACATCAACAATTGCGGTGAATTAAAGGAGCCGCCACTGAGAATAATCTCTTGCTTCGCATAAACTGAAAAAACCTCGCCACCTTGTTCATACTCAACGCCTACCGCCGCTTTGCCATCAAATAAAATACGGTTAACAAAGGCCTCGCATTCCACGACCAAATTATCACGTAGCATGGCAGGCTTTAAGTAAGCTGTAGAAACACCGCAGCGCTCACCATTTTGAATAGTAAATTGAAAGTAACCCGCCCCTTCAAACTGCTGACCATTGAAATCTTGAGATAGCGGGAATCCCGCCTGGCCGCTAGCCTCAATAAACCGGTCATTCAGGGGATAGTCATTGATGACATCGGATACAAATAAAGGCCCGGCATCTCCGTGATATTCATTCGCCCCGCGAACATTGGTTTCTGAGCTAATAAAATAAGGCAACATCTCTTGAAAGCCCCAACCCTCATTTCCTTGCTGCTCCCAAGCATCATAATCAGAGGCATGGCCACGTATATATACCATGGCATTGACCGCGCTACTGCCACCCAAGGTTTTGCCTCTCGGACAGAATAAGGGCTCACCACCACGAATATCAGCGACCGTTTCGGCTTCATAGGCCCAGTTGTATTTCTTGCTATACATGAAATAAGCAAAGGCGCCGGGTATTTTGATCAGGGGATTTTTATCGACTGGCCCCGCCTCCAACACCAGGATTTTCGCCTTACTCTCAGAAACAGCGTTCGCAGAAACAGGTTCGGCAGACAAACGATTGGCTAACACACTGCCCGCGGAACCTGCGCCGATAATGATGTAATCAAAATTAGTTGCATTGTGTTTTTTTGTTCCGCTTTTTGAAAGCACCGTCATAGTGGCAACCTGCCTTATTTATTAGAGTTTGATGGGTACATATTACATGACAAAGTACATTATTTTCTTAAGCTAAAAAAGCCGTATAGCTTTGCTTGCCATACAATATTTAGGGCTGCAGCAATAATAAAGCCTGACAGGCCAAATCACACTCACCATACAACAAGCCCGGTCGACAAATCCGAGCAATCAGAAGGCAACTACCTTACCAACTGATAATCTTCCCTTGAGAATGCGGTGAATTAACTAATATATGCTCATAGGTAGATCTGAGCTTAGGTTTTGTTTTACCAATTGATGAGGATGCCTGTATGTACCATGATTTATCACTGCAAACACTCAGAAAAATACTCGCCCACAATGAACTTCAGGTTTATTACCAGCCTCAGTATCACCTTCCTAGCAAAAAGTTTAGCGGCGTCGAGACCCTAATCCGCTGGCATCACCAAGGCAAGGCTATTGCTCCGTGTGACTTCCTTCCCGCTTTTGCGTCCAAAGGACTAATGAAACCCTTAAGCTTTACCTTAATCAAACAAGTACTATCTGATATCAAGCATGAACTTATTTCAGTTAGTGAGCTTGATAAAGTATGCATTAACCTCTCTTACCATGAGCTGGCTAATAAGAATTTTATAGACGATATTTGTCGCCTAACTCGTCAGTTCGACGTTAATCCTAATTCCTTGGAAATAAAGCTGACTGAATCACATGAGGTGATGGACATTCTACGCTTGAAGCAATCTATTTCCACCTTGAAATCTTGCGGTTTTAGCATTGCTTTGGATGACTTCTGCACAGGCTGCTCGTGTTTAAATCACTTACGCCAATTAGATATAAATACCGTCAAGGTCGATAAAAGTTTTGTACAACACGTCCACCAGAATTCACGGGACTTTATACTCGTCGAAAGCCTAATCAACATGGCCAAAAAACTTGAAATCGATTGTGTCATTGAAGGCATAGAAAACCGCCAACAATTACAGGCCATCGAAAGTATGCAGCCAGATTACCTTCAAGGTTTTTATTATGTGCGGCCCATGAGACTCAATCAATTAATGGCTTTTTATAGCCGTAGTCAAATACCTAACTCGCCAGATTCAAGTTCGATACTAAGCACCTTACAAGCTGTCGGCTAGACCAGCTAATAAAACCCTTACATTGCCATTTGATAATACTCCGGTCAGCGTCAAGTGATCTGCATTATTTATTATTACTGGGTAATGAAGCACAACGAGGGACGGTGCTAGGTAGTCATCATAAAAGGATCTAGTGACAGCTATATATTTAGGAGAAGGAAAATGAAAATTAAACGAAAGACAGCCTTTAAGTATTCTCAATGCGTAAAAACCCTGCTTTTGGGCGGTTTAATGTCATTGGGAATAGCCGCATCAGGTACTCAAGCAGAATCCCATGATGAAGACGAAATCGCGTTTAGTGAAGCGAATATCTACTTCGAGCTAAACAACACCGACGGCGACTTAGGCATACACGCCTTAATCGATGGCGACCCTTGGAAGAAGTTGGTAATAGAAGACCCCTATGAACGCAAGATGTTGAAAGTTAAAGTGAAAGGGCGACTCAGAAAACAGGGCATGACAGAGTTCTTTTTTGAAAGTGCAGAACCCAGCTTTGATGAACTAGAGCCAGAGGACTTCTTTGAGCGTTTTCCAGAAGGCTATTATGAAGTTGAAGGCTTAAGCCTGGAAGGTGAAGAGTTGGAAAGTAAAGCTTACCTCTCTCATGTAATGCCAGCGCCTGCAGCAGATATTACAGTTTCAGGTGTTAAGTATGCAGATGATTGCGATGCATTTGTGCCCGAGGTCAGTACGCCGATTACGATTGCATGGAGCCCAGTAAATAGCTCTCACCCTGACATCGGCGCCAGTGGTGACGTTATCGTCGATAGATACCAACTGGTTGTTGAAATTGAGGAGTCTGAAACCTTGGTCTACAGCGTAGATTTACCTCCCGGCACCACCTCATTGAGCGTGCCTGAGGAATTTATCAGCTTAGGCGAAGAATTTAAATATGAGATTCTGGTAAGAGAAAGTAGCGGTAACCAAACAGCAGTAGAGAGTTGTTTTGCTATCAAATAGTACTTGATTCGATAGTAAATAACTCATGATTTATTATTGAATCGCCAAAGTAATGGCCAATCATTTTCTGGTTTCTGATTCCATCTTCCGCTTCTAACAACAGAGGTTTTCAGAAACCAGATTTTTTCGGCGATCTCTGCGCACCGCACTTTTGACTATATCAAAGCACGAGTAGCTCGCACATTATTGAGCTTTAAAGCCAGGCGCATTACTAATCTATAGAATGAAGTAATAAGGTTAGGCAGCTTTTGTTAAAAGAACTAATATTACAGATAGAAATATCATAGTACTTATCGCTAAATGGGTATCCTCTATGAAGATATTGTTAATCGAAGATGACCACGTTATTGCTGAACACATTATTAAAGGCATGAAAGAAGCCGGATACAGTACCGAACATGCCAGTGACGGGTTCAGTGGTGTTAGTCTCGCGCTAACAGAGTCCTACGATGTTGCCATCGTCGACCTGATGCTACCAAAGCTTGATGGTTTATCTATTATTGACTTGATTCGTGATAAGAAAATCAATTTGCCCATTATTATCCTGAGCGCCAAACGCTCCGTTGATGAACGGATCTGCGGCTTGCAACACGGTGGCGACGACTATCTAACCAAGCCCTTCTCATTCAGCGAATTGCTGGCGCGCGTAAAAGCCCTGCTGCGCCGCGCTAGCAACGTGGTCGAACCTACGTCAATGATCTATCAAGATTTAGAGTTAGACCTTCTAGCCCGCACTGTAAGCCGCGCAGGAAAGAAAGTAGAGCTGCAGCCCAAAGAGTTCTCTTTGCTTGAGTACCTATTACGGAACCAGGGGCACATTGTTTCAAAAACGATGATTATGGAGAGAGTATGGGACTATCACTTTGACCCTGGCACGAATGTCGTTGAGGCACGTGTCAGTAAACTCAGAGAGAAGATTGATAAAGAGTTCGACACGCAGTTGATTCATACCGTAAGAGGTTTAGGTTATGTTCTTAAGCAAGCTGATTAGAGCACCCAAAACACTGGCTGCAAGACTGACGTTTTGGTATTCATCCGCTTTTTACCTACTGCTCGCCATCTCTTTAGTGGGCATGTATTTCGCCATAAGCGCCATCTTTGAGGGTCGAATGGAAAAGGACTTAACTGAGGATATTGAAGAATTTCAAACCCTGTATCAAGAACATGGCTTAGACAGAGTTCTATTCGAAATTAATCAAGAAATTATGCACGAAGACCCTGAACATTTCTTTATTCACTTGTTTAATTCGCAGGGCGATTCATTACTTCATTCTGATTTGAAAAGTTGGCGCCAGTTGCCCTCGGCTAATTATTTACTGAGCACTTTTTCACAGCAGAAAGAAAACATCAATCTAGAAAAAAACGCTCATGCTGACGAAGACCTAGAGAGCTATACGGCCTACGGCAAAATCAGCGAGGATTATATTGTTCATACCGGAGAGTCAAATCAAGAAGAACAGGAAGTTCTAGAAATACTCAAGATTGTCTCTGCCACCATATTTTGTATCATTATTCCTCTTGGCGTGCTCATTGGCTGGTTAACCGCACGCAAAGCCGTCTCGGGCATTAAGGCAGTAAGTGCCGCAGCGGCAGACATAGAGCAAGGCATATTTGATCGCCAGGTAAGCGTCAACGCCAAAGGCGATGAAATAGATGAACTTGCGAACACCTTCAACGCTATGGCGGGTCGTATAAATACATTAATTGAAGAAATGCGCGAGATGACAGATAACATTGCCCATGACTTACGCAGCCCTTTGGCACGCATAAGAGCCATTTCTGAATCTACTTTATCCTCACAAATTGATAGCAATAGCTGTCATAAAGCGGCTTCAGACACGTTAGAAGAATGCGATCGTTTGCTACAGATGATTAACATGACCTTAGATGTCGCCGAAGCGGAAGCCGATGTCAGAGAATGCAAAGTCGATATCATCGATTTGAGTTATCTGACCGAAGATGCTTGTGAGCTTTTCAGCCCCGTCGCCGAACACAAAGATATCACGCTATCGACACATATTTCTGGCCTATGCACAGTCAAAGGCAATAAACATAATTTACAGCGCATGCTGACAAACTTGATTGATAACGCTCTCAAGTACACGCCTGAAAAAGGCGAAGTTATCGTAGAGTTAGAAAACCAAAATTCCAATGCCATTATTAAAGTTGCCGATACTGGCATCGGCATTCCCGAACCGGAAAGAAACCGTGTTTTTGATCGCTTCTATCGATGTGACCAAAGTCGAACGCAAGAGGGTTGCGGCTTAGGACTATGCTATTCACGCGCAGTGGCACGCTCTCATGGTGGTGATATTAAACTGAAAACGGCACTAAATCGTAGTAGCGTTTTTGAAGTATCTCTGCCCTTAAGCAGATGACGTTTGAGATGCTCGAAATTGACAAGTGCTCGTCTAGCCTAGCTCAGATGCTGCACCTAGCTAGAGGTTTGGCGTCCATACATCAACACTCACTCACGAGAAAAATAGATATCACCATACATAGAGCTTGCCTCCAGACCACTGTCATCTGAGTCAGTCATAATGGCGATAGCATCAACATATTGGAAGTCTTTACCCAGCCACTGCTTTAAATCGTCCAATACATTGCGTTTTTCTTCATACCAAGTATCAAGCTTATCGACCGAAGCCCGTAAAGAAATCATTTTTGCATTATCTGGCGCGTAAGCATTTGGCCATGAAGCGCCCTTATCAGACTGACTTGACCAAACATAATTGAGCGCTTTTGTTTGCCAAAAAAACCAACCATCAGACACTAGAACATAAATCCGAGCGACATAATCATCCCCTTCTTTGGCATGTTCTTGCATCGGTGGCAGCCGTTTAATAGTCTTCCAACGCCAATTCAAAAAAGGAAACGTTTGAATATCCACTTTTCGCTTAAGCATCCAACCTGAAGCTGAATTATTACTCTCGGCCAGCAAGCCGCTACCTGTCTGAGCAGTCTGGAGTTTATAGCGGGTCACACCGTCAAACTCTACTTCTTCCCAGCCCGCCATATTTCCTGCTGAAAAGGCCCCCATCATAATAGTATTTTTATCTGCATAAGCCATGTTCGAGCAAACTAAAAGCAAATAAAATAAGCAACTGAATACTGTTAAGTTGTTCACGCATAACCTCTCTGAGACGAAACCAAGCAACAAATTAGTACGATTCTTTATATTGCAAAGATAACTAAATATATTACAGCGATGACTGAATTTATCATAACAGCTCTGTACCCTAGCAAATACAGTACAAAAAGATTCTTGACTTAAAAGTAAAGCAGATTAATATACTGGTTATTAAACCAGTATATTAATCTAGGCAATCGAGGATTTGTTATGCCAGTAATAGCCATGTGGAAATGCGATAGGGACGGTTCAATGTTTGACAACAAAAAAGATGCGGATGCTCACGACAAAATGCTTGAGCTAGGTGAGCAGTTTACCGCACTTCTAGAAAGCCAAATTAGTGGAATCGATGAAGTTCAAGCTGAGTCTTTTGGCTTATTACTCGCCAAAAATAAAGACTTAATTGCCCTTGCTTGTAGAGGCAAACCTGAAGCTTTAGCGGGAATTTCTCATTCAAGTGAATCTAATACAGATGAAACCAGCTCAGACAATATCACCGCCATTACCGAAGCAACAGCCTCTGTCTAAGCATGGTAACTGACTGATAGCCAGCTTTAAAAGACCCACCTGCAAATCCTTTTTGACTTTACTGAGATACCACTAAGACAGCCCAATTCAGTAAAGTTAAAAACCTTGCAAACCTCATTAACCCCGCCCCCAAAGAACGCATTTTTTCCTTTTTACTATCAAAATCGGCAAGTTAGTCTACGCTTAATGCTGACGCACTTGTTTCCATATGGTTTGCTTAAGGCAGGGTTCAGAGGGAAAAATGGATTTTAATTTTAAATGTCAAAAAGTAACTAAGCCCTTCATTATTTTATTTGCTCTCTCTCTCTTTATTCCTCTAAGTACTGCTGCAGATAATTCTCCTTTTGAAATATCGTCGTCAGAAACATCGCTTACCGCCATCAATGTACAACTTAAGTGGCGCCACCAGTTTCAATTCGCTGGATATTATGCAGCCATTGAACAAGGTTTCTATCGACAAGCAGGCTTGGATGTCACCTTAAAAGAGGCAGGCCCCAAGATTGACCCGATTAAGGAGGTGGTGTCGGGAAAAGCAGATTTTGGTATAGCAAACTCTGAACTGATGCTGTATCGACTTAAGGGTGAACCCGTTACGGCTCTCGCCGCTATCATCCAACACTCTCCTATTGTATTAATGAGCCTGAAAGAGTCGAACATTTACAGCCCTCAAGACTTAATCGGCAAAAAACTCATGTACCCAGAAGGGCATTATGGTGCAAATACATTAGGTGTTTTACTAAAGGAAGGCATCCAAAAATCTCAAATAGAGTCTGTACCGCTTTCTTTCAATATTCAGGACCTAATCACTAAAAAAGTAGATGCCATGGTCGGCTATATCACGGATCAACCATTTTCGCTTCAAGCGCAAGGTATTGAATATAACCTGATTGACCCTCGTACCTACGGCATAGATTTTTATGGTGACATTCTATTTTCTCATGAAGACTATGTGAATGAGCATCCTGACAGGGTGGCGAAGTTTCGTGAAGCCACCCTGTCAGGCTGGCGATATGCCCTTGAGCACCCCGATGAAATTATCGAACTCATATTACAAAGCTATCCCACACTGAAAAATAAGCAAGAGCTTGAATATGAAGCACAAGAGACCATCAAGCTTATGGTGCCTATGTTAGTCGATCTGGGCCACATGAACCCCGGTCGCTGGCAATATATCGCCCAAACCTTTATTGACCTCGACATGGCGACAGGCGAATTCGAAGCAGAAGGTTTTCTTTATTCACCAGAAAGTAATAGATCCATCAGACTTTTACAGCTATTTTTACAAGCTTCTGGGGTTCTGGCCCTGTTAGCCATTCTTTTCATCTGTGGCTTATTTTACTTTAACAAACAACTCAAACGCGCCATTGCCGAAAAGACAATGTACCTCACAAAGGCTAATAGAGAGCTCATTGTTTACACCAAACAAATTAAAGAAAAAGAAGATGAACTATTCCAGTTAAATAAGGACCTTGAGAAACGAATCCACAAACGCACAGAAACCATCAATAAGGTTAATCATGAACTGACACTGGAGATTGAACAAAGAAAACAACGTGAGCTTTCACTCCAACTACTATCTAAAGCCATCGAGCATAGCAGCAGCATTGTATTAGTGATTGATAAAAAGCATATCATTAACTATGCCAGCAAAGCCTTTTTAAAACTTACCGGTTTTGCAGAAAACAATATTTTTAGGCAGCCCTTAAAAGTGCTTGAGAACAAACTGACCTTGCCAGAAATATCTAACTCAGACTTCGCTCCAAGTGGTGACGGAATGATTCATAGCGAGCTGAAATGCATAGCGCATGACAACGTCACCCACTGGCTAAATACTTCAATTTCACTGCTCTGGTCTGAAAGTAAGGAAATATCACATTACGTTATTATCTTCGAAGACATCACCGAACTTAAAGCACGTAAAGATGAAATGGAAAAGATGGCACTCTATGACCCTTTAACAGGCCTAGAAAACAGAGTGTTATTTCAAACCCGCTTGGATAAAGCTATTCATGACGCCAAACGGAGTATGATCAAAACCGCTTTACTGTTTATCGATATTGATAATTTTAAAGAGATTAATGATTCATTTGGACATGAAGCCGGAGATAGAGTATTAAAAGCCATTGCAGAACGCCTGAAAGCAAATGTTCGACAGAATGATACCATCGCCCGCATCAGTGGAGATGAATTTACAGTCTTATTAAGCGATATTCAAAATTATGAAGATGCCGGGAAAGTCACGAGAGCGATATTAGCGGCCTTCAAAGAACCTATTCATATTAAATCGCGTGAAATTTTCGTCACCGCGAGTATCGGCATCAGTATTACACCTGAAGACTCACTGAATATATCAACACTGATCAATAACGCTGATATGGCAATGTACAAAGCGAAACAGCAAGGTCGTGACAATTATCAGTTTTTCTCCGAAGAAATGAACATCGAAATCAAGCACAAAAATAAAATAGAGAGTGAAGTAAAAACCAGCATTGATAATGACGAGTTTTTTCTTGTGTACCTGCCTAAAATAAACCTCCATGATTCAAGCATAATTGGCGCAGAAGCCCTGCTTAGATGGCAATATAGTAAGAATGAAGTTCGACAACCTGATTCATTTATCCCCATTGCAGAAGAATCCGGCACCATCATTCCTTTAGGCAAATGGGTATTAAACCAAGTATTTGAAGATATACAAAGTTTACTCGCAGCAGGGGTTAAGCACCTCAAAATTTCGGTGAATATTTCACACCGCCAGCTCTCAGATAAACACTTTATCTCTGAAGTCAGAGCGCTTTTTTCATCCCACCCCAACTATATTCAATACCTGGAGTTTGAAGTAACCGAGAAGTGTTTCATTGATAAACACCCAGAAAACATTGCTCGACTCAATGAACTACGGTCCATGGGCTTTACAATTTCAGTCGATGACTTCGGTACCGGCTATTCATCTCTAAGCTACTTAAAGCGACTGCCTATTGATACGGTCAAAATAGATCGAGCACTAATCAAAGGCCTGCCTAACGACCAAGATAATACTCAAATAACTCGTGCTATTGTCTCTATGGCACATCAGCTCAATTTCTCTGTGGTCGCGGAAGGTGTAGAGAATGAAGAACAAAACAAGTTTCTGAACACCATTAACTGTGATACCGCACAAGGCTTTCATTAC
>Ga0105353_1001639_pt1 | contig 10906 bp, 2 predicted proteins | sample EN1Hudsemesocosm_2_FD_83657 | JGI IMG/M metagenome (GOLD analysis project Ga0105353, IMG submission 83657) | Methane-oxidizing microbial communities from mesocosms in the Hudson Canyon - EN10B Hudson Canyon | ecosystem: Environmental > Aquatic > Marine > Cold seeps | place: Hudson Canyon...
ATATGGTTGGACTTTGCATAATTTTTTAGAAGCTTTACTCGGGTTGAGTTATATTTTCATGGGGTATATTGGTTTTAGCTTAAGGTGTTCAAAAAATACAGCGCATAATTTAAAATAATTTTTGATTTGTGCTGTGAAGTCTGTTCGCAATAGGTCGTTGACGTCGTTTATTGTACTTGCCTGGCATCAAGGTTTCAATTGAAATGAAACCCGCCAGACGTTTGTTCCGAATCACCTGCTAAGTATTATGAAGAAGCTTACTTATTGGAATCAAGCCGTGTCTAATAAAGCTGGGGAAGTCCAAAAATAGGTTTCGAGCTAGCTGAATTCTGGAGCTTCCTTCTATCCATAGAAACCCCATTTCACCTAAATCATAATATTGATGGGTACTTTTAGAAGGGGGCTCTGGTTTTTATTTCATTTACCAGCATTAACCTTATTAAAATTCACAATAAAAACGTAAAGCGCCTTAAGATTTAGCGAACTACAGGTAAAAATAGACGCGAGCTTACCTCCCCTCCAAAATACACCTGATTATGAGCAACCACATAATTCTTGGAAAAATATTCTCGCTCACCTGTATTTAGATTTCGCGCTAAACGAGGAAAGTTACTACTAGAAACCATAACACCTAAACGATGCCCCTTCCTAATACGATAAGACATTGGCTTTAGCTCAATGTCTATTTCATACACTTTTCCAGCTTCGGCCAATTTTGGTTTATCAAACCCCTCCCTATATCGAAGCCGTCCCACACTGTCAATCAAGTTGTAAGCGGTTCCATCAGGATATTGATCGATAAGCTTGACGGTAAAGTCAGTATCTTTTGCACTTGTAGAAACATACAATCGCATAAGCGGGGTACCGGCGACATCTAAGGACTTAGTTAGCGGCTCACTGATAAAAGATAAGACATCCTTCCTTTCTAAAATAACCCTCTGATCAACTGCGCCAGAAATCTCCTGAGAATCCCCTGTACAGCAAATTGAGCCACCCAAGGTAGGAACTGGGTCTAATGGGTTATAGTCATAGCCTAAAGAAGACGTTTGGCTCAGAGGCTCCAAGCTAAGACTATTTCCAGACTTCAAAAAGAAGGATAGTTGCTCAACGTCAGCCGGTGGCCAAAGATCTGCCGATTGCCACTTATCTCCATGAATGTCAAAATAGCTAATTTTAGGCGGAAGCGGTACAGGCTTATCTTTCAACCAGTGGTCAAACCAATTCAAGTAAATCTTATTATAATTAATTGGCTCATATTCAATAGCCATATCGCCTATTCTCACCGTATCTCCAGACAACTTTCCAGAGCTACAATGATTGCCTGGACCAATCAATAAATGTTGTTTTTTTGCTCTTACATGGGACGCATTTTCCTGCATTAATTCAGCTAATAGAAACGAGCCTTGTACCCCTTGATCAAACCAGGTATTCACATGTAATGTGGCCACTGAGAATTGGTCGTCATTACTGATGTAGCCTTCATCCTCCCACCAAGAATCTGACAAAGAGTGAGAAACAAATGCCTCAAACTGTGTTTTATGGTCTGGTACAATTTTGCTTGCTAAAGCAATCACAGGTAGCTCTGTAATCACCTTGGCTAAACGCTTTTCGAACTCACCCACTGGCTCTTCATATGAATCATTAATCGCGCCATACCTCGAAAACCATCCTAGAGTTGAGGCTAAATTCAATACACCATTTTCATAAAAACCAAAGTAAGCAAAGCTATTCTTGGCTTTTCCAATAGCGCCTCCTGCGGCATCAGCAATCATTGCAATATGATTTGGGTGCCGCTCGGCACCCAAAATAACCTGAGTTTCACCTAAATATGAGCAACCGAAACTACCTATTTTTCCATCAGACCATGGTTGCTTAACAATCCAATCAACAGTATCGTAACCATCACTACCTGAATATCGATGAGGGCTATATGTGCCTTCAGAGCCATGTCGCCCTCTTACGAACTGCTCGACAACTGCGTAGCCCTTACTAACCAGCCATTTGGCTGTTTCAAATGGAAAGGCTGAATAGGTGTTACGAATCAATATAGTAGGAAAGACTACTTCAGAATCATTCGCAGGAAGGTAGATATTCGTACGTAATTTTGTACCATCCCTCATAGGCATCATAATGCCACGCTCCCGATCAATATTAGAGCGGTATAACAATAAGAGATCAGACACCCAGGTCCGAGTATTAGGTTCAAAGAATACAAGCAATACGAACAATACAAGCAAGCTTAATATAAGACATAAAACACGTTTCATTTAATCCATTCCTTGAACAAAAACATGCTAACTCAGAGCATGAAGAGCTAGACTACCAAAGTTATAATAAGCATGGCTTGACCCCAATAAATAAGCTTATTGATATCTAACAGGTAATACACTTGAACACTCGGTATTAAGCATTAAGCAGTGCCAAGCTTTCTATAGCAACTTGAGCCGCCGAAAACAAGCAAACCTGGCAAAAAAACTGGCGGTTAAATATACTCTTGAAAGGTTTTTAGCCTGTAAGGGTTAGGTTAAACAAGAACCTATTTATTTGAAATTATGCCAGCCTTCTCAACAGAGATTTATACCGCCAATAATTTAGTAAACTAAACTTATTCACTGAAAGGTTTTGTTTGTTTCTTACACTCAGCTAGATATAACGCATAATTTCTCCAAGAAATTACATTTTAACTCTTTTAAGTCCCTAGCAAAATCCAAAAAGTCCATTACACTTCATATAATAATAATGGCTAATCTTTAATCACCGAACTGCCTGTTTCGATAGTTTTTCCGCGTTTAGCTTAGAATTTTTATCTATTACTAAATATAAGCGGCTCCCTCGTGACATTACGGCATTATTAGCTTGTTCGAACTACTACAAAAACATAGATTCATCATAAGATCTGCGCCTTAATAACTACGTTAGGTAAAAGTGAGTGGATTTTAAGCAATAGGGAAGTCAGTAAAAATGGATGGCCTAGAAAACGGAGTCATAACGCGCTTTAAGCAAATTGTTTCCACATATCCCGATAACATCGCCATTCAACAATGTGAAGAAAAACTTACGTACAAAGAATTAGACGCTCTTTCGGATCAACTTGCTGGCAAACTTCTTAGTCGAGGTGTAACAGCCGGAAAACGAGTTGCTTGTTTTCAAGAGCGGTCTCTAAATTTAATAGTATCGATACTTGCGATTTTCAAAACCGGCGCGGTATATCTGCCAGTGGACACCAGCTACCCCAAAAAGCGAGTAGTCTACATGCTAGGCAATGCCTCGCCAAGCATAGTGCTCCATGACCAAGATCCTAAAGACCTTGAAGGCCTCGGCAGTGAGCTGACTTCAGTTCAAGACTTTTTAAACAGTGCGCAACTTAAAAATTTCGAAGCATTTAAATATCAGGCCCAGGTTCAAAGTGATTTGGCCTATGTTATCTACACATCAGGAAGTACGGGCCAACCTAAAGGGGTTGAAATATCGCATTTAGCGCTTTCTAAGCAATTATCATGGCTGCTGAGTCACTTCAAATTTTCTAGCGCCGACAGCTTTTTACAGAAAACCCCAATTAGTTTTGATGCATCAGTCTGGGAAATATTCACCCCGCTTTGCTGTGGGGCTCGCTTGGTTCTGGCGCAGCCAAAGTCTCACCATGACCCGGCTTTGCTTATAAAGGAAGTTATTACTAACAATATTTCTGTACTGCAGCTAGTCCCTTCAGTTTTAAGGCTCATGCTGCAACAAGGTATGAGCGAATGCCACTCGCTTACAAAAGTTTTTTCTGGCGGCGAAGCCCTGCCACCTAAAATGGTCAATGACTTTTTCGCCGCCTCAAACGCCGAGCTTCATAATTTATATGGCCCCACTGAATTCACAATCAACGCCATGCACTGGAAATGCACAGCCTCTTGCAAATCAGTGCCAATAGGGCGACCGGTGCTAAATACCTCCGCCTTTTTACTTGATGAACAAGGACAAATCATTGAAGAAGGGGCAATAGGAGAGCTTTATCTGTGCGGACCACAACTTGCCAATGGGTACTTAAACAATAAACTTGAAACCGAAAAACGTTTCGTAGTTTTACCTAGCATCAGTAATCAGTGCCTATACAGAACTGGAGACCTCGCCCAACAAGATAAACAGGGGCTATTCCATTACAAAGGTAGAGTTGATGACCAATTAAAGGTCAGAGGCATCAGGGTCGAAGCGGGCGAAATAGAGCACGCTGTAGAAGCAATTAATGGCATTAACAAAGCCATAGTTAAGCTTGAAACGCACGGAATTCGAGGCGTAGAGTTGGTTGCTTATTTAGAAACAAGCAACGATTTGACACTTTCACCAACGGCACTTCGAACATCCCTGGAACTTATTCTACCAGCGCAACTAATACCTCAACATTTTTTTACGATAGAGCACTTCCCATTATCACCCTCAGGAAAAATTGATAAATCTGCCTTGAAGCCGCCTGCTGGCGAAGACGATAGACCCAATCTAAATACACCTTATCAAGCGGCAAACACGCATATTGAAGCGGCAATGGTGAGTATCTGGAAAGAGGTTCTCGGTATCCCACTAGTAGGTATCAATGACAATTTTTTTGAACTCGGCGGAAATTCGCTACTTGCGCTTCAGCTTATAGCGACCTTAAATGAGCAGCTAAACTTGGCTCTTTCGGTTTTAGATATGTTTGAGTCACCAAACATATCTGGCCTTTTAGCCAAACATTGCCTGACAGAAACATCATCAGCAGAACCAAAGTCTAAACAAACTATAGACGATAATAGTAACGAAGATATTGCCGTAGTCGGTATGGCTGGCCGATTCCCGGGGGCACGGAACTTGGACCAGCTCTGGAAGAACCTAAGCGAAGGAATAGACTCAACAACGATCTTCAAAATGGACGAGCTTGATCCAAGTATTCCAGACGAATTGAAACATGACCCGTACTACGTCAGAGCCAGTGGGGTCATTCCTGAAGCCAAATGTTTTGACGCTAGCTTTTTTGGCATTAGTCCACGCGAAGCTGCTGTGATCGACCCTCAACAAAGAGTGTTCCTCGAAACTTGCTGGGAGGCTTTAGAAGATGCGGGTACCGTTGTCGGTGACCGAGCTAACCGTATTGGTATTTTCGGCGGAACGGGAAACAATACTTATTATCTAAGCAACGTTCAACCCTCTGCGGGCAATGATGGTGGAATTGGAGAAACGCCAAGAATAACGGCCAGTGAAAAAGACTATGTTACCACCAGAGCTGCTTTCAAACTCGGATTAACCGGCCCATCAATCAGTGTTCAAACTGCATGTAGTACCTCTTTGGTGGCAATCATAGTGGCTTGTCAAAACCTACGGAGTGGTCAAGCGTCGGTGGCATTGGCAGGCGGCGTGTCAATAACGACCCCAATTAATGCAGGCCACCTCTATCAAGAAGGCAGCATGCTGTCACCCGATGGGCGAACACGCAGCTTTGACAAAGATGCCAAAGGAACTGCATTTAATAGTGGCGCCGGCATTGTAGTCTTAAAGACCCTTTCAAAAGCAAAACAAGACAAGGATCGAATCTATGGTGTCATTAAGGGCATCGGGATAAATAATGATGGCGCTGAGAAGGCCAGCTTTACAGCGCCAAGCATCGATGGGCAAAGGGCTGCAATCAATGATGCAATTCGTGATGCAAATATAGATGCTCGATCAATTAGCTATGTAGAAGCACACGGCACAGCAACCCCTCTTGGTGACCCCATTGAAGTAGAGGCGCTTAGCAGAGCATTCAGAGACCAGTCAAGTTCAACTGATAAGCAATATTGTGCATTAGGGTCCATCAAAAGTAATGTCGGACACATGGTGGCGGCAGCTGGCGTCGCGGGACTTATCAAGACCTGTTTATCCTTGTACCATAGAAAGTTACCCCCAAGCTTGCATTTTAATCAGGCAAACTCTCAAATTGATTTCAAGAATAGCCCTTTCTTTGTGAACAATTTACTCACGGACTGGAACGGTGAAAAGTTAAGAGCCGGTGTCAGCTCATTTGGCGTTGGCGGTACCAACGCACATGTCATCGTGGAGGAGTATCAGCCGTCTACGGAAAAAACACTCGTGAAAGAAGTCCCCGAGTTATTACTTTTTTCAGCAAAAAAACAAGACGCACTTCAACGAATGCTCGAAAATCATGGCCAGTATTTTCAGGATAAGCCAAACACCCCGACAGCATTCGATGCATACAACCTTCAGATGAGACGGAAACATTTTACAGCTCGCCGCTTCGTCATTACAGAGGGTAAGCGCTCAAAAATTACCGCTTTGCTTGAACAATTACCACCGGAGCTATCGAGATCATCTAACCTTGAAAAATCGTACGATCAGTTCGTCTTTATGTTCCCGGGGCAAGGTACACAATACCCTGGTATGGCGCGGGCACTTTATGACCGTTTCAAAAGTTTCCGTCAAACGGTCGATCTTTGCCTTAGTCATTTAAGCGATGAGCTAGCAAGTACCGTTCAGGCTCAACTTTTAGCCCCAGAATCAGAGAATCTCGACAAGAGCGCCCAAGAATTAAATCAAACACAATTCGCTCAGCTCGCTTTATTTACGACTGAATACTCATTAGCACAACTCTGGATGAGTTGGGGGATAAAACCTGCTGCCCTGATTGGCCATAGTATAGGCGAATTTGTAGCGGCCACCCTTGCGGGAGTGTTTAGTTTAGAGGATGCACTCACTTTGGTAACCGCCAGGGGAGCGCTAATGCAAGCGCGACCTCATGGTGCAATGCTGTCTGTCAGGCAAGCTGCAACGGAGCTTGAAAATAACCTACCAGAGACTTGTGCCATCGCCGCAATCAATGGTCCAAAACTTTGCGTCGTTGCCGGACCTTTTGATGATATTGCTGAGCTTGAGTGCTCACTAGGCTCTCGTAATATTGTCAGTCGCCGCTTACAAACTTCACATGCTTTCCATTCGCCTATGATGGACCCTGTATTGGAACCATTTTCTGCAGTGGTCGCAAAGATAACTCTTAAGTCCCCATCACTACCTATCATGTCTACGGTCAATGCAACATGGTTAAGTGATGAAGATGCCCTAAACCCGGACTATTGGAGTTCTCACCTTAGGAAGACCGTAAGGTTCGCCGATGGCATCAGAGCTCTGTTAGCTTACTATAAGTTTGCATACCTAGAGCTTGGACCTCGTAATACCGTGTCGATATTGGCTGCACAGCAAATGGACAAAAACAACCGTTCACCGATTGTTTCAAGCCTTTGTGGTAACCCGGTGCCAGGAAATTTCAAGGCAGATGAAATAGCAATACTAAAGGCCATAGGTGAACTTTGGCTAAATGGTGTAAATATTGAATGGCCCCAGTTACATACAGCGCAACACCCTGTACTTAGCTTACCAACATACCCTTTTTCTAGAGAAGAACATTGGCTCGAGCCGTCGATAAATAACACCAGCAAACCAAGCATTGATTTAACGCAGGCATTACTGAGCCAAAATCAGGCCAATACACCCCCTACAACTGCAATCAAGAGCCCAAAAATGGCCCCTAAGGCAATATTAGTTAACGAGTTAAAAGAGTTATTCTCAGATAGTTCTGGAGAAGAATTAGCTGATGTAGAAGCTGAAACCTCCTTTTTGGAGCTCGGATTTGATTCACTACTACTCACCCAAGTTGCACTATCTTTGAGGCAAAAATACCGGCTCAACATTGCATTCCGTAAGCTAATGGAAGATCTTTTCAACTTTGAAGAGCTGGCCAATTACATTTACGACAATGCCGATGAATCTGTACTGCCGACTGAAACGATTGTAGAGCAAAACGTTACACCAGCCTCTGGGGTACAAATGGACATCGCTATGAAAAATACCACACCAAACACTAGTACGCAGATTACTAGTGGGAATGTCGTCCAGCAACTAATTGACTCACAACTGAAAGTCATGCAAATGCAGCTTCAGGCATTGAGCAATTCAAGCATCGCTTCCCCTCTTGTAAACGGCTTAGACCAAGGTATAGCTTCGACCAGCACGGCTATCCCAGCCGTAATACAGGAAAAAGCCGCGCAAGAAAAAACACCTATAAAACTCGAGCACTCTAGAGGCGCTAAAATAACCAAAGAGAAATTGGGTTTAAAGCTAAGTCAGGCGCAGCAAAGTTGGCTCGATGATGTAATGGAAAAATACCAGAGGAAATATTCCGGGTCCAAGGCCTATACACAAAAACATCGCAAGTACTTGGCAGATCCAAGAGTCGTTTCAGGCTTCGGCCCGGAATGGAAGGAAGTAATATTCCCCATTGTTACCAAGAGCTCAAAAGGCTCTAGATTGACAGATATTGATGACAATGTGCTTATAGATACTGCGAATGGTTTCGGCCCAATATTCTTCGGACATTCTCCCGATTTTATTACCAAAGCATTGAAAGATCAGCTAGACAAAGGTATTGAAACCGGGCCACAGTCACCACTTGCCGGCGAAGTGGCAAAATTATTTTGCGAGATGACAGGAAACGAACGCTGCACTTTTTCCTGTACCGGCTCTGAAGCTGTCCTTGGCGCAATACGCCTAGCGAGAACTGTCACTGGTCGAAATAAAGTGGTCATGTTCGAAGGCGGCTATCATGGCATTAGCGACGAAGTCATTACTCGACCTGGACGGGATTTCTATGGCCTTCCTGCCTCTCCAGGTATACCCAGAGAATCGACCAGTAATATGATCGTATTACCCTGGGGAGATGCTAAAAGCATTGATGCAATAAGAGAGCTTGGCGAAGAACTGGCCGCCGTTCTTGTTGAGCCTGTTCAAAGCCGCATGCCCGAGTTTCATGATCAAGAGTACATAAAAGCAATCAGAGAAGTAACGCGAGAAAGTGATACGGCACTTATTCTTGATGAAGTAGTAACCGGCTTTCGTGTCGCAGCAGGAGGTATTCGCGAGCGGTTCAATATTGATTCAGATTTGGCCACCTACGGAAAAGTCGTCGGCGGCGGATTTCCTATAGGCATGATTGCAGGGAAGGCCAAATTTATGGACGCATTGGATGGCGGCGATTGGGCGTTTGGGGATGATTCAGTACCAGAGTGCGGCGTTACCTTTTACGCAGGCACCTTTGTCAGACACCCATTAGGCCTCGCGGCAGCAAAAGCCGTCATGGAAAGAATAAAACAAGAGGGCCCCGAACTATATGAGAAATTAGACAAGCGTACAGAGAACATGGCTTCTCAAGCTAAGGCCTTCATCAAAGAAATGCAGTGTCAGGTAACTTTTGAGGAATTTTCCTCGCTATTTTATTTAACGGTACCTACACACGCGCATTGGGGGCACTTACTATTTATGCTAATGAGGATGGAAGGCATCCATATTCAGCATAATCGTGCAAACTTCCTCACAACAGCGCATTCTGAAGACGATGTTAAAAAAATTCTACATGCCTTCAAAAAGTCCTTGTCTGAATTAATCTCACATGGATTGCTTGAAGGCGATATGGTCGCAGCGAAAAGATTTTTAACTGGCAGCAAGGAAATTCCTAAAGGCGCTCGCTTAGGCAAGAATGCACAAGGTGAGCCTGCATATTTCATTGAAGACTCAAACCGTAAAGGAAAATACATAGAAGTAGGTAAAGCATGACAGACTTTCAAGATATCACTGTAGATTTTGACCCGTTCTCAGGCGGAGAGCTGCTTAGAGTATGCCCTACGACGATTCCACAAAAAGAGGTCATAGCTTCGACCCAAATGGGTAATGAGGCTAATACTGCATTTAATGAAGCAGTTTCTATAACCGTTAATGGCGCTCTTGATCTTGAACTGTTGGAACTTTCTTTTCAAGCCATCATAAATCGACATGATATATTGCGCGCCACTTTTTCACGTAGAGGTGACGAGATCTGCTTGCAAGAATCGATTTCCTTGAAAATCGATTACTCCGACCTACGAAACCTGGGCGTTGAGCAACAAGAAACCCAGCTTGCCAACTTATGGAAAAATATCAGCCTTTCACCGATGAACCTAGAAGAAGGTCCGTTGCTGTTCGTCTGGGCAATGCAACTGGATGAGCAGCGCTATGAAGTAGTTATCGCAACACATCATATTGTTGTAGACGGGTGGTCATTTGGCATTCTACTCGAAGAGTTAGTCGCTATATATAATGCCGATGGCAAGGTAACTGCGCTTAATACAGCGAGTTCTTTCTTTGACTTTGCGGAAGAAAATGACTCATCTCAAATCGCTAATCTCGATATTGATTACTGGTTTTCGAAATTCAAAACTATCCCTCCCTCGCTAGATTTGCCCTTAGATCGCGCCCGCAAACCCTTTAGAGCATTCAGCGCCGCACGACTGGATTACCACTTTGATGCAGCACTTGTGGCAACTTTGCCAAAGGCTGCCGCCAAATTGCGTTCAAGCATGGTTAACTATGTTATGGCAGGGTATATTGCATTGCTTCACCGCCTGACGGGCAATCAGGACATCGTTATTGGCTTGCCAGTCGCAGGGCAAGCAGTGTTTAACCGCCCCGAACAAATGGGGCATATGGTTCAGCTGCTACCAATTCGAGTATCTATTGAAGAAACAACAAGTTTCGAAGAGCTCGTTTCTGCTGTCAAAACAGCCGTATTGGATGCAAATGAGCACGCCAATTTCAGCTTTGGAAAATTGATTGAAGGTCTTGATGTAGACCGCACTCGGGTCCCATTAATTTCTACTATTTTCAATATAGATCAACCAACGCCTGAACTAAACTTCGGTGGCTCAAGCGCATCCGTTCGCTCTATTCCTCGTTCTGGGGAAAATTTCGAGATGTTTATTAATTGCGTGCCCTCACCTGAAAACCTCCTGGTTGAAGCGACCTATTCAACAGCATTATTTGATGAAGCATCAATTCTATCTTGGCTTCACGCCTTAGAGAATATTCTTCAAGA
>Ga0105353_1001640_pt1 | contig 10897 bp, 11 predicted proteins | sample EN1Hudsemesocosm_2_FD_83657 | JGI IMG/M metagenome (GOLD analysis project Ga0105353, IMG submission 83657) | Methane-oxidizing microbial communities from mesocosms in the Hudson Canyon - EN10B Hudson Canyon | ecosystem: Environmental > Aquatic > Marine > Cold seeps | place: Hudson Canyon...
CTATAACGGTTATGGGTTCTGGTTACTCCCTACTTGGAAAGGAGCTGTTTGGTTTGCCACAAAATACTGTGAAGCGATTCTTGGCAAAATCCACGAGAGAAATACCAAAAAAATTAGATGACCTCACGGGGTATGGAGATGAAAGCATGGAGCATGTAGGTCTAAGTATTCTATTTTGGTTTGATTCTTCAGACAATCTATCAGAGATGCAATGCGGTTATAAATTTGAAACTGATAATAATTCAATAATATGGCCGTAACATCACCAAGATGTACTCCTCGATTTTTTTATTATAAATACCTTCATAAAAAAATAAAAAGCTAACGTAGACAAACCTAAACTGTCCGGGCTGTCTATCCTCGTATTAATCCATCTAAGAGACAAAAGATGGTTGTGGTGGTGGAGTAAGAATTACATCTCACATTCAATTTACTAAGAATCCTTAGAAATTTCGTACTTACTGATTATTTCCAGTAAACCTGTTAGTACATTTTTAATATTTTCAAAATTGTCATTTTTCACACCAATATAAGGCGCTTTCAAATAAAGCTTTCTATTGACCTCAATCATGATCGATTTTACATCTTTATTTTTATTCAAGTGTTGCAACGGCACTATAGTCCCACCAAACGGTGAGTTTATAGCAACGATAAACCCTAAGCCTTCTATGTATGACTTAATCTCATCAACCACCTCAGTGGGTGTGTGAAAGTCATCAGTGCCAAGACAGAAGTCAGGCCTATCATTTGAATCTTCATGTGATAATTTAGTGGGGTAAAAGCTATGGCAATCTACAACAAATACCTCAGGAAACAGTGTCAGCGAACGATTAACCGAAATTGACAACTTTCGATGATGCCTATCATAAAAGGTGGTTTTGATTACCTCCTCATCTTCCAGCGAGACTTGGCAGTTCAAAAGGTCCTTACCATCTAGCCCCTTAGTATATACAACCCCCATTCCTTTTTTAAACATTTGTTCATCGTGATTATTCCTGAACCTCTCAACATCACAGAAAATTCTACTAAACTGGAACACTATACTATCTGAGTTCTGATGAAAAAATATTTCATCTGTATGCCAATCAGTTAACTTTTCAATCGCTTCCAGCTTAGTCTTTTCGTTGAATTTATCTGTTTCCGGTAATTTCGTTGAAGAGTGCGGTACATGTAAAATCATCTTCTTTCCTTACAGTATTTGATACTAGGTAGTCCTATTTCGTTTTGGCATAAACTAGCACGGAAGCTTTAGCAACTCGCCCGTTAAATGTAATGGACTGAGGAATCACAGCATAAAACTTATTTTGAGCATGTTTCGGCAGCCAGTCGCCTGCGTAATACTGAATGTAGTGCTCCATACGAGTCATCACTTTTTCCTCGATATCCTGCTGTTCAAGAGGGATGCATTTTTTAGGTTCAGGTATATCGATCTGAGCATCAATCACAAGGCCAAACGGCAATGCTACTTCTTTCTCTAACGCAACCGATCGAGATTTCCTTTCTAATTTCCTAGAGGGAAATACCAAACTTGCTGGTAACGCATCATACAATTGCTGGAAGAATTCCAGATTCTTTACCAACTCTTCTTGTACAGACTCCAATATGTGCTCATAGGCATCTAGAGCTACATGTTCCGCTAGTTGCTCAATCCAATCGTCAGTAGCCTGCTGGTATCTTTGAAATTTCTCGGGTAATGCGACTAACTTGCAGGCATCGTCACCTTGAAGCAGACGAATAGCTCTCTGCTGTTTGGCATACGGGACAAAGCGCCAATTAACATCTTCCGGAGCCAATCGATCGGGGTACGACTGCAGATACATCAAGGCCTTGTCGCAGGTTTCTGTCAGCTCGGGGAAAAAGGTTGGCTGCTGCTTAACAAAATCGAACACCTTACCCAGCGCCAGGATTTCGATGACCTCAACTAACTGCCTATCTGCGTCATAACCACTTCCTCTTAGGTGACGCCCAACCATAAACTTCATTCCTTGTCGCAATTGCTGTCTGAAATCAGGTAACTGATCACTCAACTCTGGGTAGCGCTGCCAAGCTAAAACCAAAGTGCTGACAGCGATATAGGTTGGAAAATAGATAAAATCTACTCGAGCATCGGAAGAAGGCATACCCAGATTTTCCGGCAGCCCCCAAGAGCCAGGTGACATTTTTATAACTCGCCCCCTCTGATGCGCGAGTAAGTAGCGACAATAATTGGTTACCTCAGCTTGCGTCGGGGCTTCCGAGCAAGAAATACTACAGGCCAGTGCAATTAGGTGCTCTCTCCAGTTATCACGTATTTTGAACATTGTGTCGACACAAACTTCATGCAAAGGCAATTGCAGCGGGGTATCCCCCCAATGCAATCGTTCCAGCTCACCGTTCAAATCGTTGTTATCCGCACTATCGCCTATGATGACATCCATTCTGCTCTCCTTATTCTCCATTTAAAGCACAGTGTGTTTAATCCAGTCACCACTTTCGACCACTTTATGTGTTTCGACGAGGTGGTGTATTACATATAGCCAAGCTTTCCCCTTGGGTGTATCAATCTGTATTCGGTCATAGTACGTGGGATAACCTTCTAACTGGTCTAGATTAGTAAAGGCCGGTTGATCGATCAGATATAACTCTCCGCTGATGGATGTTTTCCCCTGCGGACTTACCGCAGGGAAACAACCTAAATCAACCATCGTAAAATCTGGTTTGGTTTCGTAAACACCCAGAAATTTGCCGTCCTGCAATAAAGTGTTATTACATTGACCCTTACGCAAGGTGCCATAAACGAAAACTAAAAAGCTATTACCCTGCATCAATTCTTCCCTGCTTACTTACCTGAATTTAAGTACTAAGACATCAAGTGTGGATCTTCAACCATGGACTTCGGTAGCCACTCTTGACCACCACTTAATGACGACACCTCTTTTGTAATTTCCTTGCACAGCACAAGGGTGGCACCGTGTTTTTTGAATACTTTTCTGATCGCTCTAATAACCGCTCTAGGCAATAATACTTTGCCCTTTTCAGACTGGCTAAATAGAAAAAGAAATGCGATCACCGCGTCCTCCTCTTTGTAGCCATTACCGACAAGAACATACAAAACATCCATGATCTCGTGACTCATGCCAATATCAACCAGTTCATCTATCTTTATCGGGATTAATTTGAATGACTGAACAAACAATCGACCACAGTGTGTTTTCAGGTTATCAGCGAAATCATCTGGGCCACTATCCTGCTCGCGCCTTAAAAATTTAGGCATATCTTGGTAACTTTCTGACCCAGATACACAAATAGGCGCCCTTCTCTTAAACGCAGGGCGATCTAAAGTACTGTAATCCGCTCCCCCCTCATTGCAATCCATATCCACAATATCCAATGAACTCGTCCCACCCCAACCTGCTGGCAACATACCGGGAATTTTTCGTAATTCAGGCCCAAATTCTGATTCGTCTTTGATATCTCTCTCCACAACAACTAAGTAATTAGTCAGCGAGGATTGAAGTTGATATTTAAGTCCTATTTCAATTTTTTCTTCTGACTCTTCACTTAGGGCCATCCTTTTTGCCGCTGCCAAGCGAGCCAATGTAAGCTCCGATAACGATACTTTCTCTTCATAGTCTCGCTGTTTATACTGTTCCAACTTGAAAGTATTACTCCAAGTAGTATTGCCAAATGCGAGCTTTATCGCTGCACTGCCTTCTGGGCGATGATCAAAAGTTGCAAAAAGATGAAGCGTATCGCCACTAAACGCATGTTTTACCTCGTTTGATGCTGATTCAATTGGGGTATTTGGCCATACAACCTCAGACCAGGTACCAGGAGGCAAGTACATTCGTTTAAAGTGACGAACAATAGACAAAGCCATATCCTCATTCGGTGAAACCAATTCACACGCCCCGCCTGTTTTCTCAGCCAAGCCGCTAACCAAATCTTCAGCAACTGCACTGCCCACACCGACGGTGAAATGACGATGACTACTCTGCGCTGCGTTTTCGCACACATCCATAACATCATAGGTTTGACCGTCGGTGATCAGCAGCACTTCAGCTTTTGAATCGCATTCCTTATTTTCACCAACAATACGATAAGCGGCATTCAATGCCGCTTCTATTTTAGTTCCTCCAAGATCCGCATCAGTCCTTTTGATCCATTGGTAAGCCTTACTCTTATTTGAGTCAGTTGCTGGCTTCAAGCAATTAAACAGCGCACGCCAGCTGGACCCGAAATTAATGACGGTAAAGCTATCTTCGGGGCGTAACTGATTCACTATTTCACGCAATGCAATTTTTGCCTGCTGTATCGACACGCCGCCCATAGACCCAGAGCAATCAACCACGATTTTTACCTGCCTTGGCCCTAAGGTGTAATCCACTTTAGGGTTAACAGACATCCAGGCAATCCAGCGTTCATCCGCATCCTTGTCGAAATATGCAGTGGAATGTTGCTGCTCTGGACATTGAATAAGTAAAACGAAATCCCGATCCATTGGAAATTTTTTATCGGCAGGACGCACAATTAATTTCGACTCTTCCGCCTGAATGCTAACCTTATGGCTTGGGCAGTTCACTGTACTGTTAGCCAACTCGCCTTCAATAGAAACCATTAACTCCATTAGGTGCTCTACTGCAAGTGAAGTTGAAGGTTCTTGATGAGGCTGCATACCCAAATCACCAGAGTTGCCATAACGAGGACCCAGAGTGGTAGGAATCATGAGGCGCAGTCGATCATCTTGCCAATGCAATAACTGCGCATAGCGAATTTCGATAGTAGCAATGTCATTTTCCAATAGATTACCAAGATTCAGCGTAAATAGACTGTCGTCCACCTGCTGTAAGCGCATGGCGGTGTCCCCCTCGGTAATCGCATTCTCGTACTGTTCTTCAGCCTGCTTTGACTCGACGACCACACCTACATGTTGCTGGCCATTGAGGTCAACATTCAACGATAGCAAAGTAGCTCCAATCGGCAGCGGGAACGTGTACACGGCTTCAATAGACTGGTCTTCTTGATTGCAGTATTGCTGGCGTATTACCGTTTCAATGGATGTATCCTTCACTACCGCATCAACGCGAACCCCTGTTAATGGTATAGCTTTACCGTCAACGGTGAGCATTTCAAAAACTGTTTCCTGTTCCATGTTATCCCTCGTCTTTATCTAATTGATCAACCAACACCCCAATCTGCTGATACAGCTTGCGAGTCATTTCAGGTGTCATTCCCGCTTTTTCCGGATTTATATGTAATTCCACTCCCGGTGCAAGATGGATATGACTCCATACCGACACATCCCCCCGCTTAGGCTGTAGTGCCAATAAGGTGTCTGCAGGTGATGCCTCTTGCGACATCAGTTCTTTGATTCGGTCCAGACTATAACCAGCCCCTTGCCATTCCTGCAGCTGTTGTAACTGCTGAAGATGCTCACTGGTGTAATATGCCCCCCGCTTCTGCCCCATTGGCCGCTGCACTAATCCTTCTTGGATGTAATACCGAATGGTTCTTCGAGAGAGCCCTAACAATTGGCATATGTCTTCTAAAGAATATTGTTTGTCCATACCATTTAATCCACACTATTTTTATGACAGTTTAACTGTCACTAAGCTACTGTCAAATAAATTTAAGCAACTCTAAAACGAACTACCATCCAAATAAGGCGATCATCAAAGATTAACCAACCAGAAAACAAAGGGTTATGTAGATTAATCAAGTAGAAAAGGAAATTAAAAAAATCCCTATAAGTAATAGTTGTGAAATAGATGCATTGTGTACCTGTTAAAACTGTTAAATTCCAGCAACACAACATTTGACTGACAATCATGACTACGGTGAATGAATAAATCACTACTGAATAGATAGACGATAATTAACTCCATCTACTCCACTCAAAAAACAACTAATGGTTAGGTGTAGGAGAATAACTTAACCACGAATATTGAATGAACACGTAGCTCCGTGGGTTATTTTCATAAATACCTTCATCAAAAAGTAACAAGCTAACGTAGACAAACCTAACTGTCCGGGCTTTCCATCCTCAGTATTAATCCACCTAAGAGACAAAAGGTGGTTGTGTTGGTAAATGACGAAAACTTCCCAGTTGAAATTTTCAACGATGAAATCGAGCGTCAATAAACAAGTCACTCAGAAGGTCTGAACTTATTTTAAGTTCATTTTCTGTTCTAGGTTATGCATGTCACCACCGATGTTAATCCCTTGGGTTTTATCCCTAAATTGGGGGGCAGTATATTTTTTATTACATATAAACAACTGAAAAAAATAGAAATACGAACAAGCTACGACACGCAGTGGAGTTGGTGTGAGTATTTCTCCCGAAGGGAATCTCGATGATTAGTCGCGATGTCATTTCTTTAAATGTATGCTTCACATACACCACTCACAAAACTCAATTCACTTCATTCCTTCGTTTATTTAATTTCAGGTGTTTTTATTAATGACACCGTTGTTTTGTGTGATCTACACCATCGAATTTTAGTGGTTTCTTATGACATCAAAAAATCACAACCGAAAATCACCTCTGGTATTTCATATACACCAATTGCCTACGCTTCGCATACACCCATCAACAAACACTATTCACTTCGTTTCAGTGCTTTATTTTCGGGTAGCTTTATTTTTACAATGCAGCTTGACCTGAGCTAATAAAATTGGTCTAAGGGATAAGGGAGGATCGTACAAGTACTATTTATTTTTAATAAAAATAAATACAAAAGCAGTGCCATTTAATTAAGTCACTGGACATTTAGATATTAAGTGGGGCAATTCAGTAAAGTTATAATAACCGCCCCACATGTACGTTGGTTTCTATTAATCTAAAGCGGCTCTTATTGCTTGTAATTTTTTTTGATTGATTTTCAAACTTTCATATAAATGTGAAACTAGCTCACCTACTTCATCAATAATAAATTCACGGTCCTGCTTTTTACCGGCCTCAATCAAAGACATTAACCGTTTAGATATAGTACGCTTTGCTCCTAAAGCGCTCTTACCACCAGAATCATACACAGCATCATAAATTTCCCAGTATTCATATTTTGGAAAATCTAATTCCATAATATGAGTTAACCGCTTTCCTTCTTTTGCAAGCGCTTGAATACTGTCTCTATCTCTCTTATCCATTTAATGCTCCGTTTAAATATAATTTTCACCACTTCATAGTTAAAGCAGCTTATTCACATCATTAAAAATAGCAGAGCCTCATCATTTTACAAAAAACCATCTCAGATAAAGGAATATTTTCAAGACTAAACGCACAGCAGGTATCCCCTTAGACTATACCTAATTCAATATGGTTTAGTTTCTTTTACTATTGCAAATTCCAACCACAGTGGACTCAAGGGAGTTACAGTTGTGTTGCGATAAGGGCGGCAATACTTTGTTATAATTTAATTTAGCACGGCAGTAATTTCTGATTTACCCCACTAAGTCCCCCCCTTCATTCAAATAAAGTGGACTAGGTGGAGTAAAAATAATCAAATACATATTTTTGAAATCATTTTTATTTTGGCTTATGCGCTTTTTTGCAGTTAGTGTAATAAGTCTGTGCCCCAGCATTCGTTAAACCCACACCGACTATAAATACATGCGTTACCTGGCGACGCTCAAGGCCATTTATTGAATCAAATACTTCCCTTGATGCTTCAGCTTTGGTACATCCATCTTTAACCATTTTCTGTGCATCTTTAATACAGGATTTCATCAAGTCAGTTATTACCATCGATTCCCGTTTATTCACCCCACCTAAGGGTTGAGACTCAGCCTTATCGGGACCCTTTTTAGATTGTTTATCCACCATATTTCACCTCTTCAATTGTTGATACATCACATAAGGCATATCAATAAGTTCTGATTCATCTTGGGGACCCTTTTCTATTCCAGGCATATCCTCAAGCATCAGAAGAAATAATTCAGTAAACGAAAGCTTGTCTAACTCACCACCATAATCTTCATAAATAAAGGCTACTAAGCGAGACAGGTCTTCAGTTGAGAGTTGTTGATATGAGTTATCCATAACGAAATCATCCAGCCTATCGATGTAACAGACAACAGATAAACCATAAATACAGGAACAGGAGAAATTATGAATTTACGACCAAATGAAGCATGGGAAAAGGCAGCTAGATTGCTAAAGTTGTGCCTAGGCTTCAACGAGAATCAAAACCACAAGTTAAGAAAAATAGAACAGAAATTCAACGATGACACATTGCGGCACGTGATTATCCTCACACTCGAAGTAAATCAAAACGCTTTAGTTAAAGGGGTCGGCGCTACTTTGTATGAAGAAGATAAAATTTCATCGACACTGATTAAGGAAATAAATGACTTAATTGAGTGAGAATTTTAATTCACTTACGCCATTTTATATGGATCTAAGCGACCAGATGCTTAGTCACTAGACAGCTGAATAAATGCACCTATTATTAGTTTATATTTTAATAACTAGGACATACGTAATTATGGCCAGTAAAAGCCCCCCTTCATTTGAAGATATAACTAAAGCATTTGAGCAGTTCTATCAAATACTAGAGCATAGGCATAGTGTTTGGATTGGTTCATCAAACATACCGCAAGCAAAACAATCAATACTATTTGAGTATGTGAAGCTACTTTACAAATATACTTATGAAAATAACTACATAACATCACTCGATAAAGAACATATCTCAGATGATAACGAACTCATAATTAGTAATAACGGTTCTTTAAAACCTCCTGATGGCTTGCTAGTTTCAGTACCTCATTTATATTCATTTTGGATTGGAACGACACATCATGATTATTACGGTCACGAAGTTATGGGTGATGCCTATACTCTGTTTTCTAAATTTGTTATTAAATCATTAACGAAATATAGATTGGATTTCCCTGACTATGATAATTATTTTTTCTGGACCCTTGCCCCCCCCCAACCAAAACCAAAACCAAATAAGAAAGATGAAGAAAAATATAAAGATAAAGTCCTCACTTATATCAAAGATCATAAGAAATTAAACAACACCCTTTTTACTGATGCAGAATTGGCTATTTTAGGAGATATTTCTGAAGATACCATAAGACAAAAAGACAGAAGCAATACAATTGAAAGGTCCCTAGAAGCTTCGAAAAATGAAATGACGTCAATCAACTTCAAGTCATATCTAAAACCAATTTCACCTAGACCCATAGAAAAGAACATTAACTACTTTGCCGGTAGAGATATAAAAGGCAGAGGTGCATTTAGAGATTATTCTGCGTCAATTAGTCTTATGCTTCGAACTCAATCTTTTTATTCATGTCAATTTTCTGGAAATTATATTTTTTTAGAAGATGACCCAGCCACACCTATTCACATTCCAAATTACTCAGATAGAACTTTATATATGGATTGGATTAATTCCTGTGGGGTTAAATTATCTAGCGTCACAGATGCGTTGCAGGGTATCGGGTTATCCTCCTCAGCGATAAAAGCTATTTGTTCTGCCCAGGGCTCTGTCACACTACAAACAGCTATAAGAATAGACAACACATTGCAATCATTTGATGGCTTTAAACCTTTTATTAACATCTAAACACAAGACTCCCTTCCCTTATCCAACCCCCCAACCTAAGTTGGGTGGTCTGCATTTTCACAACTAGACATATTATTTCTCCCATCAACGCTAATCACTAGCTTAGATCAACACAATTCATTTCGCTTTGTTGTTGTAATTTTTACGGAGAATACTTATGAACTTATCAAAATTATCTATAGCTTTAAGTTTTGGCGGTCAGGGCTCAAAAATCGTACTACTCAAAAATAATCACTTTAGAAAAGGGTCTTCTGCCCTTAATGATGCTACGAAGGATAAAACAATAATTGAAGGAGAATTTTCTGCTGACCCCAACGTAAATCCAGCACTGGTAACCGGCAGCATCAACAATATTGGAGCTCTTAAGTTTACTATAAAGAAGGGGACCGTTAACGGCGTCAAGTCTCTTAAAAACATCCTTAAGGATAGTGGAATAAATGTTCAATTATTTTTTAATAGCAATTTAAAAATAATGGCAAACAACAGCTATTTCGTTCTGCTTTTTTCGCTTTCGGGTAAAACGATTCACAGCAAAATGGCCATTGCACCAGGTGTTGATTTCCACGGTGAACACAGTTATGTCCACCTACCTACATCAAGCTATAAAGAAGGATACGACCAAATAGAATGGGAGTTTGATGGTGTAGACGAACATAACTTCGACCCTGAAACTAATTACTTTGAAAACATCAATGAACTTCCTGAATGGTTGGAACAGTTACTTCAAACAGATTGTCCTACTGATGCGGTCTGGAAGGACGAAATAACTGAAGATGAAGTAGTTGAAGGGTGTATGAATGGTGTTTCAGGAGCGAACGCGAAGACCGTTCTGCATAATGCCCTCGTAAGGCTACGGGGGTTAGATACGGAAAGAGATGTCATTCTATATGTAGCTCAAACGGCAGCAGCAGAATCTGGCCCAGAAATTACAGAAAAATGGGCTAAGAATTGTGCTTGGTATGTCATGAATCAGTACAGACCCATAAACCGCACAATATCAGCCCCCCCTCAGGATAAATCGGCTTTAAACAGTTCTCTCTACGACTAAGAGTAAGCCAATTTACCTGTGAGCAAGCATTAGCTTGCTCACGCCTAGATGTGAGGATTTAATATGTCATACAGCAAAATTCATCAATATATCGATCATTACATAGACAAAACACCAGTCTATCTAGTGCCTATCAGTAAAGGTAAAAAGCCATTAACAAAACATGGAGTTAAAAACGCTACACGGTCTAAACCTGCACTAAAAGCAATGGCCAACGTTCATCCTGAAATGAATTTAGGATTTAGAACTGGAGAAAATTTCATATATGTAGTCGATCTAGATGTACCCAAAACAG